>ERZ773138.295-NODE-295-length-61725-cov-7.475207_pt1 | contig 61725 bp, 43 predicted proteins | sample MGYA00511114_ERZ773138 | MGnify/ENA primary metagenome ERZ773138 (study PRJEB29015, sample SAMEA2737805) | human gut metagenome | biome: human gut; feature: human-associated habitat; material: faeces | place: China | collected 2012 ...
TAAACTCCTGTCGGTCTCATCCTCAGTGCCTTGCATTTTGCTAATTCTGACACACCTTAAAGGGGCTGCATCAAAACTTTCATTTTGACACAGCCCCTTATTTGTCTGTTGTCTCACGAGGATTCGAACCTCGACAGACAGAACCAAAAACTGTAGTGCTACCATTACACCATGAGACAATCCGATGCTTTATCTTAAAAGCACTGCAAAGGTAAATAATAGAATTTACCCTTGCAAGTTTTTAGCCTTTTATTTTGCAATTATTAAGTAATAATTTTTCTTTCCACGTTGGATAAGCAGATACTTTTCGTCCAATAAGTTGCTGCAATCCACCGTCATATCAACATCTGATACTTTTTCTTTGTTCAGGCTGACACCACCGCTTTGGATTAACTTTCTCATCTCTCCTTTAGACGGGAACACGTTTGCCTTTTCAACACAAAGGTCAATCAACTTAACGCCTCCTGCAATTTCATCACGGGCAACTTCAAACTGAGGCACGCCATTGAACACATCCAACAAAGTCGCTTCATCCAAATTCTTTAATGCCTCAGAAGTAGCATTACCAAATAAAATATTAGAAGCCTCAACTGCAGCATTGTAGTCCTCTTCGGAATGTACCATGATAGTTACCTCTTTTGCCAAACGCTTCTGCAACGGACGTAAGTGCGGTGCAGCTTCTTGTTCTGCAATCAAAGCCTCTATTTCTTCTTGAGGAAGAAAGGTGAATATCTTGATATATCTTGCAGCATCAGCATCCGTTACGTTCAACCAGAACTGATAGAACTTATAAGGTGATGTATAACGGCTATCCAACCAAATATTACCAGATTCCGTCTTTCCGAATTTACCACCATCTGCTTTTGTAATCAATGGACAAGTCAAAGCAAACACTTCTCCTCCATTCGTTCTACGAATCAGTTCCGCACCCGTAGTAATGTTACCCCATTGATCCGAACCTCCTAATTGAAGCTTGCAGTTCTTTGTTTCATATAAATGTAGGAAGTCATAGCCTTGCAACAACTGGTAAGTGAACTCAGTGAAAGACAAACCATCACGTGCTTCTCCGTTCAAACGTTTCTGAACAGAGTCTTTTGCCATCATGTAGTTAACCGTAATATGTTTACCTACAGTACGGGCAAAATCAAGGAACGTAAAGTCTTTCATCCAATCATAGTTGTTTACCATTTCAGCCTTGTTAGGTGCTTCTGATTCAAAATCCAAGAATTTACCTAATTGTTTCTTGATACACTCTTGGTTATGGCGTAAAGTCTCCTCATCCAATAAATTTCTTTCCTGAGATTTACCAGAAGGGTCTCCAATCATACCGGTAGCACCACCAATCAATGCCAAAGGTTTATGGCCGCAACGCTGGAAATGCCTCAACATCATGACACCACACAAGTGCCCGATATGAAGTGAGTCTGCTGTCGGGTCAATACCCAAATAAGCAGTTACCATCTCTTTTTGCAGCAGCTCTTCTGTGCCCGGCATCATGGTATGCACCATCCCACGCCATTTCAATTCTTCTACAAAATTCATCGTATTAGTCCGTTATAAAAATAATTATGGCGACAAAGATACGACTATATTATGGGATTAAAAATAAAATCGCCTTTTTCACCGTTTTTCTCATCGATAATTAAATTCTACCTGTATTCTCTCAACCAAAGTTCTGCACAATCACACAACTTCTCGTACCAAAGTTCTCCAAATTTCCGAATCAATGGTTCTTTCAAGAACTTATAAACCGGCACGTTATTTTTCTTTCCTAAAATAACAGCCGACTTGCAAACATCCCAACGATGATAGTTTATTGCTTTATATGGACCATAATTCTCCACGCGTATCGGATACAAATGGCAAGAAACTGGTTTGTAAAAATTGCATTTCCCTTCACGATAGGCTTTCTCTATCGCACAATAGCAATAGCCATTCTCGTCATGGCAAGTAAAGACACAATCCTTATTGTCCACGATAGAAGTAACCAAATCCCCATCTTGGTCGGTATATACGACTCCCTGTTTCTTTATGATTTCTTGGGCTTCCGAGGCAAGGTCATCCCAAACGACCGGTAATACTTTCTCTAATTCAGCCACTTCTTCTGCTTCAACCGGAGCACCTGCATCACCTTCGATACAGCATTCGCCCTTGCAGGCATTTAAATTACAAACAAACTTCTCAGTAAAGATATCGGTAGAAATTACTACGTCCTCTATTTGAATCATCATATCAATAACAGTTCTATTAGTATCAAAACAAACATGGGGCTGCGTCAAAACGAAAGTTTTGATGCAGCCCCTTTAAGAATTCCGAAAGTAACGCAGCAGTTTGCAATTATGACACACCGCCGTGTTCTGAATGAATTATAGCTCTTAAGATTAATCTTCAATCAAATCTTTTCCTGTCATATCCGAAGGCTGAGACATACCCAAAATATGCAAGATAGATGGAGCCACATCAGCCAAAACGCCATTTTCAACCTTGGCATTCTTGTTTGTTGTCACATAAACAAATGGAACAGGGTTCAATGAGTGTGCTGTATTTGGAGTTCCATCAGCATTCAAAGCATGGTCTGCATTACCGTGGTCTGCAATGATAATCACTTCGTAATCGTTTGCTTTTGCTGCTTCCACTGTATCCTTTACACAATTGTCAATAGCCACACAAGCTTTTTCAATCGCCTCGTAGATACCTGTATGTCCTACCATGTCACCATTTGCATAGTTTACAACGATGAAATCATATTTCTTTGTGTTGATGGCTTCAACCAATTTGTCTTTCACTTCGTATGCGCTCATTTCCGGCTTCAAATCGTAAGTAGCAACTTTTGGAGAAGGAACCAAGATGCGATCTTCGCCTTCATACGGAGCTTCACGTCCACCATTGAAGAAGAATGTCACGTGTGCATACTTTTCTGTTTCAGCAATGTGCAACTGTGTTTTGTTGTTCTTTGCCAAAAATTCGCCCAAAGTATCTTGAACGTTCTCTTTCGGGAACAAAATATGAACACCTGTGAAAGAAGCATCATACGGTGTCATGCAATAATATTGCAATCCAGGAATTGTTTTCATGCCCTCTTCCGGCATATCTTTCTGAGTCAATACGACTGTCAACTCTTTCGCACGGTCGTTGCGGTAGTTGAAGAAGATAACCACATCACCTTCTTTTATCGTTCCATCCACAGTTGCATTGTTGATGGGTTTGATGAACTCGTCAGTCACCTCTTCATCATACGATTCCTGCATAGCCTGAACCATATCTGTAGCCTGTTTGCCCTTTCCTTCAATCAACAAATCGTATGCTTCTTTGACACGGTTCCAACGTTTGTCACGGTCCATTGCATAGAAACGACCTACAATAGAAGCGATTGTACCTGTAGATTGAGTGCAATGTGCAGTCAATTGTTCGATGAAACCTTTACCACTCTTCGGGTCTGTATCACGACCATCCATGAAACAGTGGATAAACGTATTCTTCAATCCATATTCTTTAGCAATGTCACACAACTTAAACAGGTGTTCCAAAGATGAATGGACACCACCATTGGATGTCAAACCCATAAAGTGCATGTTCTTGCCAGTCTCTTTTGCGTAAGAGAATGCAGAAATGATTTCTTTGTTTTTAAGTATGCTATTGTCAGCACAAGCACGATTGATTTTAACCAAATCCTGATAAACAATACGGCCTGCACCAATATTCAAGTGTCCTACTTCAGAGTTACCCATCTGTCCATCAGGCAAACCTACATTTTCGCCTGAAGCCTGCAACTGAGAGTGAGGGTAGTTTGCCAATAAAGAATCCCAATAAGGAGTCGGAGTATTGAAAATTACATCATCTTTCTTGTGGTCGCCGATTCCCCAACCATCCAGAATCATTAAAAGCGCTTTCTTAGCCATAATATATTTGAATTTATATGTTTTGTATTTCGTCTTTGTACAGCCCTTCCGCTGCAAGAATAATCATCTGTTTTATTTTCGCCGCAAAGATAACAATTCTCAAGCTATTATTGTTGGTAACAATCTATTACTTTTGCAAGAAAAACATAAATGGAAACTTATTTTGACGATAAGGAGTTTGGGCGTGTCCACATTCGTATGACTGCGAGAGCCAAACACTACAGCATAAAAATCACAAAAGGGGAAGTTTGGGGGATTATTCCTATTGACGGGGACGTGAACAAACTGGTCGATTTTATCCAATCCAAGCGGAAAGAGATTAAGGCGATTTTAACCAAACGGCCCGCTCCTTCATTGATTGACGAACAGACGGTGATGCAAACTGCCACTTTCCAACTCCGGATTTTCCGTACGGAACGGGAGAACTTCTACATGAAGCTGGATGATGAAATCCTAAGCATCGCCTGCCCCAACGATACTGATTTTAAAAAGGAAACGGTGCAAGATTTGTTGAAAAATATGATTGTGAGAGCTCTCCGGCATGAAGCCAAGAGGGTCTTGCCGAACCGGATTATCGGATTGGCGAAACAACATGGTTTTACCTTGACGGGGGTCAAAATCAATTCCAGCCGGACACATTGGGGAAGCTGCACCGGAAGAAAAAGCGTCAATCTATCGCTACATCTTATGATATTGCCTTGGCATTTGATTAATTATGTGTTGCTCCATGAGTTATGCCATACCATCGAAATGAACCACAGCGAACGCTTCTGGGGCTTGATGAATCAGGTCACGGATGGAAAAGCAATGGCTTTACGGAAAGAGTTGAAACAATACCACATGTTATAAACGGCTTTCAGAAAAAGACTATATAGTTCTGTTTGTAAAGCCGTTTGTTGAAAAAGGCAATGCCCACATTATAGAGGTCAAATGTCACAGCCACCTCATCGCGCTGGCACATATCTTCCCAAACCTTCCTCATCTCTTTGTTTGCACGGATTCCTTCGATAAAAAAGATGGAATCTGCATGAATGTGTCGGAGTGCCTCATCTATATAAACCCAGTTCTTTTCTTTCTCTTCGGGCACGTTCAAGAATAGGAGGTCAATCGTTTCTGCTTGCTTCAACGCTTTTGTTAGATTCTGTTGATAATCACCAGCCATCAACCTGCCTGTTTTCTCTTTAGGATGAACTTTTTTCAATCCCCACAAAGTCCACTTGAGGCTTTCATCGCTCCGACCCAACACAGTATAATCCAATTGGGATGAACTGGCGGTCATGTAAAGCGTGCCAATGCCCGCAGATGCGCCAATCTGTATCAATTTCCGAGGTTTGAAATAGTTGACTATGCGGAACAACAATTGGCCATGCGACTTCTTTATGTCCGATTTCACTACAGGACAGCGTGAATGCATCAACTGCCTGCGTAATAACTCAATATCGTAATATGCGTAGTATTTACAGCGTTCATCTACCACTTTTGTAATAAAAGAAAACGCAAAAGGAGAATGCACACCGAAACCTTTGCGGTAACGGAGAAAGCGATATAATAGTATGGTTTTCCGCCATGAATTTGCCTTGGGTAATAGGTTCATATTCGATTCGATTTGGTTGCAAAGATAACATATCTTTTTTCATCGCAATGAAATATTCATCCAACCTAACTGTTTTTTATTAGGCTGTTATTAAAACAGCGTTTAAATGGTGTTTAAATGGTGTTTAAACACTGTTTTAACGTCTGATTTTAGTGTAATTTATTGTTAATATATACAGCCAATATAAATTTTCCTTTGTATTTTTGCCATAAAGAGGGAAACAGAAGGAATATGCTAAAACGAGTATTTACATATTGCACCATTCTACTGCTATTCTTCTCCTCTAATCCACTCAATGCCCGCAAAAAAGTAGGTTTGGTATTGGGAGGTGGAGGAGCAAAAGGTGTTGCTCACATTGGAGCTCTAAAAGTATTGGAAGAGGCTGGCATACCAATTGATTATGTAGCTGGAACCAGTATGGGGGCTTTGGTCGGAGCTTTGTATGCGATTGGTTATTCGCCTAATGAGATTGACAGTTTGGTCGCTTTGCAGGATTGGCAGCTTCTCTTGAGTGACAAAGTCAAGCGGGACAATCTGACTTTTCCTGAAAAAGAGAACTCGGAAAAATATGTGATTACTTTGCCATTCGGTTTTGATAAAAAAGATCGAATGATTGACGGAATGGTAAAGGGGCAAAGCCTTCAGAATCTCTTTTCAAACTTAACAATTGGATACCATGACTCAGTGGATTTCCGTTCATTCCCGATTCCTTTCTCTTGCGTGGCTGTCAATATTGTTGATGGAAAGGATTACGTGTTCCAAAAAGGAAGCCTGCCGGTTGCGATGCGGGCAAGCATGGCGATTCCAGCCGTCTTTACTCCTGTCAAGTTGGACAGCATGGTTTTAGTGGACGGCGGTTTGAATAACAATTATCCAGCAGACGTAGCCAAAGAGATGGGGGCTGATATCATCATCGGGGTTGATTTGGGTTCAAGCGACTTGAAAGAGAGGCAAAACCTTAACTCTTCTGTCGGTATCGTCAGCCAAATAGTGGCATTGCATGGATATGAGAAATACCAACGCAACCTGAAGGTAACGGATTTGCTTATCCGTCCGGATTTGCATCCTTATAACTCAACCAGTTTTACCGCCTCCGCCATTGATACCATGATTATAAGAGGAGAAGAGGCAACCCGAAAGGCATGGCCTACTCTGATGGAACTAAAAAAGGAAATAGGAATCACGGACTCCGTTGTCCCGATAAGTAAGCGAATACATCTTTCTAACCGGACTAACTCTTTCCTAATTCGCAATATTCACTTTGAAGGAGCTGACCCTCATGATGAAAAATGGTTGCTTAAAATCTGCAAATTAAAGGAGAACAGTTATATCACTTTAGAACAGTTACACCATGCAATGGCTGTTTTGGTGGGAACCAATGCCTATTCCAATGTAAGTTACAAGTTGATTGGGGAAGAGAGCAAGGATTTATACCTTATCGTCGCTCCCAAATCAGCCAGTTCCATGAACGTGGGAGTACGTTTTGACACAGATGAGATTGTCGGAGTATTGTTAAACGGCACTTTTGATTATCACACCCAATTCCACTCCCACTTTTCAGTAACAGGTAGAATCGGCAAAAAGACTTATGGGAGGATTGACTACTCATTGGAAAGAAATCCGTTGCGTAGCCTTAACTTTGCCTATAAGTTCACACACCAAGATTTGGATATTTATAAGAAGGGAGAAAAGTATTTGAACACTACTTTCCGAAACCATTTTGCCGAGTTTTCTTATTCAGATATGAATTGGTTGAGCTTCCGGTTCAGAGCAGGAATACGATATGAAAACTGGATTTATAAGTCAATCTTACAGACGGGTACTGCCGATTTGCAATTAAAATCCGAAGATTTCTTCAACTATTTTGTTTCCGCCCATTTCGAGACATTAGACAAAACTTATTTCCCGACAAAAGGAATATCCCTAAAGGCGGATTATACAGTCTATACGGATAACTTCATAGAGTTTAGGGATCATTCTCCTTTCTCCGCTTTAAGTTTCAACTTTACCTCCGTCGTTCCACTTAAGGCGCGATTCAGCATTGTTCCCTCTCTGTATGGTCGTGTCTTAATTGGCAAAGAGTCAGTCTATCCTTATAAAAACATTGCCGGGAATGAAATGGAAGGACACTTTATCGACCATCAAATGGCATTTGACGGAATACATCGCATCGAGACATTCAAGAACGCTTTTATGGCACTGCGGTTACAACTCAGGCAACAAATCGGGACGCAGCATTATATTTTGCTCACGGGAAATTATGGGATGCACGATGACAGCTTCTTCCGACTTCCGAAAGGGAATCAATTATACGGTGGAAGCATTGGTTATGCCTATAATGCAATCTTTGGTCCAATCAATGCCTCCTTAAGTTTTTCCAATCAGACAAAAAATGTACAATTCTATGCAAATTTGGGTTTCTATTTCTAATATGGTTTGACAAATTAATTACCTTTGTATAAAGATTTAAACTAATAACAATCATGCAATGAAAGAGTTTTTTAAAACAATGTTTGCTTCAGTATTCGGTGTGCTGATAGCTTTCGGTATCATTATTTTTGGAGGAATTTCCTTTCTGATAGGAATGGCCTTGAGTAGCAGTTCTTCTGCTGTGTACAAACCACAAGCCAACACAGTATTCAAATTAACTTTGTCGGGCACTCTGTCTGACCAGACAACAGACGACCCTTTTGCTTCTCTTTTGGGAGATGATGAAGAGAAATTGTCTTTGATTGACGTTATAAAAGCAATCCGTACGGCAGAAAAGAACGATAACATAAAAGGTATATACCTGGATGTTAAAAACCTGCAAGGAGGATTTGCCAGTTTTGAAGCCATCCACCGTGAATTGGTCAACTTCAAGAAAAGCGGCAAGTTCATTGTCTCCTATGGTGATACTTATGGACAAGGGAATTATTATCTGTCCAGTGTAGCCGATTCTATTTTGGTCAATCCGCAAGGTAGCATCAATTTGGTGGGTTTGGCATCACAAGGAATCTTTTTCAAAGATTTGGCAGCGAAATTAGGTGTTGAGTTTTATATCTTCAAAGTCGGTACTTACAAGAGCGCCGTGGAGCCCTTTTTTATGGATAAATTCAGCGATGCCAACCGGGAACAGTTGACCTCTTTCTTGGGAAGCATTTGGAACAACATGACAACGGGCATTTGCGAATCCCGCAACATTCCTCAGGAGAAGTTAATGGAGTTCATCAACTCTGGAGCATCACTGTCTGAAACACAAGCAGTAATAGATAGTCGTTTGGCTGACAAGCTCTGCTACCGCAGCGAAGCAGAAACAACCATCAAACGGATGGCTGGACAAGACATGGACAAGAAATTAGTCACGGCTGATATCAAAAAGATATTGTCTATCAAGGCAGACGAAAAAGAGAAAAAGAATAAGATTGCCATCCTTTATGCTGAAGGTGAAATCAAAGAAGATGACAGTTCCCTGATGGGTTCAATGGAAAATGTCATTTCCGAAAAAATGGTGAAAGAATTGAACGAGTTGGCAAAGGACGAAGATGTCAAAGCAGTGGTCTTCCGTGTCAACTCTCCGGGCGGAAGTGCTTATATCTCTGAACAGATATGGAAAGCCGTCACAGAGGTAAAAGCCCAAAAACCGATAGTCGTGTCAATGGGTGATTATGCTGCTTCAGGCGGATATTACATCTCTTGCGCTGCCAATAAAATCATAGCGGAACGAACAACCCTTACGGGTTCTATCGGTGTGTTCGGCGTTATTAACAACTTAGCCGGGACATTTAAAAAACTGGCAGTTACTACGGATGTTGTCAAGACCAACACTTATGCGGATTTGGGTGATTTGAGCCGTCCGATGCGTGAAGATGAAAAAGCATTGATCCAGCACAATGTGGAACGTACATACGATTTGTTCTTGACTCGTTGTTCCGACGGAAGAGGTTTGGCTAAAGATTCTATCGACCACATTGGGCAGGGACGTGTATGGACTGGCGAACAGGCTTTGGAACGTGGATTGGTGGACGCTTTAGGCAGCTTGGATGATGCGATTAAGGAAGCTGCTTCTTTGGCAGACCTATCCGATTATTCCGTATTTAAAGCTAATACGGAAAAGGATTTCTTATCCGAATATTTAGAAAAGATGTTAGGCGAAGCTAAATTGTCCATCGTGAAGAGTTACTTGGGAGAGGAATTTGCTATCTACTCAACCATTGAGAATATGAAATCTTTAAATGGAATACAGGCCCGCATGCCTTACTATATGCAGGGATTGTAAGATAAAGATTTTCTAAAATAAGAATCCGTCTGGTAGGATGCTTCGATTTCCACATCCTTTCAGACGGTTTTTTATTTGTCTCCATCGTCATTGTTGTTGTTCTCTCAATCGAACAACGTCGCTTGGTTATAATTGCTATCTGAAAGTTCCACGGGCTCTATTTTGCCCAATGAGACATACCAAATATATCCATGGACATTCTTATAGCCCATTTGTGTGACCAATTGCATGTAACTTCTCATCTGCTTAAGGTACGACACTTGACGCTTTTCCCCAAACTTATAATCCAATATCACCACCTCGTCTGGATAAATCATGATCCGGTCCGGTCGGCGTGATATGCCTTTATCCAAAAGGATTTCGGTTTCATTCAGAACCTTGGCTTCTCCATTGTACCAACGTTTCACTTTGGGTTCCTTCATATATTCTTCTATCTGCTCTTTCAATTGGATTTCCTCTTCCCTGTTTATCACCCCTTGGATTTGATATTGATGCAGAGTCGGTGCAATATCTTCCGGTGTCCGGATGCCGCTCAGTAGCTCATGCATCAATGTACCATGTTTCCTTTTGGCATCGTCAAAGAAATAGTTCTTCCCTTTCAAACGCAAATGAAGCCTATCATTAAATGGAACCACATGCAGTTTGCCCACTTCTATTTCGGATATTTTCAGATGGCTCTCTTTCTTTTCCGGGCACCAATAATCTCCCAATTCAAACTCATTCTCATCTGGTCTGAAAGTCTCCTTCAATGATATCAACTTTTCCCCGTCCGTCGCATTTTGGACTTCTTGTCCTAAACTTTCCCACAACAAGTCAGCCACTCCGGATATTTTCTCCACACTTCCATTTTTATCCAACTTTTTAGGTTTCGGGGCAAACAAAATCAACTCTTCTTTCGCTCGTGTCAACGCTACATACAAAGTATTAAGGTTATCGATAAACGCATGCAGTTTTTCCTTGAAATAATCGCCTGCGAAATAGGTATTGCTTAGAGCTGAACCATATCGTATCGGCAAAAGATGAATCTGGTTGAACGGCTTAACTTGCGGCTGGCACCAAAGGACAACTGGCTGGGTCGGTTTATGGTCAATTCCCCAATCGGTAAACGGAAGAATGACTGCCTTAAATCCCAATCCTTTTGACTTATGGATGGTTAATATACGAATTGCATTCTGTCCATCCGGTGTCGCAATTGTTTTTCTATAACCGGTTTCATCCCACCATTCCAAGAAAGCACCTAAATCGCCTATCTCTTTTTGCTCAAACTCTGCCACCATGTCCAAGAATGCCATGACAAATACCTGTTCATTGTCCGGGACATCATCCGAGAAAAGCAGGAAAGCCTTCTCGGTCATTTCATAAAGGGGCAACGATAAAAGCATGTTTATTTCCGCTATCTTTTCAGACGGGAACTCTTCCATTGTCCAATCCCCGCGCAATGCCTGCAAAGCCAAAAGTGCCATTTGACGGCTTACCTCATTCCCGGGGGATTTAAGATAGCGCAAAAGAGCCACCAAGAAACGGACGGAAGCGGCACTGTTGACAAACAATGCCTCATCGGACAAGATATCATAATTGAAGCCATCTTCCGGATGTCCTTCTTTATAATCAAGCAGATAGTTCGCAACGGCAGCCCCTTCTCCGTTGGTCCGAACCAAAATAGCAATATCTTTTAATTCATAGCCATTGGTCTGTAACTGTTGAAGAGTGGTTAGTAATTGATCCAACGCCTCCTCTTTCCACTCTTTCCCTTCTCCTTGCTCGATAAAGCGAACTTGCACATGTCCGTCTTTGGATTGGAAAGGTTTGGGGACACGCTGGTAACAATCTCTATAAGCAGCCATGATTCGGGTTTCGTAATACACTATCCCCTCCTGGTCTAACGACGAATCACGCAATGCCTCATTATATACATCCTGCAACAAGAACGGAGCTGTTGTAAACAAGGCATTGTTGAATTCAACGATGTGGTGGCAACTTCTCCAATTATCTTTCAATGTCTCCTCACGCACCTCTCCTGCCGGGAAATCAGAAGCCACTTGCTCGTCCAACAATTTCCAATCGGAGTTACGGAAGCGGTAAATGCTCTGTTTGACATCACCCACAATAAGGTTGTCCCGGTTGTGCGAAAGGCTTTCTTCCATCAAAGGACGGAAATTTTCCCACTGCATGGCACTGGTATCTTGAAACTCATCAATCATAAAATGATTAATCTGCACGCCCGTTTTTTCATAAATGAAAGGAGCATCGCTACCATCTATCACCTTGTTAAGCAACTCGGTCGTGTCGGCAATCAACATCACGTTCTTCTCACTGCGGTAAAGTGCAATCTGTTTGGAAATATCATTCAATATGCCCAAAGTATAGTAATAACGGATAATCTCCTTAGCCGTATTGTAATGGGTCATGTTTTGGAACTGATCAACTATTTCCATTACACATTCGTTCAATCCATCATCATACGCCGTTCCGATAATCGTCTTCAACGCTTGGCTGGCCTTGGCAGTATACCATTTTTCCACATTATTTGCCAATGCGCAGAAAGTGTTGGTGGGAGCTTTCATCTCGCCGTTCATGTATTTCCTAAAATAGATAAAGGGAGAACGGCTGCCACCGCTGAAATCCTCTGGCTTCAATCCATATTGTTCCAATATAGACATTGCCTTCTCGCCCACTGCTTGCACCTCTTTTTCTGTCGAACGGATGATGCCTTGGAGTATTCCTTTGTAATTGTCCAACGACAGTTTGTCCGCTATGTCTTGCGATACCAAATCACTGGACGCTTTATAGCTCTCTTTGAACAACTCTTTTCCTAAGGATTTAATGTCCTTTCTTAACTTCCAATCTCCACCGTCTTCAACCTTATCCTCTGCAAAGCGGAGCAACCAGCCCAACAAATCCTTGTTCTCTGGTTTGTTCAAATCTATCAACAGCCTGTCAACCGCTTCGGTTAATACAATATCCTCATCCATCTCAATGCCGTAGCCTCCTTGCAAACCAATCTCACGGGTGAAAGCCCGCATGGTCTGTTGGAAAAAGCGGTCAATCGTACTGATATTGAACGCAGAATAGTCATGAAGTATGGCTTTCAGTATATTGAATGCCTGATGCCGCACCTCTTTGTCTGTCAAGTTATACCGTTTTCCCAACAAAGTCAGGTAATCGGAAGAACGATTGGAAGCCAAGTTGAAAAGTTCTTCCACAATCCTTCCCTTCATTTCATCGGTGGCTTTGTTAGTAAAAGTAACCGCTAAAATGTTCCGGTAAGCTCCCGGTTGACTAAACAAAAGGAGCAAGTATTCACCTGTCAGGCGATGCGTTTTCCCTGCACCTGCTGAAGCTCGATAGATTGATAACACAGCTATTACTTAATGATTGGTTTATGATATCCTTCTTTCACCAATATTTCCGCTACCTTCTGTCGGAAGTCGCCTTGAATGATGATTTCTCCCTCTTTGGCAGAACCACCTACCCCACATTTCACTTTTAACATTTTCCCTAATGCTTCCAAATCTTCAGAAGTTCCACGGAAACCGGTAACCAAAGTCACCATTTTCCCACCTCTGTTGCGTTTGTCCAAAGCGATATAGAGCTTCTGTTTATCTTTCGGCAATGTCTCTTCTTCTGGCTCTTCGTCCGTTTCGTATTTGAAATCCGGATTGGTCGAATACATCACCCCTAAACGGCTTTTCCAATCGTTATTTTTCATCTTTATTCCCTTTCTATTAGAACATATACATCAAGACCCACAAGATACGATGGTTGGTCACCGTATGTGTGTCACTTATCTTTCCCCGTTTGTCCGCATTGCCGAACCAGGCAGTCGATGGAGAGTACTCCATGCCACATTTCCAATGGGGCAAATTATACGACAATTGGACATTGGCTGTCAGCAACTGCCCTACATCCAATCCTGTTCCATATTGCGCCATGATATCTTTCCCGGTTCCCATATTTTTGAGATATCCCAAGAAGAGACCCTGCTTCCATCGCTGTCCGTGTGTCACATTCAGCCATGTGGAAGAGACCCGGAACGGTGTATAACGCTGTTCTCCTGTCCTGTTATCTATTGATGTCACTCCATATCCTCCCAACATGCAAGTGTGCGTCATGTTCGATCCCAACGTGCTTTTGGCAGAGACGTTCCAATCTTTTGTCTTATAACGGGCATGGGCTTCAAAGCTCAGGGAGGTGATACGTTCGTCTATCTTGTACGTTTTACCATCAACCACATTTTGAGTACGAGGTTTCAATGAGAGCATTTCAGCTCCAGCACCCAATTGAAGTCCATCATGGATATAATCTACTCCGGCATGAAACTCAGGAACACAACTGTTCTTGATATAAGACTCGCTCTTTCCTACTGGTCCCGTCGAAAGATACTGTAATTGCCACAATGCCGTTCCTGTAAAACGCCATGCGCTATTACTATAACGATAGCGGATTTGCGGAGTGCGGCTGAAAGCATTGAAAGGTGCCCCGGTACTCAAATTCAGCATTTCAGGAAAGACATCACCGAAAAACGGATGCCATGTCTGTCCTACCAACAGCGAAGAGTGTTCATCCGAAAGCTGGACATAAGCATGACGCATACGGAACAAAGTAAAGGAAGAACTGGTGCCGCGGAAATCAACTTCCAATTTGGCTGAAGTTTGGAAGCGTCCAACCGAAGGACCTTTCAAATCCAATCCCAAACGAGAATAGAGCAGATAAAAACTACCGTTCGCTTGTGCATTCAAATCGTTTCCGTCAGCATCATACGCATGATCTTTCGGATAAAGATGGAACAATCCATCCACAATCTCTCCATTTTCCCTTGAGTTATAGAATAAATCACCCCTTACTTGCCCGTAAAATTGATAAGAAAAGTTCTTCTTTTGAGCAAATACGCTTAGCGTGCACAACAATAATCCGGCTATCAGCCCTATTTTTTTTACCATAATTCTAAATTCAAACATTTGTACAAATGTAAAACCTTTATTTGGTTAAAATAGCATTTATCAAGTTTAAATCTTCTGCTCTTATCAAATCCACCTGCCTAACTGGGGAAAACAAGAGGAAATATGTGCTTTCGGCAATTATAAACGCTGCCGATGTTATAAATCCCAGACAACGGCTGTTTCCATAGTACATAAATAGCGTTTAAATGGTGTTTAAACAGTGTTTTAATAGTGTTTTAAGGCTGTTAAATTACTATTCCAGATGCCAGCTTAATATGGGAAAAGGCAATGCCCCCGAAGGAACAATGCCTATTCTTGATTTACTACCTACAATACAACCTTTTGCAGTCTCCTATCCCTACAACCATCCTACACGAACAATTGTAGGGAGCGAGATGTGCTTTTTAAACCCAAAAATAATCTCTTATTCTAAAGCTGGAGAGCTTGCCATGGTTGGCCAATAAGGATTCTGATACAAATTGGAAGTTTCCAATTTTGAATCAGGAGAAGCCAATGTCAACTCCAATACAGAATATGGAGCCAAGTAATAAGCTTTCTTCCATTGATATCCTTCCCAAACTTCATTATTCTCTTTAATAACACGGTAAGGACGGATGTATTTGCTATCATTTCTGCTTGAGATGTTGGCATCGTTCTTACCATCAGCCTGCTCGATCAAAGCAGATTCCGAAGTGATGTTACCATTAGAGTCCTTCTTCAAATAAGACTTGTCTTTATACATTTCCGTCCAGAAATTCACACCTTCCGGAATATATTTACCCATGTTTCCTGTGAACAAAGCATCAAATGACCTCCAACGAATCAAGTCATCCCATCTGCGGCCTTCACCAATAAATTCACAACGGCGTTCACGACGAATATTATACAAAGTCGGATCCACTCTGTCAGAACCGGAATAAACCGCCCAGTCTGGTTCTTTTGAAAGGTCGGTTGCAGCAATTGTCTTGCTAAAATCTGGATCAACACCTGCACGTTCACGCAAACGACGCCAATAAGAAGAAGCTGTTCCGTCGATAGATCCGTTCTTCATATAAGAAGCTTCGATATAATTCAAATAAGCCTCAGTAGCACGGGCAACCACGATACCGTTTGTTCCACGCACACCATCACGGATCTGTGTGAAATCGTAGCATAAGTGTTTGCGCTGGCGGAAACCTGTACGGTCACGGTGCTCTGTCAATGCAATGACAGTCGGTACATTAAAGAAGCTCAAGGAGTCCTCGTTGTTCAAAACTGTTGATTCACCGAACACGAACAACTGCAAACGTCCATCACGATCTGCCTTCTGCTGGTCAATCGTCACGTCACCTTTATAACCTGAATTGGCAGCATAGATAGGCAATCCGTTAGCCATCAAGAAAGCATCCACATAACTCTTTGTCATACCGTTGTTTCCACCTTCATTAATATATGCCATGAAACCGTGGGTGATACTCAAATTGGCATCGAATTGTCTCCACATCAAGACTTCATCCAAAGTTCCCGGATTGGGCATAGAGAACATTTCAAAATATGGGTTCCAGCCATAAATCTGGTTTACATTCGGATTCAACACTTGTGTGTTCTGAGTCAAGTTGTGGTTGTCTGCAACTTCCTTGGCTGCGCTCATCGCTTCTGTCAAGAAGAAATCAACTTCGCTGTCGATATTAAACGATTTGCCAGCATTGTAAGCCATACCTGCTCCTGGCCAACCAGCTTCACCCGGTACACGCGGCGTTCCTTTATGATATCTTTCGAAAGATGCTTCATACAAAGCCACTCTTGATTTAACCAACAAAGCAATCTCTTTACCAATGCGCACCTTGTTGAAAGCACTTCCCGGTCTCAACATAGAGATGGCTTTATCCAAATCACCCAAGATAAAACGGGCAACTTCGTTACGAGGAGCACGTTTGCTTAATTCCACCAACTGATCTGTCTTGTCTTCCGGAACTACCGTAATAATAGGGAAATCTCCGTATGTACGCAATTGATTGAAATAAGCCATGGCACGCAAGAAATAGATTTCACCAATATAATGGTTGATATCTTCTGTTGAACCAGAAATGGCTCCCGCCTCTTTCTTCGGCAATACCTGTTCCAAGAAATAATTCATGGCACGGATAACAGAAAAGCTGGGACCACCTGAAGAAGGAACCAACCAGCGGTCAGGCGCAAAATAGTTTGTATTGGCTTCACCAACAACCATATTATCGGTATCACCATCGACATTCAACGGTCCTGCGTTATAAGCAGCATCGTTAGTAGCAATAAGCGAAGTATAATAATTGATGGCATAAGCACCCAATTCGTCCGCCGAATTAAAGTATTGAGCCGGCGTGATGCTCGATATTGGCTCCCTATCCAAAAAATCGTTGCATGAAGATGCAAACAGACCGAAAGAGACAGCCATTAATGGGTAATATATTTTTTTCAAATTCAGTTTCATACCTTTCATTTTTTAGAAATTAACATTCAAACCTACGGATATTGTCTTACACAATGGATATAATTTTCCGTCTCCCCAGTCTCCACCTAATGTTTCAGGGTCGAATATGCCCGTTATATCAGAAATAGTCAACAAGTTATCACCGGAAACATACAGTCTGACAGAAGACAAGCCTGCCTTGGAAGTCCATTGCTTAGGCAAAGTATAACCCAGCTGGATGTTCTTCATACGGATATAAGCCGCATTCTGCAAATAGCCGCTCTGCACATACTGGTTCTTTGTACCGTCAAAGTTCGCACGTGGATAATAAGCCTTCAAATTAGCTCCCAATGGGTCGTTTTCGCCACGCCAGAAATCCCAATGTTGTTTGAATCCGGCAGATTGCCACATACCACCACTTGCTCCCCAGAAATACGGGCCGCTCAACCAATAGTCGCGTTTTCCTACACCTTGGAAGAATACAGAGAAGTCAAACCCATTCCATTCTGCGTCCAAAGTCAAACCGAAGTTGTAACGTGGAGTACTGTTACCAATGATTTTTCTATCACCCGGATTATCAACCGTATTAGCTCCAGTATTAACTACACCATCACCATTCAAGTCCTTATACATGATATCACCTGCGCTCCAGCTTGATCCCCAGCTTGGTTTGTTACTTGCCAAATGGGAGTCCATTTCCTGCTGTGATTGAGCGATACCTACTGTCTCATAACCCCAGATTTCGTTCAACATCTTGCCTTTGTAGTGGGCAATGTTCAAAGATCTGGATTCATTCGGATAACGGGTAATCTTCTGTCGTGCATCAGACAACACGAATTTAGCCCCGTAATTTACTTTACCGATACGGTCACGCCAAGATACTTCCAATTCAAATCCGTAAGATTTCATATCGGAGTTGTTGATCTTTGGAGGAGTTGCACCTAAAACACTTGGCAATTCAGGAGCCGGACCTATCATGTCGTAAGTGTAACGAGTAAACCAGTCGAACGATCCGGTCAAACGGTTGTTCAACATTCCCCAGTCAAAACCAACGTCCCAAGTTTCAATTGTTTCCCATGTCTTCAACGAACTAACGATACCCGGCAAACCTGCTTGGTTCGGCTTCACACCATTCACCAACCAACGTCCATTGGCTGTTCCAACTGGCATCGTTTGATAGAAAGGATACCAAGCATCGTTGGTATTGGTGTTACCCAACTGACCCCAAGATCCTCTGATCTTCAATGTTCCGAAAAGATGAGAAAGGTCTCCAAAGAACTCTTCACGTGCAATGTTCCAACCTGCAGATACAGATGGGAAGAAGCCCCAGCGTTGATCTCCGATGAAACGGGAAGAACCATCGTAACGTCCGTTCAACTCAACCATGTAACGTTCTTTGTAATTGTAGTTGATACGTCCGAAGAAACCGGCAACAGCGTTCTCTGCCAAACCGGCACCTACCTTTTGTTCCGTAGTTGTTTGATTCAACCAAGGCACATCCGGAGAGATAATCTTATCACCTTGACCAGAAATACCGTTGTATTTTGTCAACTCAGCATTGAAACCGACCATCACCTTGAAGTAATGGTCATTGATGGTCTTCGTATAGTCTGTATAAATATTCGTAGTGAAGTAATCTTCTGTATATCTTGACTCAGAGACACGGCTGGCTCCCGGAGAATAGCTTGCACCACCATCCCAACTTATAGGATACGGTTCGTTGTTGGCATCATACGCATAAACTGGCAGGACAGCCCAATGGTGATTATTTGTATGCGTACGCATGTTACCATCAATATTGATAGTCCAATCCTTGATTGGTTCCAAGCGCAAGGCAAGTTGCTGCGTGTAATAATTCTTTTGCTGTGTTTGCTTTCCACCATTCTCCATTTGGATCAACTCCATACCTTCGAACAGATGTCCGTTATCATCATAAACCGGACAAGTCGGCCAACGACGGGCAATATTATGGAAGAAGAGACCAGTCATATAGGTAGGACGTTCGTAATCTTCACGTGTCCATTTGCTGGTATAATTCAAAGTAGCCCATGACGCTAACTGGGCAGAAATCTTAGCATCAATCGTATAACGCTTGAAATTATCTTTTCCGTGGCGAATCAAACCGTTTTGATCCAAGAAGCTACCGCTGACACGGTAAGTCAATTTATCAGAACCTCCACTGACGCTCAAATTGTGTTCTTGAGAAGGCACCCAATTCTTATATACTTCTGCAAACCAGTCCGTATTGGCATTGGCACCAGAATAAGCATTCCACTTGTTCTGCTGGTTCGGTGTAGAAACAGAAGAAATCTTACCTGCTTGGTAATCCTGGATGCGCTGCAATATTTCTGCACTGAATACAGGGCTCTGGCCAGCGTTGGCAGCAGCAGCATTGAAATATTGTGCAAATTGGTAAGAATCCATCATTTCAGGAATCTGCAAAGCATCCGTGAAACGTACGTTTCCTGTATAACTTACATTTGTTTTTCCCGGTTTACCCCCCCCTGGTTTTGATTAAAATCACATCGAAAGAGGCACGAGCACCGTAGATAGAAGCTGCTGCTGCATCCTTCAATACGGAAATCGTCTCGATATCGTTAGGGTTGACTGTATTCATGTTACCTTCGATACCATCAATCAACACCAATGGTGATGATCCGGAACCGTCACCGATAGTACCGGCACCACGAATATTAAAGTTCAATTGGTTGTCCAATGTACCACCACCTGTATTGACAGAGAAGTTCAAACCTGGAACAACACCTTGCAAGGCTTGGGATACGTTCTGTACAGGACGAGATTCGATAACCTCGGCATCAATCATACTAACAGATCCTGTCAAATTTAATTTCTTTTGTGTACCAAAACCGACAACTACTACTTCGTCCAAAGTCTTAGAGTCTTCTTTCAATTGGATATTGATAGATTCTTGACCGGCGTATTTCACCTCTTGAGTCACAAAACCAATAAAAGATATCTTAATGATATCACCCTTCTTCACTTTGGATAAAACAAACTTACCATCCATGTCCGTAACAGTTCCGTTCGTTGTTCCTTTCACAATAACGGAAACACCTGCTACTGGACCGAAATCGTCTGTTATCGTTCCAATAACTTTTTCTTCTTGTTGAGTAATTGATGTCACTACACTCGCTCCTGAGGCATGAATATGCCCTCCATAAGATAAAGGTAACGCAAGTAACAAAACTCCAACGGTCATTTTTTTGTTTAGCATAACATTACGTTTAATAATTACTTATTATGAACCGGATATGGTTTCTTATCCGATTCTATAGTTAACATATAGTATCCCTAATTAAAGGGAATCGTATTAATAAAATTTTTAATTTAAGATACGCAAAGTCGCAAGTATAAACAATTAGGCTTATCAATTATAATTCATTATCCACTACACAAATGCAACTTAATTTATCTGGGCGAAAGATAGAAACTATTTTCAAACTACACAATCATTTTTCATCTTTTTTTATAAATATGTTTTTAAGCATAAAAAAGAGGGCGGGATAAGCCATGTCTGCGCTTATCCCGCCCTCTTTTCTTATATCCGAGCTGTTTATTGACTTACAAGGCTATCTACTTTCAATCTAAACACCAAAGTTGTATAAGGTTTGATGGTAACTGAACCAGTGGAACTGCCGGCAACACCGTATCCTAATGGATAAGGGATCCAGATTTCCCATTCATCGCCCACGTGCATGTGTTGCAATGCGGTAGAAAAACCATCCACGAATCTATTTACTGCCAGTTCATACGGATTGTCATCATTCTCTTCCAACTTTGAGTCGAATACTAATCCTTGTGTCAAAACGCTATCTCTATTAGCAATATAGTTTCCATCCTTATCGGCTATCAGACAACCTTTATAATAGCACCTGACGACACTCGTATAATAGATTGTCTCTTTCCCCTCTCCTTTCTTGAGGATTTTATAAAGTATCTTACCATTTCCGCTTTCCGAATTGATATACTCTACACCATCATCATACTGACGTTTGTCAAAAGCTTCGATATTTGCCGCTTTCCACGCTTCGTCTACCGGGAGATAGTTGTTATTGGAATCATCCGAGCAGCTTGCGAATATCCACAACAAACTGCACAACACACACGCTATATGCCAATACTTGTTCATCTTTATAATTTATTCTTCTACAATTTTCTTCAATAAACTCTTCATGCTTACCTTCTCAGAGATAATGTTATGCAACTCATCGATGCTGACACGCTCTTGTTCCATCGTGTCACGGAAACGGATGGTTACACAGTTGTCTTTCAATGTATCATGGTCCACCGTGATACAATAGGGTGTTCCAATGGCATCTTGACGGCGGTAACGCTTGCCGATGGAATCCTTTTCATCATATTGGCAACGGAAATCGAAGCGCAACAGCTGCATGATCTCTTCTGCTTTTTCTGGTAGTCCGTCTTTCTTGACCAAAGGCAATACTGCCAACTTCACAGGAGCCAACGCTGCCGGCAATTTCAAAACGACACGGGTTTCACCGTTCTCCAATTTCTCTTCGCAATAGGCTCCAGCCATAATGCTCAAGAATACACGGTCAACGCCGATAGACGTCTCGATCACATACGGAGTATAACTCTGGTTCAATTCCGGATCGAAATATTGTATCTTCTTGCCCGAGAACTTCTCATGCTGGCTCAAGTCGAAATCGGTACGGCTGTGGATTCCTTCCACTTCCTTGAATCCGAATGGCATTTCAAACTCGATATCCGTAGCGGCATTGGCATAGTGCGCCAACTTCTCATGGTCGTGGTAACGATATTTATTATCGCCCAAGCCCAAAGCCTTATGCCATTTCATACGGGTCTCTTTCCATTTCTTAAACCAGTTCATTTCATCGCCCGGACGAACAAAGAACTGCATTTCCATCTGTTCAAATTCACGCATACGGAAGATAAACTGACGGGCAACGATTTCATTACGGAATGCCTTACCAATCTGTGCGATACCGAATGGAACCTTCATTCTTCCTGTCTTTTGGACATTCAAGAAGTTGACAAAAATACCTTGCGCTGTTTCCGGACGCAAATATACTTTCATGGAACCATCAGCCGTAGAACCCATATCCGTAGAGAACATCAGGTTGAACTGGCGGACATCTGTCCAGTTACGAGTACCGGAAATAGGACAAACAATCTCGCAATCCAAAATCAACTGGCGCAAATCCTCAAAGTTGGAATCATTCATGTCCTTTGAATAGCGTTCATGGATTTCATTCCACTTTGCCTGGTGCTCCAATACACGGGAATTCGTTGCTCTGAATTCAGCCTCGTTGAATGCTTCACCATATTTCTTTGCTGCCTTGGCAACCTCTTTATTGATTTTCTCTTCGATTTTTCCCAAATGATCTTCAATCAATACGTCTGCACGGTAACGTTTCTTGGAATCTTTGTTGTCAATCAACGGATCATTGAATGCGTCCACATGGCCTGAAGCTTTCCAAATCGTCGGATGCATAAATATAGCAGAATCCAAACCTACTACGTTCTCATGCAAAAGTGTCATGCTGTCCCACCAATATTTCTTGATATTGTTTTTCAACTCAACACCGTTCTGTCCATAGTCATAAACTGCGCCCAATCCATCATAAATCTCAGATGATGGAAAAACAAAGCCGTATTCCTTGCAATGCGATACTAACTTCTTAAAAACATCTTCTTGTGCCATAATGAATACTCTTCAATTATACTTTTTCTCTTTAATTCTGCAAAGTAAGTGATTTTTTCATTATGAATAGCGGTATATATTTATAAAAATAGTATCTTTACACCAATTCATAAGTTACATTGACTTAAATATATCCTTAATAACCATGACTCATACAGAATTATCTCGCCGCAAGTTCCTTAAACAGGCGCTTGCTTTGTCGGCAGTTACTGCCATTCCTTCTTTCTGGATTCCAGCAAAAGCAAACGCTGTGCCAGGAGTTCCCCGCATCAGTGCCAACGATCGTGTGAACATCGCGTTCATTGGCATCGGTAATCGTGGCGGTGAAATTGCCAAAGAATTATATAACACAGGTTTGTGCAATGTGGTTGCCTTATGCGATGTGGACATGGGGGCGAAACATACGCAAGAAATCATCTCCATGTTCCCGAAAGTTCCACGTTTCCAGGATTTTCGTAAGATGTTTGACCAGATGGCAGATAAGATTGATGCCGTAACGGTTGGCGTTCCCGACCATTCCCATTTCCCTATCACCATTGAAGCGATGGCTCATGGCAAACATGTCTATGTGGAAAAGCCGATGGCCCGCACTTTCCATGAAATAGAGGTGATGATGCGTGCTGCCCAAAAATATGGAGTTGTCACCCAAATGGGCAACCAAGGGCATTCCGAAGGCAACTACTTCCAATTCAAGGCTTGGCAAGAGGCTGGAATCATCAAAGATGTAACGGCTATTACTGCGCACATGAACAATTCCCGCCGTTGGCACGGTTGGAATCCGAATATCAAGCACATGCCAATGGGAGAACCTATTCCGGAAACAATGGATTGGGACACTTGGTTGGGTGTGGTACAACACCACGACTATAACCATGATTACCATTTGGGACAATGGCGTTGCTGGTATGATTTCGGCATGGGCGCATTGGGAGACTGGGGAGCGCATATCTTGGATACGGCGCATCAGTTCTTGGATTTGGGATTACCAACGGAAGTGAATCCTCTCTATTTGAAAGATCATAATCCTTTCTTCTTCCCGATGTCCTCTACCATCTTGTTCAAATTCCCGAAACGTGGAGAGATGCCGGCTTGTGATGTCACTTGGTACGACGGATTGGACAATATTCCTGCTGTGCCGGAAGGATATGGCGTTTCTGAATTGGATCCGAACATCCCGACCGTCAACGGTGGAAAGATTCAACCGACGAAACTGAACCCGGGCAAAGAAATCTATTCGAAAGAGTTGACATTCAAAGGTGGTTCGCATGGCAGCATATTGTCTATCATCCCAAATGAGAAGGCAAAAGAGATGGAATCACGCTTGCCGGAAGTCCCGAAAAGCCCGTCCAACCATTATGCCAATTTCTTGTTGGCCTGCCAAGGGAAAGAGAAAAGCCGTTCCCCGTTTGAAATAGCGGGTCCGCTCAGCCAAGTATTCTGTTTGGGCGTATTGGCACAACGCTTGAACCGCAAGTTGGTATTCGACCGGGAAACCAAACAAATAACAAACGACCCATTTGCCAACCAAATGTTGGTAGGAGAGGCTCCTCGCAAAGGATGGGAACAATATTATAATGTATAATCAATGAATATTCGTCATTACTTATTATCAACCCTATTGGTTTGTGCAGGCTCCATCGTTGCGCCTGCACAGACGAAATGGTTGAATCCTCAATCCTCGGTACCGAATGTCGTCCACGGACAATATTGGCAGGAGGAAATGAAAGGAAATTATGCCCGCCTGCCTGAAAGGGCGCATACGAAAGTGCGGGATGCTGTATGGAATCTCTCCCGGCAAAGTGCGGGTCTTTCCCTTGTATTTAGAAGTGACGCTCCTGAAATAAAGGTCCGTTATACAGTAAGCGGTGGTTTGGCAATGCCCCACATGCCATCCACGGGTGTTTCCGGTGTCGATTTATATGCGACCGATTTGAACGGAAGCAGGCGTTGGTGTGCAGGCCGTTATTCATTTGGCGATACGATTTCTTACACGTATGGGAATCTGACTTACGACACCAAGGACAGAGGATATGAATACCATCTGTATTTGCCGCTTTATAACGAAGTCAAATGGTTGGAAATCGGTGTTCCCGACTCTTATCAACTGACTTTTGAACCGTCATCTGTTGAAAAGCCCATCGTTGTTTACGGCACTTCCATCGCACAAGGAGCTTGCGCTTCCCGTCCGGGCATGGCTTGGTCCAATATCATTGAGAGGGAATTGGAACATCCTCTTATCAACTTGGGATTTTCCGGCAACGGCAGATTGGAACCGGAATTGTTCGACTTTCTTTCCGAAATAGAGGCAAAACTCTATATCATTGATTGTATGCCTAATTTGGCAGGAGAGAATGCGAAGGTTGTTTATCAACGGACAATGGATGGAATACATCGTTTGCGTGAAAAGCATGCCACGCCTATTTTATTGGTTGAACACAGCGGTTACACCAACTTCATGACCAACCAGTCGAGTGAAGAGTCTTTCCGGAAAGCCAATATAGAACTGAAAAGAGCTTACAATGCTTTGATAAAGGAGGGAGTAAAGGATATTTACTACATGACGTACGAAGAGATTGGACTTTCCATGGATGAAATGGTGGAAGGCGTCCATCCTTCTGATTTGGGAATGCGGAAATATGCTGATAACTACATTAAGAAAATCAAAGAAATCCTACACGAAGATTGCGATGCCAGGACTGTATTTTCTCCTTGCAAACAACGCCGGGATGGATATGACTGGAACGGAAGGCACAATGCCATTCTGAAAATGAACCAAGAAAAGAGTCCGGATATTCTGATGATAGGTAATTCCATCACGCATTATTGGTCAGGAGAACCGACTGCTTCCATCGTGAATGGGAAAGAGGCGTGGAATAATCTGTTCAAAGGCAAGAATGTCCGTAACTTAGGCTTTGGATGGGACCGTATCGAGAATGCTTTGTGGCGTATTTACCACGGCGAGTTGGACGGTTTCGCTGCCAAAAAGATTTTCCTGTTGTTGGGAACCAACAATTTGGATGTGAACAGCGATGAAGAAATCATCCAGGGCATTCAAGAATTGGTTCGTACCGTGCGTTTAAGGCAACCGGAAGCCCGTATTTATGTTTGTGGTATTTTGCCTCGTGCCTGGAAAGAGGAAAGGATTATCGGAATCAACCAATCTTTGCAAATGCGTTTGCAACCGGATGAAATGACCTTTGTGGATATGTCTGCCGCCCTTTCCAATCCGGATGGTTCCATTGTCAATTCACTTTTCAAAGATGGCGTACATCCCACAGCAGAAGGTTATCAACAGATGGTTGAAATACTGAAGCAATATGTGAACGAACCGTAAGTCTCTATACATTATTATATATATACCCGATTTTACTCCTTCCAAAGTTGTAAAACCGGGTATTTTTATTTCAACGTTACCTATAAAATTAATGCCATTAAAACGCTGTTTAAACACTGTTTTAAAAGTTTTTAACCGAGTCAACTTTCTTTATTGATAAGACATTTAGTAGTCAACTAAAAACGTTAACATACACAACATTTTGCTTATCACTTAGGTGATAAGTGCTTTTCACCTAGGTGATAAATGCTTTTCACCTTAATGATAAGTGCTTTTCATTAAGGTGATAAACACTTTTCACTTAGGTGAAAAGCTAAATTCGTTATTTCATTCAAAAAGACATATAGTTTTATCAACGTAACTGTTTAAACAATTCCCAAATCAGGATTCCAGTGGTGACAGAGACATTCAAAGAGTGTTTTGTTCCGAACTGGGGCACTTCAATGCACATATCGCATTTATCAACCACTGACTGTTGAACACCTTTCACTTCATTTCCCATAATGATGGCGTACTTTTTGCTTTTGTCCAACAGCAACTTATCCAACATCACACTTCCTTCGACCTGTTCCACTGCACACACAACATATCCTTGTTGCTTTAAGTTATCAACAGCCTCCAATGTATCTTCAAAATATTTCCAATCCACCGAATCTTCCGCTCCCAATGCCGTTTTATGTATTTCCACATGAGGAGGACAAGCAGTTATTCCACATAAATAGATGGATTCAACCCGAAAAGCATCGGATGTACGGAATACAGAGCCTACATTATTCAAACTACGGATATGATCCAGCACAACAACCAAAGGAATCTTCGGACTCTCTTTGAATGCTTCCGGCGTTAATCGGTTTAATTCTGTTACTTTTAATTTACGCATATTCTATGGATTTTATAGTCGGTTAATAACGGTTCAAAACCTATTCATAACTCGTGCAAAGATAATGAAAAAAAAATCTTGCAGGATTGAGCTTTTCATCCATACAAACTACCGTCCATACCATCCAAAAAAGATAGCACTTATTTATAATAGAGTATTCACAAGCTCTATCCACCAATCAACACACCGGAACGGGTAGAAAGTTATCCACACCCGGAGTTGTTAACAAATCCGGCAAAAGAATATATAATCCTTTATCTATCAAAAATAAAAGGTGTAAATAAACTGTTAGTATCCTATTCATAAAGCAACAACTTCTATTTGATAACAGAATAAGCAAGAAATAGCTCTTAAAAGTATAAACACTATTAACCGGCTATTATCATCATCTTTTTTATTTAAAAATTAAAGATTAAAGATATAATAATAATATTGTAGGTTGATAAGTGTGGAAACCAACAAAGGAGCAAAGAAGGAAAAAAACAACGCCCAACCGGATACATAACTTTTTGAAAGAAAAATTTTTACCCCGAAAAGAGGAACGCTCCCTGTTTTCATTTACAAAAAATGGCGAAAAGTGCCAAAGTGGTCCACTATTGTAGTTTTTAGGTCCACTATCGTAGTTATAGGCACTATTATTAGCCTTACCTTTGGAGTCGAAAAAAAGAAAGTGGATTAAATATATCTCCCTCTATTAGAGGGAGATGTTATATGTAACGGATAGCTACACGCACGGTTGGAACTTCCTTACAATCCTCTTGAAAAGTTAGTTTGGATGCATTGTAAAAATGCCAGCCACCAGCACAGAAGGTTATGTGAGGCTAATTCGTCCTAAATCTGCTAATCGGGAAGATTTGGAAGAATCTTTTTAGGGAATAGCGATTTAAGTATATAGTATAAGAATAGAAACAGATAATCATAATAATGAGACGAATATTATTATTGTTAATATGGATACTCGCTTGTTGTCATCCTGGTGCGCACTCACAGGAAATAGCATTGAAGACCAACGGCCTGTATTGGGCAACTACAACGCCTAACTTGGGTATGGAACTGGCGCTTGACCAAAAGTTCACACTCGAATTAAGCGCAGCATATAATCCTTGGACATTCAATGACGACAAGAAAATGCGTTTATGGCTTGTCCAACCGGAGCTGAAATATTGGCTATGTGAGAAGTTCGAAGGTCATTTCATAGGTGTACATCTGCATGGTGCTCAATACTTTGGAGGATTCAAGAAGAAACGTTACGACGGTTACTTGGCAGGAGGAGGTTTTACCTACGGATATGACTGGATTCTTTCACCCCATTGGAACTTCGAGGCAGCGATTGGTGTCGGTTATGCCCGTTTATGGTACAAAGAGACTCCGCGTATTTATTGCGATAAGTGTGGAGAAGACAAACATAAGAACTATTTGGGACCTACAAAAGTTGCCCTTTCATTGATTTATATATTCTAAACGGCATGAAGCTTACTATCATTAAAATATTTGTCTTCCTTTTTCCTTTAGGATGGCTTGGAAGCTGTTCTTCGGTCAAGACATCCCGTATTTCCGTCTCTCCGGAAGAGGCAGAAGTGGCGTTGGATCCTTCAAGCCGGGGAACAGTGAAGATGAAGTTTCAAGTTCCGGTGGATTACTTGTCGAAAAGGGGACGTTTGCTTATTATGCCTCGTTTGGTGACAGCCGATGGTAAGGTTGCGGATGTGTATGAACCTGTTGCTGTAGATGCTCCTGTTTATACGAAAAAAATGTATAGAAAAAGGGTTTTGGAAGGATATGTAGATTCCCTTTCTGAAAAGGCTCTTCGTACCGACCGCTGGTCCAAACAGGTAGAAATCCCATACGAGGCATCCTTCATCGTGCCGGAAGGGATGGAAAATGCCCATATTGATACGTTGGTTTCCATCGAAGGTTGTCTTTCATGCGGAAATGTGGACACATTGTTCGTGGCGAAACTCCGTCAACCGGAATCAGTGGATACTTTTTCTCTCCGTTGGATTCGACCGATGACGGCGATGCGTCCGAAAGTGATGGAGGGAAAAGGCGTGGCTGCCTTGCAGTTTGTCATCAACCGTTCGGATATTGACAGTTCATTGGGCAACAACCAAGCGGAGTTGGAGAAGATGGAGAAGACATTGCGTCCTATTTTGGAAGACTTATTGGCAGACATACATACAATTCAGATTGTAGGGATGGCATCAGCGGACGGACCGTTTGCATTCAATACCAACTTAGCTTATCAACGGGCAGTGGCAGCGAAACAGTGGCTGATCGACCGGATGAACATAGCCCCGGAAGTAAAAGAACATATTCTTGCTGATGTCCGTCCCGAAGGTTGGAAACCGGTGTTGGAAGCGATGCGTGAAGCTGGAGACCCGAATGCGGCGGATGTGGAGGCTATTTTGGAACGTTTCCCTGCCGATGGCAACAACGATGATGTGCAGGAGCGGGAAATCCGCCGTCTCTCTTGTTGGGACCGCATCTGTAAGAACTATTTGCAACGCGACCGCAAGGTGGAGTATCGTTACACATACACATTGAAGAGCTTTACTTCCAATGAGGAGTTGTTGCAGATGTATGCCATTCGTCCGGATGCATTCAGCGAAGAGGAGTTTTTCCGTGTAGCGGAACTGATGCCTTCCTTGGCGGAGAAGATAGAAGTGTACCGCAAGTTGTTGACTTATTATACGGATTCGGAGATTGGAAAGAACAATTTGGCAGTGTTGGAACATGAAAGGTTGTCTGCCGGCAGCCGGAAAGGAGATGAAAGATGAGAGGAAGAGGATATATTCATGGGATTACCCTGCTGGGAGGATTGGCGATGACACTTTTGAGCGGTTGTATCCGCGATGAATTGGAAACTTGTCCACCATTGGGCATCCAATTGGAAGTGGAAGATAAGAATTATGCGAATATAAAGGCGGCAAACCGTTTGGGGTTCGAGGAAGTGCGTAACGAGGATTTACCTTTTGCAAGCTATGTCTCCTCTTTACAATATCGTTTGACCGATGCGGAAACGGGAAAAGTGATTGTGGAACAGCCGTTGAAAGCGGTAAAAGGCGAGGGTAAGACGGTAACGATTCCCGTGCCGGAGGAGATTCCTTTCGGACGCTATGTGTTGACAGCTTGGGGAAACTTGTCAAAAGATGCGGAGTCGTTGGGTGAGAAGTTCACGGAATTGGATTTGCATCCCAACCATATAGAGGGATCGGATGTCTATCTCGTCAGCGATACGTTGGTTTATAATGAAACGGATTATGCCTATACATTGGGTATGAAACGTTTGAAAGGCAAATTGATTGTTGCGGTGGAGAATATGCCGCATGCATACCGTTATTCGGAGAAGGAGATTTCTTCCATTTCAAAACACGTGGACAGCCGCTTGGATTATACGGGTTCGCTTTCGTTCCTCATTCCGACTGTTTGGAAGCAATCAGAGAATATTGTGACGAAAACCCTGTTTGCTCCTTCAACCGGACCGGTGGAATCGCTTTTCAAGATTCGTTTCTATGCGGGAGACAATGCGAAGAGCGACAATTGGGTTGCTCCGGAGGATATCAGCATCACGATAAGCAGGAACGAACTGACCGTGTTGCGCTATGTCTATTCCCCATCTTGTTGTTGCTTCTCGATATATGTCCTTATCAATGACAATTGGGAACTATTGCATTCGTTGGAGATTGATTAATTTTTAATTACATAATAGTAAGGTTTAACTAAATTTTAAAGAAATGAAAAAAAACTATTTTTTAGGAGCAGCTGCGGCTTTCGGGCTGTTTGCATTTAGCTCTTGTAGCAGTGATGGCGATCCTATTTCTGAACAAGAAATCGCTCTTGGTGATCAGGTAATCGTTTTGGACATGCAGGATACCGATGTGTTGAGCACCAAGTCTCGTCCTTTGTATAGTACTTCTAACAAGGGTGCTGAATTGGTAACAGACGTACAATTGTTGGTGTTTGGTTATAATGATACTAACAAAGAGTATAAGTATGTTAAAACATTACCAGCTATTACCAACTGGAACAACACTTCTTCTGACTATGCTTATGGTCGTAAGAAGGAGCTGAAGTTGGGTAAAGAAAATAAATTGGACAAGAAGGACTTCAGCAAATACATTATCTTAGCTGTAGGTCAGGACGAGTCTAAAGTAGATGCAAATTTAAATATTCCAGCTCCGTTTAAGATTGCATTTGCAGCAGGTGACAAGTTGGTTAAAGAATTAACAACAAATAGTTGGAGTGTAAATTCTCCTTGGAACTTAGCTTCTGAACCGGGTAATGGTTTCATGCAAACAGCAGCTATTGATTATGGCACTGCTACTGCTGGTGAAATCTTCTCAGGTGTTTCTACTCCGATTGAATTTACTGCGGATGGCGGTTTCTCTACTACTGTATTGTTGAAACGTCAGGTGGCTGGTGTAATGGGTTATTTTAACCGTATTCCTGCAACTGTAGGTGAAGAACCAAATAAAAAGACTGTTACTGGTATTCGTTTGGTTTCTGCTGTTAGAAACAAAGCATTGGATTTGACTATTGCAATGAAAGACCAAGCAGACGATGCTACTTATGGACAGCCAGTTGATACTAAAATTGAAACTGTAGTGAATGGTTTTACTCTTGATACACCAGATGCTAAATTCATTAATAATGAAACAGTAAATAATGATGCTTATACTGTTTATAAAATTGATTTGAAAGAATGGTTTAAGTGGAAAGAAGATACCAACGAATGGGATTCAGAAGCTTTCATAGAAGAACTAGGTGAAGATGGTGCAAAATTGTTAGGTAATGTAAAAGGATGGCACAATGCTTTGGATGCTTCCAACTCTACCAATGTTACTGTAGCTGATGGTTCAGTATTTGCTGGTAAATTTGTTATTCCTTTTGATAATAACAAAAAGGTTGAAGCGAAAAAGAATACATTCGAATTGCAGTTGATTGGTGAGAATGATGAAGTATTGAAAGCATGGGATGTTAAGTTGGATCCACAATCTCGTGGTGAATATGACGCAGACAAGGTTTACAGCATCTATCGTAACCACTTGTATCAAGTTGGTAAACGTGGTAGCGGTGATACTCCAACCGATCCGGGTAAAGATCCTGATAAACCACAGCCACTGGATAAAGATCAGGAATTGATTATCAAGATTAACGACCAGTGGGAATTCATCCACGATATGGAAATTGAATAATTTCTTAGTAAGGAATAATTAATATATTGGCGGTGTGTCATAATTGCAAAACTGCTGCATTGCTTTTTACTAATTATGATGCACCGCCTTTGTTCAGTTTCCTTTGTTGGGAACAATACTCTATGCGGCACAACCTATATGTATAAGAAGCGTATGAGCCGGTTATGATATATATTGGTACAAAAAACAAGAATAAGTAATTGCAAGAAAGGTTTCTGACATTATGAAATATGTAAACCTCTTAATCTTGATAATCTTGACCTGCCTCTTTGCGGGTTGTTCGGACGATTCGATAGAAACTACTCCGGAAGTTCTTCCAGAGAGGGGAATTGTCGTGAAATTGACTACCGGGCAGTTGGAAACCAAGACAAACCTTTATAGCCAAGCCAGTTTGCATCATGTAAACAGGGTCTACGCTATCCTTTATCGTTGTGAAGATCCTTCCACAACCGATATGGATATTAATCCTGCAAAAACCAAAGTCGTAACTTCCCAGTTACTGATGAAGGATACCATCCCTTGGAATCCCTCAGAAGATAAGAGCAGTTATAAACCGGGAGTATTACAAACCGAAACGTTTAAACTCTTGTTGCCGGAAGAGTATATTTCCATGCTTCCCGGTAAATATATGATATTATGTGTAGGCTTGGACGATGCTTCGGGCGATACGTATGGCTTGACCTATGACACAGAGAAGAAACTTCCTGCTTTTGCCCAAAAAGGAGCTACTTTGGCTGATGCTCAAGCTGTTTTTGCCAAAGAACCTCAAACCACCGACCAAACTAAAGACTTAATAGCCTATGGTCAGCCCGATATTGCCCGTTCAGAGCTTTTTGCAGGTTGGCAGGCATTTGACTTCACACCCGACCTTTTGAATGTCGTGCAGGTGGAATTACGCCGCCGTGTGGCTGGTGTGCTTTGTTATTTATCAGAGATTCCTTATAAACTGAATGTAGAAAATACCCCTTATCGGGTTACCAAAGTCCGCTTGAAGCTACATTCAGCCCAAAACGGACAAATCAGCCTGATGCGGAAGCTGTCAGAAGATGGAAAGCCTTCGAAAGAAGATTTCGGCAAGCCGGTTGCTGGGAAAGAAATCAGCCAGATCCTCTGCGAATTTGATTTGATGAATTTCAAATCGCAAAAGACTTCAAATGGCGACCTTATGTATAGGATACCGACTGCCCAGTTTACAGATAGGAAGCAATTGGAAAATACCATTTTGATGGGAGCGTATATGTTGCCTATCCAAAATAAAGATACTACCGCTACGCTATCGGTGGAATTGTTAGGTTATGAATATGATAATTCAACAGAAAGCACAAATAATATTATCAAAGATAAAGGACCGGGTAAAGTGGAAGCGACCTTGATCAAATCATTCCCTGCCATTTATGAAGAGATGAAAAATCAGAAGGTGTATGATATTTTACCCAATGTGATTTACCATATAGGCCGTAAGTTAAACAACGACAGTACGGAGGACGACTATCCGGAAAGTCTATTAGGCACCAAGGTGACAGTAGAGATTGATTCGTTGAATCATAAGGATATCCATGTGGAGTTTCCTTCCGTTCCCATTGTCCCGATTATGTCTTGGCAGGATAAGGATGGAAACAAATACAAAACAGAGCCGGAAGGAGAGGATGACGATTTTTATATATTTGATAGCATAGGTTCGTCAAACTATTTATTAGACATTAGCGCATCCATCTTGTATAACGATTGGGAACTGCAAGTGGTGCAACCAGTTGGTGCAAGTGATGATTTTTGGATTGACTTTAAGGATGAAAAGACTGGAAATTACGTGACAGAATTGGAAGGTAGCGGCGCACAGAGGATAGAACTCCGGATGCATGATTATGCGAGTGTAGAGGCATGGAAAAATAATAAAGAGACGCATATGATTATCTTGAGCTTGACAGCTAAAGATAAAGATGGAAAAGTTATCAAGGAAGCATCTTCTGAAATGAAAATATGGCAATATAATGCACTGATAGTAAAGATGGAGAGTGATGAAAATGGATACCGTGGCTTTAGTCATTTTGACTTTGGAACAAAACGGAATATAGTTACAGGAAAAGCCATAGAAAATACAGCAATCACTCTCGGATGGGGATTTTGGAGTTCTTTACCACTAACACCCCAATGGGAAGATGGTTACTATAATTATGAATTTTTACTGCAAGAATGGCCTCACAAATTCAAGGAAAGTATTGTTCAGCTTTGTGGATTGGGCAAATATGGTCAAGAGATAGATTTAGTTAATTATAAAAAAGGAGAATTATTATGGTATCTGGCTGCACGAGATGAGTTACTGCCATTTTTAACTAATTATCACAATGACGAAAATGCTCATATCAGGAAAAATCAATTTTATTGGACTTGTAATCAATCGGGTGCAGAGTTTCATTCGGTTGCTGGTAAATTTGATACAAAAAAGAATAAAGCGACTTGGGATAGAGAGAGGAAAAGTAGTCTATATTACGCTCGTCAAGCTTGTCATGCACCAATAGGATATGAAGAAGATAATGAATAACAATATGAAACGATATATATACATATTATGGATAATGTTTGTTGCTTTGTTGTCTGGTTGCGATGACGATTTTGACAAAGGTAATTCAAACCGAGGAGAAGGTGTGAAGGAAGGAATGATTACTTTCTGCTTTTCTACCGAAGAGGCTCCGGTGATTGTTACCCGTGCCAATGGGACTGAGCAAGAGGAATCTTTGGAGAATGTATTGGTCATGGTATTTAATAAAGACGGAGAATTGCTCAATAAAGTTTATCAGCAATTGACTGTTGATAACTATTCGGTCAATATCTATCTGACCAGTGGACCGGATCAATCCATTTATGCTTTGTGTAATTTGCCGGAAGGAGATGAAACAACCACGTTGATTGAGAAAGAATCAATCACATTGTCCGAATTAAAGCAACAATATACAACCATTTTAAACCCGGAAGGAGCGTATGGAGGAAAACATATCATGAGCGGTTCTATCCCGTTGGAACTGACTTCTAACGGTTTGTTGAAAAGGGTATACACTGTTCCGGTTAGACGTTTGACAGCACAACTTAACTTCAATGTCTCGTTTGAACCGACCAAGGCGGGTGAACAATTCGCAGTCGGAGAGATGTTCCTTTACAATATCCCGAAGGGCAGTATGCTGTTGGATGGCGGCGGAGCTGATAGTGTAAAAGGCGATTGGGGCTATCATCATAAGGATAACTTGTTAGACTCACTGGATATCTGTGCGGGTGATTATTCGTATGTTGTTGCTACAGATAAGATGAATCGTTCAGAACAGTTCTTCAAGGAGGGAAAACGTTTGGAATTCGAGATTGTGAAAGGTGAGGGAACACCAGACTCTTACACTGCTTCTTTCAAAATGTTTGAAAACAGACAAGGAAGAGTGTATGACCACTTTGATAACTGGGAGAACCTGAAAGGTTTGATAGGAAGAGATAATGCAGAGGCACAAAAGTATGGTTATGAAGACATGTACCGTTATTATCAGCAAATAAACAAGCGTGGATTGGCTGGAATAAAAGGGAAAGAGAATGCCAAATCCCCAACGGAAACCCAGAAGGTTTTCAAGAGAAACGTAGGTGAGAATGTTGGTAAATATGATGTCAATAAAGAAGAACAGGGTTTCCAATATGCCACTTACTTGGCGATTAGAGGTGTGTACACGAAGAAGAATTCGTTGGGAGGTGATAATCCAATTGATGTGACTTATTATGTTTACCTCGGTTCGGACAATTACAAAGACTTCAATGTTTGCCGTAATCATGTCTACCACTACCAGATTCGTATCTTTGATGTGGATAAAACCGATACCCGTGTGAATGCCAACCCGATTGGAGGATTGACTGTTTACGGTAACTTCGATGATGTGTTGGATGCCCATCCCAACGTAACGCAGGTGCTTCTCTATTCGCCGAGCAACTGGATGGTGCGTGTGGCAGACCCTGATTCGACACCTTGGTTGGAGGTTTCCGCTTCACACATGTATAAGCCGCGCAAAGCAGGTGCCAAACCGAATCGGGAACAGGCAGCTTTCCAATTGAGCGGTGAAGCCGGATTGCATTATTTTTATATCCACACGGACGAGTATATCCCGCCTTTAGTCGAGAATCATAGTACACCGGGTTCGGATGGACCTGACCGGAATGATTATTACGATAAACGTGTCGGCAAACTTATATTCTCCAACCAAGCAGGAAAGGAGAAAGAGGTGGAGATTAAGCAGTATCCGGCACAAATGGTGATTCGTAAGCGGAATGTTCAGGATCCAATCATTGTTAGAGAAGTATTAGATACTTTCTATGTGGAACGTGTTCTGGAAAAGAAGAATATGCAATGGGGATTCAGCCTCTATTGGGCTAATAAAATGGATACAATGATGAATGATGACCTTGAGGAATACAAAAACGGGTTGACAAACACTCGTACATTATATGATGTTGCCTTGAATGGTGACAAGTGGGGAGTCCCACCTGCTTATCCGGATGGAATTCCTTCGGATATTGCTTTGGGATATGCGTTGGCAAAGAATCGCGACCGTAACGGGAACGGGAAGATTGATTATAATGAGATTCTATGGTATCTGCCTGCTTACACCGAACTTCAGGCAATTGCCGGACATATTAATGGCGGATCTAAACATTATCCTGAGAGATATGAGGGAAGAGTGAAAGTAGATTGGAATTTTGAATCTTATACCTTCTTTTCCTCTACGCCTTCTGGTAACGATCCTGTGGGAATCACATCAGGATTAAGTTGGTCGGTACTGTTCTCTCCTAATACGAAAAAGAATGGAAAAGCTAAACCGGATTTGCGTGCCCGCTTCTATAACGTGATTTGTGCCCGTCGCTATAAAGGTTGGCGAGGTCCGGACACGGGAAAGGTCAATGGTGATGTCAATACGGATGATAGTTGGAATGAGGACGAAGAAGAGATTATGGACAAAAAGTAACGGGAGAAAGGTAGATGTAAGCGTTATGAATAGGACGATACGAAAATATATAGCAATGGGAATAGGAATGTTAGCTTTCCTTACCGGATGCTCTGAGGATATTCCGCAGGAGAAGCCAACAACGACGGCTTCATTCCGCATGGCTACACGTGCAACGGAAAACTCTGCCCAAAAGGAGATAACGAAAAATCAGTTTACTCGCCTTTACGTGTCGGAGCGCAAGCCGGAAAGCGGAAAACCTGCGACGACGGATCCGCAATTTAAGGATCAATATGACATAATCTTCTATTGCGACAAGTATTATGACTTGACAGGACAATCTTATCTAATAGAGAACTTGTTGGGTGTTTGGTATAAGTTTGCTTTTGTCTGTGTGCCAAATATAGGAAATGAGATGGGAAGTAAAATGTTTCCAAATAGTCATATCTTTGATAGCTTTAAGGATTTGTATGATTTCACCATCGACTATAGCCCGGTACTGAAGTATCAGTCGGACTTGAACAAAGCGAGCGGTTCCGACTTGGCAATTTACCGTAAGATTATCGACCGCTGGATTGATGCGGATATGCCAACCAGCGAGGATGTGTTGATGAGCCGTATCACGGGACAACTCGTCTTGAATATGGGTAAACCTGCCGACCAATTCGACACAAAGACAAAAGGAGAGGTGACACAGTTCGAGGTCAATGTGGAAACCAGCCAGAAGTGTTACATTCGTGATGAGGCATGTGATTCAGTGATTGTCGTTACTCCTGTTGTACAAAAGTCTTTCATCTGGAAGGTGGATGAGAAGGAGGGGCAAAAGAGTAAACAGATTTTGCCGATTGCCCTGCTTCCCGGAATGTTGACAAATGCGACCGTTACGGTCTCTTTCAAGAATGGAACACCTGAAGTATATGCGCTGAAAGGCCATGAAGAAAAAGGGGAACCGGATGATATTATGATAAAGAAGAACCGAAGAACCATTGTCTTGTTCAATGGCATGGTGAAAGAGTTCTACGAGGTGCGTTATGCCGGTTTTGCCGATGGTAACGATGCAACGGTGGATGTAGATGACGATGCTTGGAATGGATGGAATGAAAAATAAATATATAAAAATAGGTTATACGATGAGAAAGGTTGTAGGACTGTTGGCGGGCTTGTGCCTTTGCGCCGGATGTGAAAACGAACTGCCGGAATCTGCCCAATCGGCGGTTTCGACAGGACAGTTTGTGGTGGATTACACAGCCGGGGCAAGTGTCGCAACACGTATGATTCATGAGAGTCAGACGAAAGGAGTACGTATCAACTCGCTTACCTATTTGTTATATAATTCGGAAGGTACATTGGAGAAACGGCGGGAAATTCCCGGATTGGCAGGGGATGAGGAGACTTGGCCTTTGACACGTGCCAACATGACCTGGGAACAACGGGAAGCGTTGAAAGATACTTTATACCAAGAGGAAACGTATCATGTGGTTTTCGTTGCCAACATCGATTCTGCTATTTGCGGATGGAAGAATGCGGATAGTGCTTTGTGGTCGCCCTTGCGAGAAACCGAGAGTTATAAAACGGTTCATTTGCAAATGCCTTATCAGCCGTTCAACGACCGGAATATGTTCTATGTTTTTACCCAAGAGGTTCATTCTACAGACCAAAAGGCAGACCGGGATAATCCTTACAATTGTCCGGTTGTGTTGCGACGGGCAGTGACACGCACTGACTTCCTGTTTGAGCAATTGCCGGTTTGGGTAGAAAAGTCGGAGGAAGGCGGTACAGAAACACCGGGTGAAGGAACGGAAGAGAATCCGGCTATGATTTATCCGGTCGCTTGTACATTGCCCGATACGATAAAGAGCTATTTTATATCGGATTTCTATAATATGGTCTTGTCAACTCACAGAGAAGAGTTGAGCCAGCCTGTAGTGGATGCGACTGTGGATTTATTGGATGCTTTGGAGTTATATTTTGCAGGGCAGATACTGATTCCAGATTTGAATCTACCATTGAAAGATAAATATACTAAATACAATACGCGTTTATATGCGATAGAAGACTCAATCAATGGCAACGGCAAATATGATTTTATGGATAAAATCAACATGGATAAAGAAAAAGAGGAAGGCGATGTATTATCCAAATTCCAAATCCATTTAATCTATACGTTGTTGAACGAGCTTGAACAGAATACCGCTATTCGAGAATTGTTCACTCAGTCCACACATAGAGCGTTGGGCACATTTGCTACGATTGATTATGAGGGACAATCCGGAGTGAATAAATATTATCTGTCCGGAAAGGCACCGGAATCCAGTTTGGAAAAGAGCCTGCGTATAGAAGTAGATACGACCGTGATGCGAGAGAATGTTTCTTATCTTGGTTTTAATTGGGTCGGATTGGCAGATTCGGAAAAGAACAAGATTGCCAGTGTCTGTTGGTATCAAACAGCAGATACGACAATGGAATCTGAAAAGCTTACTCCTAAAACCATTATCTTTACTGAGCAAGGCATGAATGAGAAATATTCCATTTACTATCAGCCAATAAAGGAGTTGGGCTTGAAAAAGGAATGGAAAGATAAAAAACTGACAAAGCAGACACAGATTATCTGTAATCTGGAAGCAGCCTTGCCTTTTACGGAAGGCGATCAGGAGATGGTTAAAGAGATTAATACACTCTTGTCTACAAACAAGATAAAAGGTTATTCTGGTTCGTTGGGTGAGATGACATTGACTATTATCTATCCGGATGTGACCAAGAGCGAAGTCTTGGAAATAAAGGAAGCATGGGAAATAAGTAAAGAATGATTTATGGATACAATCAGACGATATATAAAAAGATGTATTGGGCTGCTTTGCCTGCTTGCATTGTTTGGGAGCATACAGGGACAGACCGTAAAGAAAACCGTGGTTGAGGTCACGAAGCGAAAGGCTTTGGTCGGTCCGTATTGCATGGTGAATCAATTCTCGGCGGTAGCCAATGTGGCAACTAACTATAACGAATTGGAGAATATAACGGATGATGATCTGGATAATTGTGCGGCAATCACGGGTATTAAGGTGGGTGTGGCCGTATTACCCATTCTGAGTGTAAAAGATACCAAAAACAGTTATAAAGCCGGAACAACTGCCGGTTTTACATTGGTATCTACAAAGGATGGAAACCTATTATCGCTGGATGTTATCAAGATGTTTTCGATTGCCACCTATCTGAACGGAGAGCAGCAGGAACTGATTGCGGTGAAAGAGGCCTCTTCCGGTGGGTTGGGCTTAAATCTGATCCAGCTTCCGGGAAGTGATAATGTATGCGTAGATGTGAGCATTACGACAACGAAGGATTTCGATGAAATCTATTTGATGTCGGGAGGTGTAAATGTACAAACTATCAGTAAATTAAGCATTAAATATGCCTTTGTAGGGAATCCGAAAGAAGTACTTCTGACGCACAATGGTTTGGCAGAGTATGGCAAGGAGTTGAATAAGGATATAAAAATAGAAATGAAAAAATGTGACGGAATGCCATGGAGCAATAGAAAGCTTAATGAATTATTGTTGGATGAAGACACTACAAATTTTTTGACAACAGTGCCGGTAGTAGCCATTGCCGAGGCATTCCATGTACAGATTGGTACGAATTATGAATTCCCAGCAGGTACGGAAGTAGGATTTAAGTTTTTTGATAAGGGACTTTTAAGTTTGAATGTGGGAGGTAATTTTACCATTAAATTGTATGATGAGAACAACAATGAGGTTCAAAGAGAGGTGATAAGTGCCGGCATATTGGGCTTGGGAGTTATTAAAGCGGGTGAAGTCACCGCTTCCATCATATCCAAAAAACCTTTTTATTCAGCCCGTCTGACTTCTGGTACCGTTTTAGGTGTTAATGCAACTGCGACAGGTGTCTATTACGGTTTCGTGAAGGAGAAACCGGAGGTATATCATCATTGTCCTATCTTGCCGAGTATGAGTGCTACGATTTGTGAAAGTGTGACTACATATGAACTAAGAAGCAATCCGAAATTGAAGATTGATTGGAAATTGGTTAAATTCGAACCATTTACTAAAAAAAGGGCTTCATCTGTTGTCATAGGCGAATCAGTTAATGGCGTTGCCAAAGTAACTGGATTAAGCGCAAACGGTGTGTATACATTCAAGGCGACAGTGAGAGATTGTACTTCTGAACCAAAATGTTCGGAAACGATTACCTTGACAAAAGGTGTCCAAGCAAAAACAACCTCTTGTGGAACTCCGATAATCAATGAAAAGGATTCATCGAAATATGAACTTTCTACAAGCTCGTATGGTGTGACCGGTAGTTTGATTAGTATTAGCAACATCAAGAACAAATCCAATGTATTGGATGGCAAATACGACAATTACGCATCGTATGTCAGTGGTTTGAGTTTGGCAAGCAATATGGGACTTATCGGAATTAAGACGATAGGAGGAGAACCTATTGATATAGGAATCATAGAGGACAAGCGAGTTGGATTTATCGTAGAGAACGCCTCCACCTTCTTGGATGCCGATGTGTTGCAGTTCATGCGCATTCGGCTTTTCAGGAGCGGGAATGTTGTTTATGAGCATGTGATTGACGAGACGAACACCATCGGTGCGGGCTTGATAGGAACTGAGCACTCTCAAAAGATTCGGTATAGCATAAAGGTTCCATCGAATGTGGAATTTGATGAGTTTCAGTTGTGGACTTCCGGTGTGTTGAATTTGGGATTGAATACCTTGCGTATCTATTATGGTTTTATTGAATCTGCAGATGATAATTGTTCGGATCCGTTGGCGAATAGTTGCGCTTCAATCGTTTCTACGGAAGATACAGATGCTTCACTCTCTTTAAAGATACCGTTCCAAACGGCCTCCGTGGGTGGCTCATTGCTCCATGCAGACAGGCTGCTGGACGGTGATATGAGTACAGCGTTGACCTATACGCCAGGCGTGGGAGCAGGAACAGGCGTCATCTTATGCGTGAAACTGGGACGAACCGTGGATAAAAGCAAACAGTTGGGATTGGCATTGGACGATAAAACATACCTTTTGGGTGCAGGGTTAGGCACTTGGATGACCATATACACTTATCTGGATGGAGAAGAGCAGGAGAAATTTACGGATTGGAAAACCTTGGGGTTGGATGTGATTGGTTATGGAGACCGCCGTTATCTTTTCTCCCAACCGACAAAGCCTTATGATGAGGTGAGAATCGCTTTTGCCGGAGTGTTAAGTGCATTGGAAGGGTATAATTTATACGGTCTCTTCTTCCGCAGCGATATTGATGGCGATGGATTACCCGACTGTATGGATTCGGATTGTTGTCCTGGATCTTTGGTGAACTTGAAGACAACTCCGCATATTTGTGAAAAGGATACGGTGGTATTGTTGGGAGAAACAAAGTTTGAGAATGAAACGGAAAGGGATTATAAGATATCCATTTTTGATCAAAACGTAGATATCAATAAGGCAGATTCTGTATTCTCCGGGAAGTTTACTATTAAGAAAGGTAAGTTCAACTTAAAAGTATGGGAAAATACAAAAGTAGGAAGATATCAATTGGTTGTCTATGATAAGAAGAAAAAGGAGGATAATGCAGAAGAAGATAATAAAGACGAAGGAAACAAAAAGGATGAAGGAAATAAAGAAGAGGACAAATATGAAGAATTTGTATTGACCATTTTAGAATTTACGGTTCATCCGAGACAGACCATTTGGTTAGATACTGTAACTAATACCAGTTGGAATAAATGGGAAAACTGGTCGGATGGTTCGCCTTGGACCTGTACCAATGTGATTATTCCTGACTCTGCAAAGGCTTATCCTATATTGGTTGATTCGTTGTTAAATGGATGTAATTATATTCATTTTGAGCCGAATGCCGAGGTGAAAAATACGCATTATTTGGATTACCAAGAGGCTTGGGTGGATATTAAACTGCATCCAAACCGATATTATATGGTGGCAGCTCCGTTGAAAAGAATCTATTCGGGTGACTGGTTTATTGCAGCTAAAGGAAAACAATATCCTAAGTATTTCACTACGTTGGACGAAGAGAGTTATCCGGAGAATCGAGTAACGCCAACAATCTACCAGCGCATTTGGGATGCAACCTCTTTGGACCAGCTTATTAATGCCAACAATCGTCCATTTATCAGACCAGGAGACAAAGTAAATATAACTATGACGGGTTGGACTAAACCGTTCAACTGGCTTGCTACAACTTATGACAAGAATACTTTAAGCGGGTTTGAATATGATTTCAATGCGTTGTCTGTATGGATACATCCGTATAAGCCTTCTCAAGATACCGAGGGAGACAACAATGAAGAGTATCTGTTCCGTTTTCCCAAGGCGCATTCGGAATATCATTATTATGATGAGAATGGAACCTTGCTGAGTGTGGGTGTGCAGATAAAGGATAGAAAAAACTCAGGCCGCTTTATTTATGAGCCGGACGATGAGAAGGTGAAATTCCCGCTTGTTATGCGATATAAGAACGAGTCTTACCAGAACAAGACATTCTTGGTGGGAAATCCGTTTATGACTCATGTTAATGTGGTGAAACTATTGGAAGCGAATAAACATCTTTCTTCCGTCAAAATATATAATGGGAAAAAAGGGACTTTTAATTCGCTTATCCATAAGTCGGATGGAGATGGAATCTTGACAGTAACATCAGATACGACAATTTATATTGCCCCGATGCAGTCTTTCTTTGTGACTTGCTCTGCGGATATTGTGGAGTCGTGTGCCGTAACCTTTACGGAGGATATGTTGATGACAGGACCGGAAATCAAGAAGGAACTTTCAATCCAGCAGACAAAAAAACAGACGGCTTCCGTTGCAAACCGGTCGATTCGTTTGGTCGCATCGGCAGATAGCAAACAAGCAGCAGCATTGGTTCACTTCTCTTCCAAGGCGAATGACCATTATCGGGAAAATGAGGATGCGGAAATCCTAATGGAAAACGAGGTGAAACCAGCCATTGCCATGTTCACGGTTGCGGATCAGCGCGCATTGGATATTCAGCAACGCCAGAATGGAGGAGATATTCCACTCGGCATCTATTTGGAGAAACCGGCGAATGTGACCTTGTCGGTAACTGTTCCGGATGATTATGACGGCTGGATTTTGAAAGATTGGGAGAACAACCGAATCTATCCTTTGTCGGCTGGAAAAGAGAATCCGATTGAGTTAGGACGGTTGACCACTAACATCGGTCGTTTTAGTCTGAGTGGTAAATCAGTGGCAACAGGTAACGGGCATATTGTCGCTACACAACCGAAAGTATTCTGTTGTCGGGAAGAGGGCAGCAACCACATTATCGTGCGTTCATCAGAACAACTTATGGTGCGTTGCGAAGTCTTTACGATAAATGGAAGAATGGTTGGTCAGATGCGGTCGGAATCCAACGAATACCAATTGCCGGTCGGACAGGGAATTTATGTGGTAAAGGTCTATTTCCAGGATAAGACAAGTGCCGTAGTAAAAGTGTTTTAACAAATCAAGAAGAAGCAATGAAACAGATATTCTATTTAATCAATAGCCTTTTGTGTGTAAGTTGGCTGTGTGGAGGTTGCACTTCGGACGAAGCTCCAGAAATACTGGAAAAGGAGATAGTCGAAGTCCCGGTGGAATTAAATTTTACTTCCAGTGGGCGTGATTTGATGACACGTGCAAACCCGGAAGCATCGGATTCGTGCGCCAATAAGCGTCCTATCTTTGTGGATAGAGTGAACGTTTATACTTATAGGCGTCCTTCCGACCAAAAATATAATACAAAAGAAGAGGGATTCTTACAGTCGGGTGTTCTAACGTTGGCAGCTAAATTGACTGGACCAGGTGGAAAAAATGGTCAGCCTCGTTATACGGCAAAAGGCAAGATTCCTTTGGAAAGCGGTTTCCAATACCGAATGACAGCAGTCGCTTATTCAAAGAAGCAAAAGGAAGATTCTTTGTTTGTTATGAACCAGTCCTATTTCGATTATGCGGAGATTGCGTTGAAAGATACAGTAGAATATAAAACGCCGGAATTGTTTTTTGGCAATGTGTATGCATTCGATAATGATACTCTTCTCTTCCAATATGAAGATGTTAAAGACAAGCAGTCGGCATTGTCTGGTTGGTTGTATCGAGGCGTTGCCGGGATTGAACTGAGGTTGTCGAAAGTGGATAATAAAGTCAAGCAGATTGATTTGTTGGCAGACTCTATTAACACCCAGGTGAAAGCACGTTTTTATGATGACTTCCATTCGACATACGGCAAAAAAAGGGACGGAAGTTTCAAGCATTTCCTACTGGGTTCTTGGCGGAGAGATGTTGATAAAAAGCCGAATGATAGCATATATGTAACCAATATGAATTTATTGGAAGTGTGTACTTCCCTCAGCCTTCGCATAAGAATGGATGGAGATGAGGAAGAGAAAGAGAAATTGGTGGTTTGTCGTTTAAAGGTAAGAGAAAAAAAGAATAAAGAGAATACAGGCAAAGAGGAAAACGGAGGTAACGAAGGTGATTTGTTGCGATCTATTCCGGGTGATGGCGGAAATGGAACCGGGATTATTCCGGGAGGAGAACAGACTCCGACAAATCCTGAAAATCCGGATTCGGGCGACAAAAATCCATTCCAAATCTGTTTCAAGCGGAATCATTACTATCTCTTGCAAGGAGACTATTCCCAATTGACAACTATGGAATATGTGCTCCAAGTAACTGTCAATCCTAATTGGGATGGTGATGTTTATTTGCCTTTGGATAAAAGAAATTAACCTTATGATTGTCTGAAATAATAAAGGTATTATTAGAGTGGTAATACCCTTTGTAACAATGCTTTATGCATAAAATAAATCGGGGGGGGGAATTCCTTCGGAAGAAAATATTTTTGTGCTTGTTTATTTTGTATAAAATATTTATTTTCGCCGAAGTTTAGGTAAGAATCTGTGTCATAATTGCAAAATGCAGTGTTGCTTTCGGAGTTCATCCTTAGCATCTAACGTTTTACAAATTCAGACACACCGTCAAACCCTTTTTTAGATATCTGTTACAAATACAGATGTCAACAGCCCGTTTCCTAATCGGTGAAAAGCTAAATCGCTCTTTTCATACAGGAAGGGACGGAATTTGTCAACTTAAAATTAAGTGGTATGAAAAACGAACAAAACACAATTAGCGATCTTAAATATGTAAAAGAGCATTTATATTGCGAGGATTACTTCTCCGATGAAAAAGCTATTTTGAGTGTAGCAGAAATGAAAGCCAATGAATATTTTATCAAGGAGAAGGTCGATTCTCCTAAAATGTTATTTGTGCTTTCGGGTACAATGGTGATATCAACAGGCTCAGCTGTCAAGCAAGAAGTAAAAGGTGGACAGATGTTTCTTGTGGTTACCGGGGACAATTTTTATGGAATAGCGGTAACGGACTTAATCATTCTCCGATGCGATTTCGATAGAAACATGTCCTTGTGCAATAAGTATTCCATCGAGAATTTGCGGCAATACTTGGACGCAGATAAACAGAGGCAAAAAAAAAGAATCAAGACGCTTCCCATTCATAAATTGTTGTTTCAGGAACTCAAGACAATTGAAGCAGCCATCTCAACTAAACTCTTATGCATCCACTACCAACGTATCAAAAGGGATATCTTATTCATAATGTTCCGGGCTTTCTATGAGAAGGAACAATTGGCTTTGTTTTTGGCTCCTCTGCTTGGGGAGGATTCCGACTTCAAAGAAAAGGTCTTGCAAGTCTATTCCCAAGTAGAAACAGCCCAAGAGCTGATGGAAAAGTTGAACATGTCCCCCACCGTGTTCAAACGCAAGTTTCAGGATTCGTTCGGAAATACCCCCCCCCTCGCCAATGGTTGATACAGAAGAAAAAGGAAAAGCTTTTCCGGGACATTGTCATGTCTGACCTCACGATTTCCGAGCTTGCCGAAAAGTATAAATTCACAGTCAATTACATTACCACTTTCTGCCGGGAACATTTTGGTAAGACTCCTACGCAATTGCGCAGCGAATGGAATACCTCTTTCTTGAAATAAAATAGGTTTGCATTTATCCCGTGCGGTTAAGAATATAATAAGATTGTTGGTGAATAAAAGGGAAAGAAATGTTGTTTCTCAATAGAAAGAATTATCTTTGTGGCGAACCAATAAAAGTAAAAGAATGGAAATGCAATCTATTGGATACATGGACGCTCCTGTTCCAGCAGGAATCGATATAAAAAAGGAGATAGACAGGCTGCGCAAAGAGAATAACGCTGTTATTTTGGCTCATTTTTACCAAACGCCGGAGATACAAGATATAGCGGACTTTGTCGGCGACAGTTTGGCTTTGGCACAATGGGCAGCTAAAACAACTGCGGATGTTTTGGTGTTGTGCGGCGTCCATTTTATGGGAGAGACAGCTAAAATCCTGTGTCCGGACAAAAAGGTTTTGGTTCCGGATTTGAATGCAGGTTGCTCTTTAGCGGATAGTTGCCCTGCTTCTAAGTTCGAAGAGTTTATAAAACAGCACCCTGACCACACGGTTATATCGTATGTAAATACCAGTGCAGCTGTGAAAGCATTGACAGATATCGTGGTTACATCCACGAATGCCCGTCAGATAGTAGAAAGCTTGCCTGCTGATGAAAAGATAATTTTCGGTCCGGACAGGAACTTGGGTAATTATATCAACAGCGTTACCGGCCGTAATATGCTTTTGTGGGATGGAGCCTGCCATGTACATGAGCAGTTCTCTTTGGAAAAGATATTGGATCTGAAAAAGGATTATCCGGAAGCTGAAATCATTTGCCATCCGGAATGTAAACAATATATAGTGGAAGTGTCGGATTATGTAGGTTCTACGGCAGGTTTGTTGAAACACGTTATCAAATCTCCGAAGAAGCAATTCATCGTTGCAACGGAGAGCGGTGTTTTGCATGAGATGCGGAAAGCTTGTCCCGACAAAGAGTTCATTCCGGCTCCACCGAATGACAGCACTTGCGCTTGTAACGAATGTAATTATATGCGCATGAATACAATGAAGAAGTTATACAATGTTCTTCGCTTTGGAATACCAGAGATATTTGTGGATGAAAGTGTGCAGAAGAAAGCAATTCGTCCAATCCGTCGTATGTTAGACATTTCAGCACAATTAGGTTTGTAATACAATAAATGCAGTTAAAGTTGTTGAAGAGAAGGGGTTGTGTCAAATAATCGTTTTGATGCAGCCCCTTTAAGGTGTCCTTTTATACAATGTCCCATTACAGTAAGAACTAGGATGCGACAAACCTCCAAAACTTCCACAAAAGTATTGGGAAGACGTTGAGGCAAGTTACAAAAAATAAGGATTACATTAAGGCATTTGTTCATACCACAAATTATAATTTCTATCTTTGTAAAAAAAAGAAGCGTATGCAAACAATACAGATTAAGAGTTTAGATACCATTCGTGAGGCTGCCAAAGAATTTATCAGCGGGATGGATGACCGTACTGTCTTTGCTTTCTATGGGAAAATGGGAGCGGGGAAGACTACGTTTATTAAGGCTATCTGCGAAGAGTTGGGTGTTGAAGATGTAATCAACAGTCCGACTTTTGCCATTATCAACGAATATCGTTCGGACACGACAGGGGAATTGATTTACCATTTTGACTTCTACCGTATCAACAAATTGAGTGAAGCGGAAGATATCGGAACGGAAGACTATTTTTACAGCGGTGCGCTTTGTTTTATCGAATGGCCTGAAAAAGTGGACGAGTTGCTTCCCGGAGATGTTGTCAATGTGACGATTTCCGAAAACGAAGATGGTTCGCGTACGGTAGTGGTTGAATAAACTATCGGACAGATATGGAACCTTCTGAATATTTAATCCTGATTTTATTTATCTGTTTGGGAATATTTTCTGTTGTTGCTTCTGTCTTTAATATAGATTGGTATTTCAAAACAGACGGGGCAATGATGTTTGTCCGCAGATTGGGTCGAAAAGGCGCACGCATTTTCTATGCAGTGTTGGGAATAGCCTTGATAACCTGTGGCGTTTTAGGAATGATTTATTGGTAAACACCATTCCGACCGAATGGCAGAATCTCGGATATTTTTAGCATCAAATAATAGGTATTTAATGCTGTTTAAACAGTGTTTAAACGCTATTTAAACGCCGTTTATATACTATAAAAACAGTCGGAAAAAACATACCGTTGTTTTAAAAAAAACATTGGACGTTTTTGAAAAAACATTTGACGTTTTCAAAAATTCCTCGTGATGTTTTTGAAAAAACAACGGTATGTTTTTTTGAAATATATAGATGGATGTAAACCGATTGATTATGAATAATTTATAAACCCAACAGATTTTTTATCCAAGGTATAATATACTCGGATTTAAAATAGTGGTTCTTTGGTTGTACATTCACCAATTCAAAGTAAGTGTCCAAATCTACGCCTTCAGGAACTTCCTGTAAATCCTTACGTTTGGAAGGATCTTGCAACTCCTTGTAGTGATAGTAAGTGAAGTTCTCCGGATGACCGGAAAGTTCAAATGCCTTGGCTACCAATTTCAAGTCGCGGTCCAATCCACCTTCTGTACAAATCACAGGACGCGGAGCCAATGATGCCACTACGTCAGGGAAATCGAAGTTGGTGAGGAATTCCGGAATCAAATGAGAAATATCGTTAGGGAAACCGCGGAATCCCTTTTCATTCGGCATAGTCAGCACCAATATTCTCTCTCTTGTGCGGCACAAGAAGTCGTTATAAACAAAGGCATGGATGGATTCATCCATCGCTCCTAAAGCCATCAATGGTTCAGTGCCAAAAGAGAAACCACTGACAATCAATCTGTCTTTGTTGATATAAGGCACTTGCTTCATCCAATTGAGAATATGTTGGCTTGTATAAGAGGAATATCCCAAATAATTCCATCCCAATTCCAAGAGCACCCGTGCAAAGTTTTTGAAATCATAAACGTATGAACCGGCTTTTACTTCCAAATCTGCTAATTCTCCACTACCAGGATTATCGACAGCCACCGCAATCAATCCGGCTTTTACATATTGGTAAGCCATGGCATTACGGCTGTTGGTAGTTGGTTTGTCCGGACGATACAATTGTGGTTCGCCTGCCAATTCCTCTTTTGTTCCTCCCCATCCGGGAATACAAAGGGCTGCCGGAAGCGGTTTTGAAGTATCTGCCCCGTCAGGAATCAAGACCAAGAAAGGAACCACACATTCCGGAAGCGGATAAGATTCCCACTTTTCCACACGATAGCCGTCCCTTTGTACCGTGCTGACTTTGACCGGTTGAGGCAGATTTTGGAAAACCGGGTGTTTCATAATCCGTTTCATGCTTTCCCTCACATTTGCCCTCCAAACGGGAAAGTCCTCCTTTTGCATGGATGGACGGAAAGAGAAAGAAGGAACCTTCGCTTTCATTAATTGGTGAGCGACCGCTCTGGAACTAAGGTATCTTCCGTCCGCCCGGTCTGTTTTGAACGAAGCATTGTCGGAAGGAACGAAATCTTTGTTTTGCGCAAAAAGCCCGAAGGAGACCAAACAGGCTAAAAGAGTAGCAAAAAAGTGTCTCATGATTGATTATAAATTGTGTTGAAACATCCAACTTAAGTAATCTGGTTCAGCGAAAGCATTGTCCCAGCTGTTGTGTTTCACTCCCGGATACTCTTTGTAACGGACATCTGCATGAATCTTTTGGAGTGATTTGTATGCGTCACGTGAAAATGCAGGGTCAACGACATCGTCATTAGTTCCGTGATAAATGCTGAACGCTGTCTTCCCTTTGAATTGTTCCAAACGTTTCAAATTGGCACCACCGCAAATAGGAGCGGCAGCAGCGAAAAAGTTAGGAAAACGGCAAACAGCATCGAAAGTACCCATTCCACCCATGGAAAGTCCAGTCACATAAATACGTTTTGTATCCACGATTCCTTTGGAAATGTAAGTGTCCAACATCTCCTTGACAGCACTCATGGCTGGAGTAATCCCAGCAGCGGCAGGAAATTCCCTTTTATTGTTATTATCTTTCGGGTGTTTGTAGTTGGCCCAACTTTCACCTTCCGGACATTGGGGTGCAATGATGATGGCAGGATATTTGCTTTGGTTATCGTAAGAAGCGAACATGTTGCCTCCGTGTACTAATTGAGCTTCGTTATCGTTGCCCCGTTCTCCGGCTCCGTGCAAGAAAAGAATGACCGGATAACTCTTGTCCGGTGAATAGTTGAGCGGATATAAAATGCGATAGTTCAGCTTATATCCATTGCTGGATGTAAATTGACGTTTTAAAAAACTGGCCTTGTCTCCTGCGTACAAGCTGAAAGAAATGAACAGGCAGATGAACAGAGTCATCCCTTTAGATAAAAGTGTTTTCATTCTATTTAAAATAAAGATTATGGACAAAAGTAGAAAATAAAAAGAATGTAGCACCATAATCGTACATTTTTATGTAAGTTTGTACCGAAAATAGGGTTAAAATGAAGGAAGAATCGCTCAAGTTAATAGACATAAAGCAGATATTACATCAAAAAGCACCGGCTGTATCTTCAAAGATACCGGGATTTTTGGTGGACTATTTGATTCGTATTGTCCATCAAGAAGAATTGAACGACATATTGACCCGCTACCGGGAAAAGGATGGCGTGGACTTTATGAATGCACTTTTAGACTATTTTGATTTGAATTTGCAAATTCACGGGGAATTACCTTCCGAAGGACGATATATATTTGCTTCCAATCATCCATTGGGCGGCATGGATGGCATTTGCCTCTCTGCTGTGATAGGCAATCATTACCAAGGCAAGATTCGTTATTTGGTCAATGATTTGTTGTTATATCTCCGTAATTTGCAGTCGATCTTCGTGCCTATTAATAAACATGGGGCGCAAGGGAAAGAGAATGCCCGCCTGATTGAAGAAGCGTATTCGTCCGACAATCAGATCGTAACTTTCCCGGCTGGACTTTGTTCGCGAAAGATCAAAGGGAAGATTGTAGATTTGGATTGGAAGAAATCATTTGTCCAAAAAGCGGTGCAATACAAAAGGGATATTGTTCCTGTCTATTTCGAAGGACAAAATTCAGCCCGTTTTTATCGCCTTGCCAATTGGAGGAAGAATTTAGGGATAAAGATGAATTATGAAATGATTTATCTTCCCGATGAGATGTTCAAGGCTCGACATAGCACATTCCATATTTATATAGGCGAACCGATGCCATGGCAAACTTTTGATTCGTCCCGTAAGAGTGTTGAATGGGCGGAATGGGTAAAGCAGAATGTTTATCAATTAAAAAGGTAATAACATGCAGAGCGTAATAGAACCAATAAAACGTAGCTTGTTGAAGGCTGAGTTAACAACAGACAAGTTGCTTCGCCGCACCAATAAGTCGAACAATGAGATTTATATCATCACGGCACATGATTCTCCTGCGGTCATGCAAGAGATTGGCAGATTGCGGGAAAATGCTTTCCGTTATTATGGTGGAGGAACGGGAAAGCCGGTTGATATAGATGAATTTGATGTTATGCCTGATGCTTACCGCCAATTGATTGTTTGGAATCCTGAAGATGAACAGATATTGGGTGGATATCGTTTCTTGTGTGGTTCGGATGTCAGGTTGGATGAATCCGGAAAGCCTGTTTTGGCAACTTCCCACCTGTTTGACTTTTCAGAGCAATTCACTAAAGATTATCTGCCTTTCACGGTTGAATTGGGTCGTTCGTTCGTGGCGTTGGAATATCAAGCGACGCGATGCGGAAGTGCGAGGGGCTTGTTCGTTTTGGATAATTTATGGGATGGACTGGGCGCATTGTCGGTAGTGGATTCCCGCTTGCAATATTATTTTGGCAAAGTCACGATGTATAATACCTATAATACGGAGGCAAGGAATATGATCCTATATTTCTTGAAGCTCCATTTCGGGGATAAGGAGAAGTTGGTTACTCCGATAATTCCTTTGCAGGCAGACGTGGACGAAGAAAAGATGAAAACGCTTTTCCATTATGAAAACTTTAAAGATAATTACAAGGTATTGAACCAGGAAGTACGCAAATTTGGAATCAATGTCCCTCCATTGGTCAATGCTTATATGAGCCTTTCGCCAAAGATGAAAGTTTTCGGTACTGCTGTCAACCATGAATTTGGAGAAGTGGAAGAGACCGGCATCCTTATCAAAATAAGTGAAATACTGGAAGAGAAGAAGAAACGCCATATTGAAACATTCTTGAAGGATGAGAGTAAAGGACCTGAGCTTATCTGCAAGGGTTAATGAAAAGGTTGATGTTTTTTTAGGCTGTTTTCCCGATTTTATGCTACTTTTGTTTTAAATATATAAAGGAAAATATCGTGGCAAAGATTGTAGAGACTCCTTTGATGAAGCAATATTTTGAAATCAAGGCACAAAACCCTGATGCTATTTTGTTGTTTCGAGTGGGTGACTTTTACGAAATGTACGGCAAAGATGCCGTAGTGGGTGCGGAAATATTGGGTATCGTACAGACCAAGCGGGCGAATGGAACAGGTTTATTTGTAGAAATGGCAGGATTCCCACATCATGCCTTGGACACTTATCTGCCTAAATTGGTTCGTGCGGGAAAACGTGTAGCTATTTGCGACCAATTGGAAGACCCCAAGATGACGAAGAAATTGGTGAAGCGAGGCATTACGGAGTTAGTGACTCCGGGCGTTTCCATCAACGATACGGTTCTGAACCATAAGGAAAACAATTTCTTGGCTGCGGTTCATTTTGAGAAAAACACGTGTGGCATCTCTTTCTTGGATATTTCGACCGGCGAGTTTATGACTGCCGAAGGGACAACAGATTATATAGATAAACTGCTGAATAATTTTTCTCCCAAAGAAGTATTGATAGAAAGGAATAGCAAAAAGAGATTTGAAGAACTATTTGGTTCTCGTTTCTTCACTTTTGAAATGGACGATTGGATATTTACGGCTGATGCCGCAAACGAGCGTTTGTTGAAACATTTTGAAACCAAAAACCTGAAAGGATTTGGCGTGCAGCATCTGAAGTTGGGTATTGTTGCCGCAGGAGCTATTTTGTATTATTTGGATCAAACCCAGCATACTCATATTTCCCATATTATATCTTTGACACGCATTGAAGAGGAGCGTTATGTGCGTTTGGATAAGTTTACGGTGCACAGCTTGGAATTAGTCGGAGCGATGAACGAAGACGGGAAGAGTTTGTTGGATGTGATAGATAAAACCATCTCTCCAATGGGTTCCAGGATGTTGCGCCGTTGGGTTCTTTTCCCTTTGAAAGATATTAAACCGATTGAAGAGCGTCAAAATGTGGTAGAGTATTTCTTCAAACATCCTGATGTGAAGGAGTTGCTGGACGAACAATTGGGGCAAATCGGAGATTTGGAACGAATTATATCCAAAGTGGCTGTTGGCCGTGTCTCCCCGCGTGAAGTGGTACAATTGAAAGTGGCATTATCTGCCATTGAACCAATAAAAGAGGTTTGCATGAATAGCGGTGAGCCATCGCTTTGTCGGATTGGAGAGCAGTTGAATGCATGCAAATTGATTCGTGACCGGATTGAGAAAGAGATACAACCAGATTCACCGTCGTTAGTGAACAAAGGTGGAGTGATTGCCAAAGGTGTCAATACCGAATTGGATGAATTGCGCACCATCGCTTACTCCGGGAAGGATTATTTGTTGCAAGTTCAGCAAAGGGAAATAGAAAATACGGGTATTCCCAGTTTGAAGATTGCCTTTAATAATGTATTTGGTTACTATATAGAAGTGCGGAATACGCATAAAGACAAGGTGCCGGCTGATTGGATTCGCAAGCAGACATTGGTGAATGCGGAACGCTATATCACGGAAGAGTTGAAAGAATACGAAGAGAAAATATTGGGAGCGGAAGAGAAAATATTGTCTTTGGAGGCACGCCTGTTCAATGAACTTATCTTGTGCTTGACGGAATATATTCCGCCTATCCAATGCAATGCCAATTTGATAGCGCGGATAGATTGTCTGCTCTCTTTTGCCAAAACAGCTTCTGCCAATAAATACATTCGTCCGTTGGTTGATGAAAGCGATGTGATTGACATAAAGGCAGGTCGTCATCCTGTTATTGAGAAACAATTGCCTTTAGGTGAGCCTTATGTGGCGAATGATGTCTATTTGGATGAAGACAAGCAGCAAATCATCATTATCACCGGTCCGAACATGGCAGGTAAATCAGCTTTGTTGCGCCAGACAGCTTTGATAACGCTGATGTCCCAAATCGGTTGTTTTGTCCCGGCTGAAAGTGCGCATATTGGCGTGGTTGATAAAATATTTACCAGAGTAGGCGCATCTGACAACATTTCGGTAGGAGAGTCTACCTTTATGATTGAGATGAATGAAGCGGCTGACATATTGAACAACATGACTTCCCGCAGCCTCGTCTTATTTGATGAGTTGGGCAGGGGAACAAGTACTTATGATGGTATTTCTATTGCATGGGCGATTGTGGAATACATTCATGAACACCCGAATGCCCATGCGAAAACTTTATTCGCAACGCACTACCATGAACTAAATGATATGGAGCAAACCTATTCCCGTATAAAGAATTATAATGTGTCGGTGAAAGAGGTGGGCAATAAAGTGATATTCCTTAGAAAGTTAGTTCCCGGAGGAAGTGAACATAGTTTTGGTATTCATGTGGCGCGAATGGCAGGAATGCCGAAGGGGATTGTCAAACGGGCGGAAGAAATCTTAAAGATATTGGAAACGGACAAGCGGCAAGAAGATGGTGTGGTGACTCAACCGTTGAAACAGAAAGGAGTTGGCAAGTCCGGCAATTATCAGTTGAGCTTTTTCCAATTGGATGACCCGGTGTTGGGTCAAGTCCGAGATGAAATAATCAATTTGGATGTAAATAACTTGACACCTATTGAGGCATTGAACAAACTGAATGAAATCAAGAAAATAATAACAGGAAAGAAATAGTCATAATAAAAGCCGGAATGTATATTTCTCTATACGCTCCGGCTTTTATTATTTATTGTAGAATCAATCCTTTATAACTTAGAGATTGTTTCCGTTGCTTTAGCTACAGCTTCGTTGATGTTGCTGCAAATATTATCCTCTCCAAGCAATTCATAGAATCCTGATTTCTCTAAAACTTGGTGTACTTTAGGATTGACGCCTGATAAGATGATATGGATATTCTCTTTCTGCGACATCTCACATAAGTTGGCAAGATTGTGGATTCCTGTGGAATCGATGAAAGGAACTTTTCTCATTCGGATGATACGAATCTTAGGACGGTCTCCCAATTGAGACATGATTTCTTCAAATTTGGTTGCAATACCAAAGAAATATGGACCGTTGATTTCGTACACTTCAATACCTTTCGGCAGAGTAATATGTTCTTCGTGAACTTCCAAATCCGACTCTTGGTTCGGGTCTATTTCATCACGGATGACAGAAATTTCGGTTGTTTCCATGACACGTTTCATAAATAGTACGCAGGCAATCAACAAACCTACTTCGATAGCGATTGTCAAGTCGAAGATAACCGTCAAGAAGAAAGTTATTAACAGAACCACTACATCTGATTTAGGATTACGCAACAATGCCGTGAATGTCCGCCAACCGCTCATGTTGTAAGATACAATTACCAATACACCGGCTAAACAAGCCATCGGGATATATTGTGCCAAAGGCATTAAAAACAGAAGGATGAGTAATAATACAACTGCATGGACAATTCCTGACACAGGAGTTCTACCTCCGTTATTGATATTGGTCATTGTTCGAGCAATCGCACCTGTTGCAGGAATACCGCCAAAGATAGGAGAGATGATATTGGCAATACCTTGTGCTATCAATTCTGTGTTGGAATCGTGTCGGTCGCCAATAACACCATCAGCCACAGTCGCTGAAAGCAAAGACTCGATGGCTCCTAAGACAGCAATGGTCACGGCTACCGGAAACAAATTTTTGATGGCTTCCCAATCCAAGGAAGGGACATTTGCTTCTGGTAATTGTGCTTGGATGCTGAATCGGTCACCAATTGTATCAATCGAAGTAATGCCCGCATAAGTCTTTATGCAATAAACAGCAGCAGTGACAACTACGATTGCTATCAATGAACCGGGAATCTTTTTGGAAAATTTAGGAGTGATGGCAATGATGAATACACTGATGATGCTGACAGTGGCATTCCACCAATTGACAGAATCGAAATGACGAAAATAGATAAGCCATTTCCCGATGAAGTCTCCCGGTACTTTTTCACCTTGGAAATCCAAACCGAAGATATCTGCTATCTGAGTCGTAAAGATGGTGACAGCGATACCGCTTGTGAAACCTACAATAATAGGATAAGGTATGAATTTAATGACTGTCCCCAATTTAAAGGCTCCCAATAAAACCAATAGGACACCAGCCAAAAGCGTTGCTACCATTAATCCTTCTATGCCATATTCCTGGATGATTCCATAGATGATGACAATGAAAGCACCGGTCGGCCCACCGATTTGGACTTTGCTTCCGCCTAAAAATGAAATAATGAAACCTGCTACAATCGCCGTGATTATACCTTTTTCCGGACTCACGCCCGAAGCGATACCAAATGCTATTGCCAATGGCAATGCTACAATGCCCACGATAATACCTGCCATCAAGTCGGTACTGAAATCTGCCTTGCTGTAGTTTTTCAATACTGAAAGCAATTTGGGCTTAAATTCAAACTTGCTACTCATCTATCTAATGCGTTAATAAATAAAGCTGCAAAAGTACAAATTAAATATGATATATAGATTTTGTTTATAACTATATAAATTTTTTCTTATAAATAATTAAATGTAAACCAAGAACTAAGTGTTACTTTTGATTGTTCTAATAAAAACAGATATCATCAGTATTAATATAAACTTAAATAATAAATAAGGAATCATGGGGAAAAGCATTAAAGGAACACGTACAGAACAGAACTTGTTGAAGTCATTTGCTGGAGAATCTCAGGCAAGAGGTCGTTATACTTATTTTGCCAGTGTTGCAAAGAAAGAGGGATTTGAGCAGATAGCTGCTGTTTTTATGGAAACAGCGGAGCAGGAAAAAGAACATGCTAAACGTTTCTTCAAATTCTTGGAGGGCGGAATGGTGGAAATCACCGCATCTTATCCTGCTGGGGTCATTTCTACAACAAAAGAGAACTTGGCTGCAGCTGCTGCCGGGGAAAATGAAGAATGGACAGAGTTGTATCCTGAATTTGCCCAAATAGCCGATGAAGAGGGTTTCCCGGAAATCGCTGTGGCGTTCCGGATGATTGCAAAAGTAGAAGCAGAGCATGAGAAACGTTATCGTACGCTGTTGGCTCGTGTTGAAGCTGGAAAGGTATTTGAAAGAGAAGAGAAGATTTTATGGCAATGCCGTAATTGCGGATTCGTGATCGAAGCGAAGAACGCACCTGAAAAGTGCCCGGCTTGTGCACATCCACAAGCTTACTTTGAGCCGATGAAGCAAAATTATTGATTATAGTCCTAATCAACGCAAAGCTCCGTTCAGTATTGTTCTGTCGGAGCTTTTTTGTATATTTGTGGGATAATAATAAATGAGTATCAATGAAATAATATTTTCATCGTATGAACAGGAAATTAATTTTTATGTTGTTGACCTTTTTGTGGCTTATGATGGGTTGCCAAAGCCGGGAAGGGCATTTTATTACGGACGAAGTTTATAGGTCTCAAGTTTATGCCGATTTACAAGAGAGGAAATCATCTTTGGAGCAAGGCGATTTGTTCTCTGTCTTTAATCAACCAATGAATATGGAAGAAAAGGAGGCAATGAGCTTTCTTTATGCTTATATGCCCTTAGGCGATATTGCCGATTATGGCGGAGATTATTTCTTGGAAAATGTCCGGACTTCTTTGTTGGCACGCAAAGAGATGCCTTGGGGGAAGAATATACCAGAAATGGTATTCCGGCATTTTGTATTGCCAATCCGTGTTAATAATGAGAATTTGGATGAAAGCCGTATGGTCTTTTATAAAGAGTTGAAAGAGCGTGTCAAAGGGCTTTCTTTGCATGATGCTGTTTTGGAAGTGAATCATTGGTGTCATGAAAAAGTGATATATACGCCATCGGATGCAAGAACCAGTTCTCCTTTGGCTTCTATTAAAACAGCATACGGTCGTTGTGGCGAGGAGTCTACATTTACGGTAGCAGCTTTGCGCTCGGTTGGCATTCCAGCGCGCCAAGTTTATACGCCTCGTTGGGCGCATACGGACGACAATCATGCTTGGGTTGAGGCTTGGGTCGATGGAAAATGGTATTTCTTTGGTGCTTGTGAGCCGGAACCGGTGCTGAATTTGGGTTGGTTCAATGCTCCTGCCAGCAGAGGAATGTTGATGCATACGAAAGTGTTCGGCAAATATAATGGAGCAGAAGAGGTCATGATGCAGACTCCTTTATACACGGAGATCAATATCATCGATAATTATGCAGAAACAGCCAAAGTAACGGTGACGGTAAAAGATAAAGAAGGCAAAGTGGTTCCGGATGCCCGGGTTGAGTTTAAAGTATATAATTATGCTGAGTTTTATACGGTTGCCAATAAGAAAAGTGATGAAAAGGGGCAAACTTTCCTGACTGCTGGAAAAGGGGATATGCTTGTTTGGGCATCAAAAGATGGATGTTTCGGTTTCTCTAAAGTCTCTTTCGGGAAAGATAAAGAGGTCACTCTTGTTTTAGATAAGGAAGAGTGTGCCGGTTTGCAAATAGAAATGGATATTGTTCCTCCTGTTGAAGCTGCTAATTTACCGGAAGTTACGCCTGAACAGCGGGCTGAAAATACGAGAAGAATGGCAGAAGAAGATTCTATTCGTAACGCTTATGTGGCAACATTTGTCAATGAACAGCGAGCAAAGGCTTTTGCGCAATCTGTAAAAATGGATGAATCAAAATCTGTCAAACTATTGATTGCTTCAAGAGGAAACTATGAAACAATTGAAAATTTCTTGAAACTTGCTTCTTTGGAAGGAAGAGTGGCTGATGCCGTTGATTTGTTGGAGAAGGTTTCAGCAAAAGATTTAAGAGATATATCAGAAGAGGTTTTAGTAGACCATTATAAGAATAGCAGTATAATAGAAGGAGTTTCAGAGGAACAGTTTAGCCAATATGTACGGAATCCGCGAGTGGCAAATGAAATGCTTACATCTTATAAAGCCTTTTTCCAGTCTGTTTTTACTGTGGAGCAAGCGGACAAATACCGCAAAGAGCCGATGTCTTTGGTTGAGTGGGTTAAGTCTGAGATAAAAGTTGATGATTCTTGCAATTTAGGAGGAGCTCCGATTTTCCCGGAAGGCGTATGGAAAGCAAAGGTGGCAGATGCCCATTCCCGCAATATATTCTTTGTTTCGCTTTGTCGCGCCTTAAGTATTCCTGCTCGAATAGATGAGGTGACAGGAAAAGTTCAATTAATGGGAGGCAAGCAGCCTTTGGATATAGATTTTGAAGCAGCCGAACAACGTGCCGCATCGACAGGGACATTGATTGCTAAATATAATCCGATTAAGTCATTGGATGATCCTAAGTATTATTCTCATTTCTCTTTGTCCAAGGTGACGGATGGGCGGTTAAAACTTTTGACATACGACGAAGGAGATACTGATATGGGAGAAGGTGCCACGTGGAACAACCTCTTGCGTAAGGGAACATCTTTAGATGAAGGAGAATATTTATTAGTCACCGGTACCCGCATGGCAAGTGGAAATGTCCTGAGCCGTTTGGTTTTCTTCCGGATAAATTCGGAAGAGACAACTACCGTCAACTTGGAGATGCGTGAAAGCAAAGATGAAGTCCAGGTAATTGGAAACTTTAATTCCGAGAATAAGTTTTATACGACTTCAGGAGAAGAGAGCAGTTTATTGTCTGCTACAGGCCGTGGATATTATGTGGTAGCCATACTAGGAGCCCGGCAGGAACCCACTAATCATGCCATGCGTGATATCGCAGCTGTCAAAAAAGAATTGGAAACATGGGGACGCAAGATGGTTTTGTTGTTCCCTGACGAAGAAAGTTATAAGAAGTTTGATGCCTCCGAGTTCGGAGATTTGCCTAATACTATTATATATGGATGGGATATAGACCAGAAGAACCAGAAAGAAATGGTTACAGCCATGAAGCTGAAGCAGGCGAACACTCTTCCTATATTCTTAATAGCTGATACCTTTAATCGAGTAGTGTTCGTATCGCAAGGCTATACAATAGGATTAGGAGCACAGATGATGCAAGTAATCCACAAACTTTAAAAAGGAAAGATAGCCATTACTATAAAATAGCTATCCTTTCGCACTTCAAAATAACCGTTATTTTTTCAAAAACGTCAAACGTTTTCAAAAAAACATTGGACGTTTCCCAAAAAACACTTAAGTGTTTCCGGAGAAAATAACGGTTGTTTTAAACTGGAAAAACGAAAAGTGCATCAAAGTAAAATTAAAACAGCGTTAAAACAGCGTTAAAACAGCGTTATAACGGCATTTAAACGCTGTTTTATAATCTTTCCCCAAGTG
>ERZ773138.296-NODE-296-length-61211-cov-19.613071_pt1 | contig 61211 bp, 62 predicted proteins | sample MGYA00511114_ERZ773138 | MGnify/ENA primary metagenome ERZ773138 (study PRJEB29015, sample SAMEA2737805) | human gut metagenome | biome: human gut; feature: human-associated habitat; material: faeces | place: China | collected 2012 ...
CGAAGAACGCTATGGTTCTAAAGGTTAGAGGTTACACAAGATTCTTGACACACTCTAGTTTTAGGCAACTTACATTTTGGAGTAGATAATGCTCTTTTTCAATACCAATTTTATATGTTATTATTTTTATCCCACAAAAAAGCGTGAAGAACCTTTTTCTTGTGCGTCAGCGAGGTTTTAAACTCGCCTTCCCAGACGGGGAAGGGGAACCGCTTGCGGTGGATAGGGTTGATTACAAACAGCCGCAGGCTGGTTGTATGGTTTTAGGTCTTAAATCTTTCTTTTTCCCGCAAGGTCGTATGGTTTCCATTCTCCCTTCCCCAAAGCACACAAAAAAGACCGCTCTTTTAGTGGGTGCGTCTAAGGGATTTTATTCCCTTGAAAAATTCGGCATAGTCGTGATTATCGGCTATGCCGTTTTTTCTTTGCTTTTCGGAAGTTCTACTGCTCCGATACAGTTATAAATGATTTGAATACGCTGTGTCCTGCGACCATCAATTTTTTCAGCTTTGAATACGATTATCTTTTCAACAAATTCTCGAATAATCTCGGCATCCAATTCCTTGATTTCTGTGTACTTTCTAACCAATGACAGAAAGTGTTCAGCATTGAGGGATTTTTCTTTTGCGTGGTCAATGAAGTCCTGCAAGGCAGTTACACGGGAAGCAAGTTCTTTTTGCTCGGCTTCGTATGTATCAGACATTTTGATGAATCGCTCATCACTTATTTTGCCTTCCACATTATCCTCATAGAGCCTTTGAATAATGGTGTCCAGTTTGCTGATACGAGTCTTTGCCTGTTCATATTCCTTGTGACTGTCTTTTAATTCCTTGTTCAATTCTTTTTCAGAATTGCTTGTAATAATCTGCAAGAATTCAGCTTCATGCTCCCTTGCAAATGAGGTCACACGTTGTAAATCCTGTAATAATAATTGCTCGACCACAACATTTCTGATTTGATGAGAAACACAATTCTTTTTACCACGCTTGCGATAAGTGGAGCATACCATATGTTCCTTATCGTGTTCCCAGCCTCTTGCACGGACTTGGTACATTTTGCTCCCACAATCAGCACAGTACACCATGCTGGAGAGTATCGGCATTTCTCCCATAAAGGTTAATCTGCGTCTGCCGTTACGGATTCGCTGAACAATATCAAAAGTTTCCTTCTCGATAATAGCTTCATGGGTATTCTCAAAAATCTGCCACTGTGATGGGTCATTCTTCATTTGCTTCTTTTGTTTGTAAGACTTTCGATAAGTCTTAAAGTTAACCGTGTGACCAAGATATTCTAGTCTTTCCAAAATGTGAACTACGGTACTCTGCGTCCAATGGTATGGTTCTTCGGTCAATTTTAATGCAACGGCATTGCGACCATTATCTTTTGCGTATTCCACAGGTGTTAATATTTTTCGCTTTGCCAGTTCCTTAGCAATCTGTGAGGGACCATAACCCGAAATACACAAATGGAATATTTCCTTAACTACCTCGGCTGCTTCATCATCAATAATCCAATGGAGTTTATCCTGTGGGTCTTTCACATATCCATATGGTGGATTGGTGCAGAGTGGCTTGCCCGATTCTCCTTTAGCTTTGAATACGGCTCTGATTTTCTTGCTGGTATCCTTGGCATACCATTCGTTGATGATATTTAAGAATGGGGTGAAATCATTGTCTTGCTGATTGGCACTATCTACACCATTATTGATTGCAATGAAGCGAACATCTGCTTCTGGGAATGTTACCTCTGTGTAATAACCAACTTTCAGATAATCTCTGCCCAGTCTGGACATATCCTTTACGATAATGGTAGCAACATTGCCCTCGTCCATCTCAGCTATCATTTGCTGAAAATCAGGTCTATCAAAGTTGGTACCACTGAAACCATCGTCCACGAAAAAGTGCAGATTCTTAAATCCATTGTCTTCAGCGTATTTCTGTAAAATTGCCTTTTGGTTCTTGATACTGTTGCTGTCTCCTTGAAGTTCATCATCACGGGATAATCTGCAATAAAGTGCTGTGATTTTCTCCTCAAGGGCTGCATTTATATTAGGCTGTCTATTCATAATTTTTTGCTCCTTTCCGACAGCCTTCAAGCGGTAATTCATGCTGACCTTTGGCAAAGATACCTCCGGTCAGTATGACATATTACCGTACTATTTCGCTGAAGTGTAGTCTTTTTGCGATAATAATTGTGTTGTTTCTGATAACTTTATAAGGTCTTTGGAATTGCTTATAATAAGCCTTTTGACCTTGGTATAAGCGGTTTCTTTGGCGTTATCACTGACCAGAGACTCCACAATATACACCGTGCCACCGATAGAGGTTTCGGTAATACGGCTTTTGCTGTTTTCTGTATTCATGTTGTATGCACCTTTCTCCATCGGCAGAGTGGATAACGATTCGTTATTCAGTAATCTGAACTACCTTGACTGCGTCTGAACGAACTAAGCGTCCATCTACAAATTCAAAGGCAAGGTAGCCAATCTGGTCATGTAGCGTAAATTTTTCTTTCAGTGTTCTGATGCTAACTAACTTTCTGTCAACCACCCAATAATATGAGAAGTCACCGAATGCCACAGGCTTAGCACTTACTCCAATAGATGGCATTTCATTAGAGATAATCACAGGTTTGCCCATAAGTGCATCTGCACTGCCACGCCATAAGAAATTGCCTGCATCGTCCTTAAGAGTACGAAGATAAAGTGATGTTTCGTCATTCATCATAAAGCTGCCATTGGTACGATATTCAGGTTTTACGGAGAAGAACAATTTGTAGATATCCTCAAAGGTAAGAGTAGTTGCAGTTGTGCCAATCTCTGCACCGCCTGTTTCGGCAAGAATACCCACAGGCTCAGCTTTACCGGCACCATTTACAAATCCATGTTCCTCGCCTTTGGCAAAGTTCTTTGCAAGACGTTCTGTAAGATAATTTTCGATATTAAAACTGACATCGTGGATAAAGTCTTCGTCAAGTTTTACAAACGCTGCTAATTTGCAACTTTCCAGTTTGTGTTCAGTGAAATCTTCAATACCTTCATAGATAGGAATACTTCCACCTTCCGGTACCCACATCGCCATATCCTCGCAGTCTTTGGCAAAGATACGGTAGCCATTGTTCAAAGCTTTGATGTTTGTTCCGATACGTCTGAACAGACTTTTCTTTCTTAATGCATCAGAATATTTATTCTGAGCAACCATAGGCAGTGGATACGCTCCTGTGGAACGGTCAACGCACATAGAAAGCGCTTCTTCGCAGCCTTCATAACCACGAGTAAAGTTCCAAAAGTTAATATCATATTCCGGGTCTCCTGTATGGAGAGTTATAATTTTGTTTTCATTCATGATGAAAATCTTCCGTAAATGTTTGATTTCTTTGATTAAATGTAGTTTTTTCAAACGCTTTCCAACGGATAGCAAGGCTGAAAAGCCTATAGATACGCCATTTTGGCTCTTAGCCTGTGGGGTTAATCACCCCTTTGAATTTGCGACTTTGTGCGTGAGAGCCTTGCCCCGTTTTCCAGCATATATGGTGTAGGGATAATGACCGCCCCTACCTCGGTGACTGCTTACTGAATCTTGCTTGGTTTCAGATAAAGACCACGCTTTTTGCAAAAGTCTGCAAGGTCTTCACAATCTCCGATGTCCATATCTACATGGCCACCACTCAGGTGTAGGTGATATGCTTTTGAGATTGTAATAGGAATGTTGTCCCTGGTAAAAAGCACAATCTTGTTGTGAAACTTAAAATACTTCTCGAATTCTTCTTTGTTCATCATGGCAATTGCCTCCTTAATTTTTGTTGCAGGAACTGCATACATACAGTCCTCGTCTTGTGTTGTCCGTAGCACTGCCGATAAGCTTTAAGGGTTTGTTGCAGACAGGGCAGTGAATAGTAAACGAACCTTTTGCTCTTGGTTCGGCTCCATTCTTGGAACATAAACGGAAGTGGTGTGGAATCATTTCTTCCAACCACAGGCTGTGGTTACGGCTCACCGTGTCACGATTGTAAGCTGGGAATAGTGCAGCCTTTTCTTTGCCCTCGCTGTCGCAGTCGACAACAGGGTAATATTTGGTTTCCTTCATTTGCTATACTCCCTTTCCGTCAGTATCAAAAAATCGACCTTTGCAATAAGCAAGTGCCTCTTCGTATGTACCAAAGTACACACTGGAGAAATTGCACTCGACCTTCCAGATACCAAGTTCCTTATTGCGTGACACAGCCACAGGCTGACCGGCTTTGTTTTGCAACAGCAGATTGCATTCATATCCTTTACGGGAGAAATCTTCTGCATGATGCTTCATAGGCTTTAAGCCGTAGAAAAAATTAAACTTCATAATTGTTTGCTCCTTTCGTTGTTGTTGCTTTCCACAATTGGAATGCGAGTTTTGCTCATTTTTGAGCTAAAGTTATGCAATCATAGGCATCACCCCTTTCAAATTCACAGTGATGGGGCATATTGTGGCAAGTAAAAATGGTTATATGAAAATATTGATTTTCTATAGAGAAATACCTATATTACTTGCCCCATACTGCCCCCTGTGTTTATCCTCGGAGAAAATCAGATAGCAACCGATAACCAATGACCATTGTGGTTTTTTCTCCGCCGGATTTTGGACGCTTACGCTTAACTTCCATCACAGCAGATAGGCTCTGCTTAAAGTTCTTCATGCTTTCAGCGTATTGTCCGTTTTCCATGCACCACGATTTGTAGCGGTTATAGACCTCAGAGGTGCGTTCCTCATAATCCACACCTTCTTCCAAACTGTCCTCGATGAACAGAAGCGTTTTATTGCTGTCATGCTCATACTGCCCTGTGGCATTGATGACCGACTGTGGCATCTTAAGTCCATGCTTGTGTAACTTCTCATAGCCTTTCAACAGCCAGTTAAGGATTGCTGATTGTACCTGTGGTTTCATAAATTCTCGCTTTAAGCCTTTGTCCTGTTCCGATTCATCAAAATGACGTTCAAAGGGAATGATGATAACTCGTCCACTGGCAAATATGGTCATATCGTTTACCACAGGCAGATAATTGGTGTTGATGTACAGCTTGAACTGTGCTTTGAAATCGAAGCTGTTCTCATGGAGAAAACGAGCATTGATAGTGTCATTTCCTGTCATGTTTTTTACTAAAGCTGCGTTCAGCACCAGACTTTTCCCTGGCTCTGCAATATTCACAAAGCGAACTCCAGCAAGGCGGGCAACATCTTCACTTGGCTGAGAACTGTTGGTGCTGTTCTTCTGAGCAATGGTTTCAGGTCTTGCGGTGCAGCCATAACTGCCGAATACCTTTAGTACGCTTTCACAGAGCGTACCTTTGCCATTTCTGGTGGTAGCACCATAGAGGATACTCATGCATTCATGACGGGTATCACCACTAAGGGCATAACCCAGAACCTTTTGCAGGAACAAGGCTCTGTCTTGATCATTACTCATAATTTCTGTTATGAAATTGTCCCAACGCTCACTGTGAGCCAAAGGGTTGTAAGCAACAGCGGATATTTTCGTCAACAGGTCAGAACTGCAATGCTCCGTAAACTTCCCACTATCAAGGTGTAGAGTGCCATTACTACAATTGAAGATGTAAGGGTCGTTATCAAATTCCAAAAAGGAAATAGGATGATGCACCTGTGCGTCCTTTAGAACATTTACACGGTAGCCATGCGTCTGCCATCGCTTGGAGTAATCCATGTAACTTTTTCTCTGATGCTCGTCCTTGATTTCCAAAGCATACAAATGGAGCAGATTTGCGAGTTCCATACAATATCGCATTGCTTTCAGTCCGCCTATGTCCGTAGACCAAGTACCATCTGCATAGCAGAACCAAGTCCTGCGTTCGGGAACATAGCGAAGTTTCTCTTGATAGAAATCTGCAAACAACTTTCCTGCACCAATGTCCGTTCACGGGTATTTCAATGTATCCGCAGGATTTAACGCAATGAGCCTTTGCAGTTCATCATTGAAATCCGTATTGAGATTGGTTTTGATTGGCTGATAGAAATTCTTCATATTGCCGACAGCTTTCATAACCGTGAGATTGCCATAGGTGTCTGCACCTCGCTGTTCATCCCACTTGTCACGATATAGTGCCGATTGGCGAAAGAGCCTGTCTACTTGTTCCATATTTCCATTGCAATAAAATGTAAGCATAGAACAGAGTGCTGCATCAGCCTCACTATGAGAGGAATAACCTGCGGTATCTGCATTCCACAATTTTTTGAACTTCTCGCCATTCACTGCATTCATACCTTTTTCCAACACGCTCTCGTCAGAAAGATAGCTGTCACGCTCTAAATTCGGATTAACCATATTGAGTGGCTGATTTCTTTTCATATGCGTATCAAGTAACCAATGCATGGCTTTAGACTGCTCCGTCACAAGGGCTTGTTGATACACATTTCCTGTGAGCGTTACAAAACGGTTGGTTGCATTTGGAGCATAAACCTCAATGTTTCCCTTCTTGATATAGAAGGTACTGGTGTCATAGATATATCCTTCCGGCATCAACGCAAGAATGCGAATGCCTGTGCCACTGGGACTTATTTCAATGTAAGTATCACTGAAACGCTCCACGATTTCTTTTGCCCACGAGAACATTTTCCCATCAGCAACACAGTGGTCGAGGTCTATTCCGATAATGCGACCATTTACACGAATGCCGATACCGTCATAATTTGCGACTGCACCAACAACAGTTTCAAAATCCGCAAAGGTTTCAGGTGCATTCACGCTGGCGTTGCGTTTTGTTATTGGATTGTATGGAACTTTAGTTTTGCTACCTTTTCTTGTTTCGTAACGCCAATTGCAAAACTGCCCTGTGTCTTTAATAAATTTGGGTATGTTATCATAAATCATTTTTCTTATTCCTCCTTCTGACAGCTATGTATTGAAATAATAGGAAACTCCCAATTTTAGAAATGTTCCTCTATATCCCACTGGAGATAAATTTACATTTTGAGCGGAAGTGTTTTCTTCCTAACTTACTAAGGGAAATTGATGTTGCTTTTTCCGATGTTTGAAGAAAAATTTTATTCCTTTCTATCTTCCAGAGGACAATTTGAGAGCAAAATCACGGAATTATTTTCCCTCTGATAGAGAAAGGACATCTGAGTAAGTTTTAAGAACCGTATTTCAAATTATTTTTCCTACACCTAATAGCCTTGGGATAATGGCAAATCTGACGGTTTTGAAAATCTTTTTCTTCTATAAATACGCGAAAGAAATCACTCAATCGAACCCCCTTAAATCACAGGCAAAGAAAAAAGATTGTTTTTTAACCTCAATGCAAAAAAAATATCCCCTGAGAAATCTCAGAGGATGAAAGATAAGATATTTTGTAAACAATACAAGCAAAGAGTAGAAAAATTCACCTTTTCGTGATATAAGATATAATAAGAATTAATTATACGGAGGTAGGACAATGGCTGTTACATACAAAAAATTATTACATTTGCTAATTGATAAAGATATGACTATAGCTGATTTACAGAAGAAAGCTGGCTACAGTGCTAATATTTCAACACGGATTAGAAATGATACTTATATTTCGCTTGAATCAGTAGAAAAGATATGCCGTGTATTGAATTGTAAAATTGATGACATTGTTGAGTTTATCTCTGACACGAATTAAAGAATGGAGATGATAGCAAATTATGATAGATATTCTTGAACAAGAAATTTCAGATATCAGTGAAGATTTATTTGATGTTCTTCTTAAAGACCGCACAACCAAAAAGAATATTTGTTGGGCTACAGACCATTATAAATCTCGTGGTTCATCGTATTATCCACAAGAGCCGATTACAAAAAATCTTGTTACTGGAAATAATACTCGCATAGTCCAACCAAGAGTTTTTAAAAGTATATCTGAACAAGCTAAGCGAACAAAAGACAAAGCCGAAGTATTCACTCCATCGTGGGTATGTAATGAGCAAAACAATCTTATAGATGAAGCTTGGTTTGAAAAAAAAGATGTGTTTAATGTAATCACTTCAAAATCATGGACAGCAACGAAAGAAAAGATATCATTTCCAGCAAATAAGACATGGCACGATTATGTCAATGCAAAAAGAATGGAAATAAGTTGTGGTGAAGCTCCGTATCTTGTTAGCAGATATGACACTGTTACCGGAAAAGAAATCGCAATTGAAGAAAGAATAGGACTATTGGATAGAAAGCTTCGAATTGTAAATGAGAACACTGAAAATGAAGAAGATTGGATTAAATGGACTGTTAGAGCATATGAAAGCACCTATGGATATGAATATCAAGGTGATAATATTCTGATTGCAAGAGAAAATTTACTATATACATTTATAGAATATATGGACTATAAGTTTTCTCACAAACCTACAAATGCTCAACTCAAAAAAATAGCAAGAATCATTTCATGGAACATATGGCAAATGGATGGAATAACAATGACTGTCCCATTCAGTGAGCAGCCTCGTGTAAATGTTCAAATGACACTGTTTGATTTTATGGAAGAATCAGAAAAAGAAGATACAGAGCCAATTCCGTGTAGAATATTTGATTGGCGTTCAAATAAAAGCATTGAATTTAGAAATATAATTAAGGGAGGTAAACAGTAATGGAATCCAGAAATAGAATCGAATTTACAAGTGCCTTTGACTATAAAGTGATCTACGCTTTCACTGTAAATGATGAAAAACATAACGGATTAATAAAAATAGGAGATGCCACTCTTCATACAAATACTCCTGCTGACAGTCTCTCACCTAATTGTAGAGAATTAAATCAAGCAGCATTGACGAGAATTAAACAGTATACAAACACAGTCGGAATAATGCCTGTACTTCTTCATACAGAACTTGCTGTAAAAACTATGAAAAGCAAAAAAGACGGTTCTGTAGAATTAAAAGCATTTCGTGATCATGAGGTACACAGAGTACTTGAGAATTCTGGAATTAAAAAAGCTAAAATAAATGATACTACCGGACGTGAATGGTATCGTATCACAAAAGAAACAGCAATTGAAGCTATTGCCGCTGTAAAGAAAAACTATGCTAATCTAAGTAATTCTGTATCAAATGAATTTATACCAATTATTTTCAGACCTGAGCAGAAGGAAGCAATAGAGCGTACTATCAAGCAATTCAAAAATAGTGACCGTATGCTCTGGAATGCTAAAATGCGTTTTGGTAAAACACTTAGTGCATTAGAAGTTGTAAAAAGAAGTCAATATGAAAAAACTATCATCCTTACACACCGCCCTGTTGTAAATGATGGTTGGTACGAAGATTTCACAAAGATATTTCATGGTATGGATTATCTATATGGTTCAAAGGCAAATGGATATACAGTAGAAGGATTATTGCAGAAGAATAAGAAATTCGTTTACTTTGCATCTATCCAAGACTTAAGAGGCTCAGAAACAGTTGGCGGAAAATTCGGCAAAAATGATGTTGTATTTAACACTGTTTGGGATTGCGTAATAGTTGATGAAGCTCATGAAGGAACAAAGACAGCTTTGGGCGATGATGTTATCAAAGCAATCGTAAAAGATGAATTGCAAAAGACAAAGTTGCTTGCTCTATCCGGTACACCATTTAATATTATGGATGAATACGATGATGATTCTATATATACATGGGATTACATTATGGAACAAGAATGTAAATCTGAGTGGGACAAACAACATTTTGGTGATTCCAATCCATATGATGAGTTGCCGGAACTGCGTATTTACACATACGAATTGGGAGATATTCTCCATAATAGCAGTTATATCACTTATGAAGATAAGGCTTTTAATTTCCATGAATTCTTCCGTACATGGACTGGCGATTATAAAGTTGATTATGCCCAGATGCCACAGACAGCTTCTATCGGGGATTTTGTGCATGAGCAAGATATATGGTCTTTCTTAAATTATATGACGAAAGAAAATAAAGACAGTGCATATCCATATTCTAAAAAGGAATATAGAGATTTGTTCAAGCATTCCCTTTGGATGGTTCCCGGTGTTAAGGCAGCGAAAGCATTAAAAGAATTGATGGGCAAGCATCCTGTCTTTGGAAGCGGGCAGTTTGATATTGTTAATGTTGCAGGGAGCAATGATGAGGAATCAGCTGATGCCCTAAATAGCGTTAGGAATGCTATAAGCAAGGCAGAAAGTATGGATACATATACGATTACACTTTCTTGCGGAAAATTAACAACAGGAGTTACTGTCAAAGAATGGACGGCTGTGTTTATGTTGTCAGGTTCTTTTTCTACATCTGCAGCCAATTATCTTCAAACGATTTTCCGTGTGCAATCTCCTTGTAATAAAGATGGAAAAATAAAAGATACAGCATATGTTTTTGATTTTGCTCCAGATCGTACATTAAAAATGGTTTCGGAAGCAGTATCAATCTCATCAAAAGCAGGCAAGACAAATGATGGGGACAAAAAAATACTTGGCAAGTTCTTAAACTATTGCCCTGTTATTTCCATTGCAGGTTCTAAGATGCAGGAATATAAGGCTGATAAATTACTGCAACAACTAAAGAAAGCATATGCTGATAAAGTTGTCCGCAATGGGTTTGATGACAGTAACCTGTATAATGATGAATTGTTTAAATTGCAGGAAATCGATCTCGAAAAATTCGATAAATTAAAAGGTATTATTGGTAAGTCTAAAGCTGCTCCAAAGCAGAATGATATTAACGTCAATGACCAAGGACTAACCAATGAAGAATACGAGGAACAAGAAAAGCTTAGCAAGAAACCAAAGAGAGAACTCACAGAGGAAGAAAAAGCACGTCTTGAAGAACTGAAAAAGAAGAAAAAAGTTCGTGGTGATGCCATCTCAATTTTGCGTGGTATTTCTATTCGTATGCCACTCCTTATTTATGGTGCTGAGATAGCATATGATGAAGAAATTACTCTTGATAAATTCATTGAGAAAGTTGATGATTCTTCATGGGATGAATTTATGCCAACAGGTGTAACAAAAGAACTCTTTGCTGAGTTTAGAAAATACTATGATGAAGATGTATTTATTGCTGCGGGTCGCAGAATCCGTAATGTTGCAAGAGAAGCAGACACATTAAATCCAACCGAGCGTGTAAAGAAAATAGCAAACTTATTCTCCAACTTCAAGAACCCTGATAAAGAAACAGTGCTGACACCGTGGCGAGTTGTTAATATGCATATGTCTGATACCTTGGGTGGCTATGATTTTTATGATGAAAATCACGAAGAAACGCTCGATGAACCAAGATTTGTTGACCAAGGACAAGTTACCGCAGATACGTTTGGTAACGATAAGGCACAGATATTAGAAATAAATTCTAAGACGGGTTTATATCCATTATATGTTGCTTACAGTATTTATCGTACTAAGTGCAGGAAATACACGGAAATCGATTTAACACTTGATATGCAACGTGAAACATGGAATGATACTGTACAACAGAATGTGTTTGTTATTTGCAAAACACCAATGGCCAAACAGATAACACAACGTACTCTTGCTGGATACACAAATACAAAAATTAACGCTCATTATTTTGATGATTTAGTAAATGCAATGAAAAACAAACCACAGCAATTTATTGACCGTGTGTTAAAACCAAGCTATTGGAAGAAGGAAGGTGTAAAGGAAATGAAGTTTGATGCTATTGTGGGTAATCCTCCGTATATGGAAATGGATGGTGGAGCTCAAGCAAGTGCAAGACCAATTTATCAGCATTTTGTCCAAACGGCTAAAGCAATGAGTCCACATTATTTATCATTTATTATGCCTACGAGATGGTATGCAGGTGGTAAGGGGTTAGATGATTTTAGAGATGAGATGTTAAATGACGAACATCTTGAGAAATTATTTGATTGTGTATCACCAGAGGACATATTTCCTAACACAAACATTCGTGGTGGGGTATGCTATTTTCTGAGAAATAATTCATTTAACAACAATATTGATTTATCAACAGTTATTACTCTTGAACATGGAAAAGATCCAATTATCACACAAAGACCACTAAAGATTAAGGATTTAGATATATTTATTCGATATTCATGTGCATTATCTGTAATTGAAAAAACTAATGAAATAATAGAGAAATCGCTATCAGAATATATATCTCCCCGTCGCCCGTTTGGTATTGATGCAAATTTAGTAAAAACAAAAAAATTCAAAACTGATAAATTTGAGGACTCAATAATGTGTTTGGGAAAAGGACAGATTTTAGGTTTTATTGATAAGCAATTAGTTACATCTCATACTGAATGGATAAATTGTTGGAAAGTATTCACGCCTAGGGCCAATAATATTGGAACTGAGTTGAATGATGATAATTTAAATTCAATAGTAGGCAAACCAAATACAGTATGCACTGAATCATATATTATGATTGGTGCAGGGTTAGATTTGAATTTAAATTCCAGTAATAATCTCTCTAAATACACAAAAACGAAGTATTTTAGATTTATGCATAGTTTAGCTAAAGCAAGTCAAGATGCAACAGCTAAAACATATCGATTTGTTCCCCTTCAAGACTTCACCCCAAATTCCGATATAGATTGGAGCAAAACTATTCCTGAAATCGACAAACAACTTTATGCAAAATATGGCTTAACTGATGATGAAATAGCTTTTATTGAAGAAAAAATCAAACCAATGGAATAGGCTGTGTTGGAGGGACTTAAATGGAAATTAAACACGATTTACTTCCGGCACAAAAATCAAGGAAGCATAACTTAAAAGTAGCTATTGATATTTATCCTATCGCAACTGAGTTATATGAGGAATTGAACAGAATTGGAATTATTGAACGAATGAAAGCAATTCCTCAGCTTGGTGTAATCAAGGTCAAGAAAAAGCTAAACAAATCAAGATATGATTATGTAATGCTCCAGCTATATCTGCATCAGCTAATAAAAAATAATATTCAGCCAAGCCTTAAATTAACCTATAACAACTACATAAAAGAGAAAGAGTTTAATAAAAAAGTTCCTTATATCAATAAAAATTTTAAGCCTTCTCTTGGTGATGTTATGCAGATGATGTCGATTGTATATAATATAGGTCATTTTTATAATACTTTCACAGCGTCCAGAGCAGTGACGATGATGGCAACGCAGGATACTGCTTTCAAAAATATGGTGATAAATGCCTCAAAAGATACAGATTATCAAACGATGGTAAATGATTTGCTTGTAGATCAGAATTATCAACGCTTTCATTTGACAAATTCCTTGCTTATTTTGGAACATTGTAATACAGAGTTGTCATCAGTAAAATTTGCAAAGGAACTTTTATATGCCTATTTGAATGAACGTAATCTGTCCGAGAATAGTAAACTAAGATATGCATTTGATGTGTTTCGCAAAGTCAGAACGCTCTCATACATGGCTTATGATTTGCAAATTGCTAATACACCAATAACGATTGATATAGCAAACCAAAAAGCAATTAATGTGCTGTTAAAGGAATGGTTATCAGAATATAATAATAGCATATCATCTAATCATCTTGTGGATTCGATTAGCAAATTACTCGATGATACTGTATATAACGAAAACTCCAATGCCATTTGTTATTATAAGATTTCAAGAAAAATAGTGAGCAAATTGGAAGCAGTGCCTTCTTTTGAAAATGCTGACTACTATTCTGATTTTTTTATAGATAAAGACAATTTGCTGAATTCGAACTATCCACACAGGAGAGATTATGCTGAAACACAGATACTAAAATTAACATTCACTTATGAGAATAGGAGTATTTCATCGCATTTACTTGAAGACCTTGAAAGGTTGAATAATACTCGTGTTGGTTATTATGATAGGCACTCTGGGGAACAAACGATTGTTGTTTCAATAAAAGATTCTTGTGACTATAATCAGAAGATAACAGCAGCATTAAAAGTAGTTAAGGTTACAATTAGTGCAATACGAAAGGTTACTGGAATTTCTCCATGCGACTCAAGATTTATTCTATGCGCCAAGTTCCTTCTCTTCTATTTATTTAAAGAGAATCCTGTGGTTATTAAGCCTACTTTAGATGATAAAAAATGCGTGTTCTGCACAAGAGGCAAGAATAGTCGTATAAAAGAAATAAATACTCTTTTAAAGGAATACACAGGAACCAACGACCAAAGACATGAAACAAATTTTATGTTGGATATTCTCAACAAAGACACAATCAATGATACCTCAATTACTATTCCGGCAAGCATACTTGTTTATGAAAAAGAGGCGGTTGGTAGAAAATTATGCGAACTAGATGGAATAATCATTCACCCAATGCGAAACAAAAATCAAATTATTTTCTTAGAAGCAAAAAACACTACAAACAAGCCTGCTTATGGTAAAAAGTGTCTCAAAGAAAAATTTGACATTCTGCAAATAGCTTATACTTCAGAAAGCATCGAAATAATCAATCACGATGCTTTGATGAAACATACAATATGAAAAAAGACCATGCTTGAGCACTTTACTGCTCTCGCATGGTCTTTTCCTTTTGCACCGCTTGAAGGTGTCGCTCAAAAATTACTTGTTTTGTATAATCCCTTTGACGAACTCCCTTTTCGGAGCGGTCTCTTTTTATTTCAATTAACGGTCGGAGCCGTCTTTTTCTTTACGGATGACGTCGTGTGCGCCGCCTTCTACGATGGAGGTTGCGGATACGAGTGTCAGCTTAGCTTTCTGCTGCAGTTCCGGAATGGTGATAGCGCCGCAGTTGCACATGGTAGCTTTGATCTTAGCGCAGGTCTTTTCGACGTTGTCTTTGAGCGGACCAGCGTAAGGAACGTAGGAGTCAACGCCTTCTTCGAACTGGAGTTTCTTTTCTCCGCCGAGGTCATAGCGTGCCCAGTTTCTGGCTCTGTTGGAACCTTCGCCCCAGTATTCTTTGACGACTGTGCCGCCAACGGTTCTGGTCGGGGTTGGGGATTCGTCGAAGCGTGCGAAGTATCTGCCGAGCATGACGAAGTCAGCGCCCATAGCGAGTGCGAGGGTGATGTGGTGGTCATATACGATGCCGCCGTCGGAGCATACCGGTACATAGATGCCGGTTTCTTTGTAGTATTCATCTCTTGCCTGGCATACTTCAATGAGAGCGGTAGCCTGGCCGCGGCCAATGCCCTTTGTCTCACGGGTGATGCAGATGGAGCCGCCGCCGATGCCGACTTTGACGAAGTCTGCGCCAGCTTTAGCGAGGAAGAGGAAGCCGTCTCTGTCGACAACGTTGCCTGCGCCTACTTTTACTTTTTCGCCGTAGGTGTTGTGGATCCATTCGAGGGTGATCTTCTGCCATTCGGAGAAGCCTTCGGAGGAGTCGATGCAGAGTACGTCAGCGCCTGCTTCGAGGAGCAGCGGTACGCGTTCTTCATAGTCTCTGGAGTTGATACCAGCGCCTACTACGAAACGTTTCTGGGAATCGAGCATTTCATTCGGGTTTTCCTGATGGGAATCATAGTCCTTGCGGAATACGAAGCCATACAGACGGCCGTCCTCGTAGAGTACCGGCAGGGAGTTGATCTTGTTCTCCCAAATGATGTCGTTTGCTTCGGAAAGGGTGATGCCGTATTTAGCTTTGACGAGCTTGTCAACCGGGGTCATGAAGTTCTTGACCTTTTCAGATCTGTCCATGCGGCTGACTCTGTAGTCACGGCTGGATACGATGCCGACCATCTTGCCGGAAGAGGTGCCGTCTTCGGTGATGGCGATGGTGGAATGACCTGTCTTTGCCTTGAGGGCGAGGACGTCAGCAAGAGTGTTTTCCGGCGAAAGGTTGGAGTCGCTCGGAACAAATCCTGCTTTCTTAGCTTTAACTCTGGCAACCATGGCTGCTTCATCTTCAGGGGACTGGGATCCATAGATGAAAGAAACGCCGCCGTTTCTTGCGAGTTCAATGGACATTTTTTCACCAGATACTGACTGCATGATAGCAGATACCATTGGAATATTTAATGTAATGGCCGGTTCTTCACCTTTTTTGAATTTTACGAGCGGGGTTCTGATAGATACGTTGGCCGGAATGCAGTCCGTGCCGGAGTAGCCCGGGATCAGAAGGTACTCGTTAAAGGTATGTGCCGGTTCATTAATATAGATTGCCATTATTTCCTCCTTCGATAACAGATAAATCCGTAAAAAAATAAGTGTAAAAGATAATTAAGCACAACTATACTCTTTTCCGCGGATGCGGTCAAGTGCAGATGCGCTTCTTCTACAAAGCGGAGAGAAAATTTCCCTTCCGCAGATATATTTGTACTATTATAGCGTAAAAAAGGAATTGTAGAAAGGGGAAAATCATTAGTCTTCAAAAAGTTTCTGAAAACACGAAATCCAAAGAGCATACAAGAGAATGAGGAAGGTTTTCTCCTTACCTTTATATATAGCAGGAGGAAATCCTGATGCCGGGTGAAAGGGGGGGAGGGGGGATTTACGAGAGGTTTCAAACAAATAAGAGCCGAGCTCTTTCATTTATTCCTTGCGAAGCTGTCCCTGTCAGGGGAAAGTGGACCGTATACTGATTGACTCTATATTAATATCAGTACTGGCTCAATTGTTTTGTACGGGACGAAAGGGGGGTGCATTTTCTAAGAAGATGGGTTGATTTCCCTCAGATCCTCCTCCACGATAAAAAAAGCCCGCAAATTTCTGCGGACTTTTCTTTAGTCATTCTATGAACTTGTCTTAGATAATGTTGGAGATGACGGCGTGGAAGTAACGGTCGAGTTCTTCCGGTGTTTCTTTCATGCCGTTTCTGACCCACCACTGAACCATTTCGACAAAGCTGCCGGAAATGTGGTTGACAAGGAAGCTTTCCGGAACCTGTCCGCGAAGCTTGTTGTTTTTCAGCAGGTAGGATTCGATCAGTTTATCAAGGCTCTGCTTGAAGAAGCGGAGGAAGATATCCGAGCTGTCGGAGGTCAGCAGGTCGCGTGTATGATTTGTGTTGGCCGCGATGTGCTGGAGCAGGTGACAGAAAACGGGATCATGACCGTTTATCGTTTCATGTGCGTCACTGTCGCTCGGGAGGTCGTCGTTCATGACGCCTTCAATGATGTGATCGAAGAGTTCGCCGCACATTTCTTCAAGCAGGCATTCTTTGGTCTGAAAATGAGCGTAGAATGTGCTTCTTCCAATGTTGGCCAGGTCAATGATGTCCTGAATAGTGATCTTTGCATACGGTTTTTCGGAAAGGAGTGCGCTGAAAGATTTGAAGATAGCGGTCCTTGTTCTTCTTTGTCTGCGATCCATAATTTATCCCTTTATTTTTTTAAGAAACATAACAAACTGAGGCTGCCGATAAGTAACCTTAAGTATCAGTTTAAAATAAAATGTACTAAAAAGCAAGGAAAACATGTAAAATATGATATATTACCAATGCTTTACATAAGTATCCTATTGAATTTTATTACTTTGCTTATATAAAGAATATATAGGCTGCGGAGCGGTGTTCAGAATATATAGGCTGCGGAGCGGTGTTCGCGGAACGTGCCGTATTAGATTTTTTCGTATTCTGATAGAATTTGTTTTAAAATTCTTTGTCATCATGAGGCTCGTTTGGTAAGATAGAAATAAGGGATGGTTCCCATTAGCAAAAATGGACGACTGGAGGTTCTGCGGAATGCTCCGCGGAAGTGCCGGCCGGTTTTCAAAGCTTGGCTTTGAGACAGGAGGCATTCATGAGTCATACAGGAAAAATCACAGCAGTTCTGGCTGGCCTGGCTTTTTTATCAGGCGGTCTTTCTGCATCAGCGAGTGACGGCATGCATTACGTGGCAGCGGAGAACCGGTTTCTGGGTCCGGAAATTTCCTGCGAGCTGTCAGAGGAAGCAGGCGATACCGCTGTCAAGACGGCTCTGATCGAAGGACTGGAGATTCCGCAGAAAGAGCTTTCCGGGACACGCTGGTATTATGATTACGTGGATCTTTCGGGAACGGGAGAAAGAGACGTACTTGCGCTTCTCTCGGGCCCCTGGTTCTCGGGAACGGGCGGCGATACGCTTGTCTGGCTTGTGTCGGATGGCAATGGCTGGAAAGTGCATCAGACTTTGACGCTTGTCAGAAGTCCTGTCATTGCCGCTGATCTTTCAGGAAACGGGAGAAAGAGTCTCATCGTTTACCGCGCAGGCGGCGGAACCCGAGGCATGTGGGTCGAACTTGATCAGGTGCAGCAGGAAAATGACGAATACCTTTTCACGACGGTCAATGACGGCGTGAAGGCACCGGATCTCGGGACGCTGAAAGGGACGGCTCTCTTTGCTGACGACATGATCCTCGATCAGATGACGGGCAGCTATAAGACGCTTGGATAAAGCGCCAGGCATTCCTTATATAAAAGCTAAATATAAAAGCTAATATGAAGAGCGAATGTACGAAGAGCGGATGCGGAGCAATGACGCAGCTTTGTACATTCCTTTTTCATTATAGAATATACAGCGAGAATCACAGCTATGAGGATTTTGCAAGTTTTAGTGTCACTTTTGAGGGAAAGAATTATTTAATACATAGATATAAATAAATAAAACGAGGCAGGCACGGTTTTCTGTGCGTTTTTCTCATACCATTCCGCCTGTCTTCGTGGTATCATCAAAGGTGAAATCGAATGTTCTCACTGTTGGTATTATTTCGCCGCTTCCATGAGAAGGGATCTTTGCGATGGACGGCGGTATTTGTCCTCGATAAAGGGGGAAGTTTTTTATGAATATTCATGAATACCAGAGTAAGCAAATTCTAAGGCAGTACGGTCTGCATGTACCGGAAGGCTACCCGGCCTTCACCGTCGAAGATGCTGTGCAGAGTGCGAAGCGTCTGGACACGCCGGTCGTCGTCGTCAAGGCACAGATCCATGCAGGCGGACGCGGCGAAGCAGGCGGCGTCAAGATCGCTCATTCTCTTGATGAAGTCCGTCAGTATGCAAGAGAAATCCTGGGCAAGACACTCGTAACAAAACAGACCGGCCCGAAAGGCAAGAAGGTCACCCGTCTTCTGATCGAAGCGGGCTGCCATATCAAGAAGGAATACTACCTGTCCTTCCTCGTCGACCGTCAGGCAGAATGCATCGTCATGATGGGTTCTGAATCCGGCGGCATGGATATTGAAACGGTAGCTGCTGAGCATCCGGAAAAAATCCTGAAGGAATACATCGATCCGGTCATCGGCCTTGCTGATTTCCAGGCAAAGCGCATGGCTTACGGTCTCCATTTCGAACAGGTCGCTGTCAACAAGGCAGCTGCTTTCATGAAGTATCTCTACCAGGTCTTCGTCGGCAAGGACTGCTCGCTGGCTGAAGTCAACCCGATGGTCCTGACACAGGAAAATGATGTCATCGCTCTCGATGCGAAGCTGAACTTCGACGACAGCACGCTGGCTCGTCACCCGGATATCGTGGCTCTGCGCGATGTCCTTGAAGAAGATCAGAAGGAAGCACAGGCTGCCCGTGAAGGCTTGAACTACGTCAACCTCGGCGGCGATGTAGCGTGCATGGTCAATGGCGCAGGCCTGGCTATGGCGACAGTCGATATCATCAAGGAAAACGGCGGCGATCCGGCCAACTTCCTGGATGTCGGCGGCGACTCGACTCCTGAAAAGATCGTTGCGGCATTCCGCATCATGATGGAAGATAATCAGGTCAAAGGGGTATTGATCAATATCTTCGGCGGCATCAACAAGTGCGATGTCATTGCAGAAGGCATCGTAGAATCGGCAGCTCTCCTTTCGGAAGGGAAAGCTGAATTCCCGATCCCGGTCATCGTAAGACTGGAAGGGAGAAACGTAGAACGCGGCAGGGAAATCCTCCATACCGCTCATATCAAGAATCTGTACCCGGCTACCTCCATGGAAGAAGGCGCTATCCGTGTCATCCAGCTCGTCAAGGAGCAGGAAGAACGTGAAAAGGCTGCAGCAGAGCCGGCAGCACCGGCTGCTCCTGCAGAAACAGCAGAAGGGGAGGTAAAGTAAAATGGCGATTCTGATTAATAAGGATACGAAGGTCATTGTACAGGGCATCACAGGCAAGGCTGCCCGTTTCCATACAGAGCAGATGAGAAAATTTGGCACGAATATCGTCGCCGGTGTATCTCCGGGAAAAGCAGGCCAGCTGGTGCAGGGGATTCCTGTATTCAATACGGTCCGCGATGCTGTCATTGCAACCGGGGCCAATGCTTCCATCATTTTCGTACCGGCTCCGTCGGCTGCTGACTCCATCATGGAAGCTGTAGAGGCTGAAGTGCCGCTCGTTGTCTGCATCACGGAACATATTCCGCTCGAAGACATGGTCGTCGTTCACCGCTATATGGTTGGAAGAAAGACACGTCTCATCGGACCGAACTGCCCGGGGCTGCTTATGACCGATCAGTGCAATATCGGCATCATCCCAGGCGAAATCTTCAGGAAAGGCCATGTAGGCGTCGTTTCCCGTTCCGGCACGCTGACATATGAAGCTACATTCCAGCTGACGAATGCAGGCATCGGACAGACCGGTGCTATCGGCATCGGCGGTGACCCGATCAAGGACACGGATTTCATTGATGCTCTGAAGCTGTATAATGAAGATCCGGATACGGATGCAGTCCTCATGATCGGCGAAATCGGCGGCAATGCGGAAGAAGAAGCTGCCAAATGGATTCATGAAAACATGAAGAAACCGGTCGCAGGCTTCATCGCAGGACGCATGGCACCTCCAGGAAAACGCATGGGTCATGCAGGCGCTATCATTTCCGGCGGCAAGGGCACGGCTGCTGAAAAGATTGCAGCTCTTGAAGCGGTAGGCATTCCAGTTGCACCGACTGTCGCTCATATCGGAAGAACGGTCATCGAGCTTCTGAAGAAGAACGGCCTCTATGAAAAGTGCCATACCTGCTGATTTTTGAAAGAACAAGCGGGAAACTGATATAATAGAAAAAAGGAGCCGCCAGAGAGTGATCTCCGGCAGCTCCTTTTTTGTATTCAGGCGTTAATGCCATTCCCGGCAGTCTTGCCGCAGGAGGATTTATGTTTGACAAATTTCAGGATGCGCTCGTCGTTCTCGTTTTCTTTTATATGGTGTACCGCGTGGGCTGGGGAAGCGGGATGACGGGCATCAATACGTTCATGCTGCTCTGCGCTGTCGTGGCGCTGATATCGATCGCTCTGAAGCGCACGGGATACCTGGACCGGATGAAGGAAAAGAAGCTGGAAGAGGAGCGGAAACTGGAAGAAGAGAAAAAGGAAGCGAAATAGGAGTTTCCTCGCTCATGCTTCCTTGCAGGCGCGTTTTTGCGATTGATCTATGTCTGTGATAAAATCATGAATATAACATTAAATTTATGAGAAAATGGGAATAATTTCCACTTTTTCGCAAAGAGGTGTCTGAGATGAATGCTGATCTGAAAGCGGCTGTCAAGATTAACAGCCTGGCCGGGAAAGTTCGGCCTTTTGATCTGATGATGGATCTGATAACCCGGTACGGGCACTGGGCCTTTGTGATTTACGGTCTTCTCCTCTGGTTCACTCCAGGAAAGACAAGGGAAGACAGGAGAAATGCATGCGTTTCCGCTTTTATCGGCGTATGCATAGCTTCGCTTATTTCCTATGCCATCGGACGCGTATGGAAACGTGAGCGTCCCTTCAGGGAAAGTCCCCAGATCTGGAATTTCACGGGTCACCGCGCGAATGCTTCTTTCCCGAGCAATCACACGATGAATGGGTGCGTGGTGGCTATGGAGCTCCTCCGCCACAATACGAAGGGCTCGAAGCTGATGGCAGTCCTTGCGGGGATTCTTGCTTTTTCCCGCGTGTTTGCAGGCATGCATTATCCGTCCGACGTGCTCGGCGGGGCTGCGATTGCGGCCATCGTCCACAAAGCTGTCCATATGCCGGCTGTTTCCGCTCTGACCGGGGCGCTGGCAGCTTTCGGCTCGTGGCTGTCTGACGATCTTGTCAGGAAAGTAACGGGCAGGTGATCCTATGGCGGTGGAAAAGGGAGATACAGGGAGCAAGATGTCGATCATCCGTATCGTGCAGGTGCTTCTGCGCGAATCGGACAAGGATCACCCGCTCTCGCAGCAGGAAATCCTCGACTATATGGAAGGAAAGTATGGCATGGCGGTGAACAGGAAGTCTGTGGGAAGAAATCTCACAAGGCTTCGGGATGCAGGGCTTCCTGTGTTCTGCCGCGAAGTGCCGCGCATGATGAACGGGAAGAAGGTGCCTCTCTCTCTTGACTGGTACTGGGATCATGTGCTGGCCAGGGAGGATCTGAAGGCGCTCATCGATCTTCTCTATTTTTCTCATCTTCCGCCGCAACAGGTCAAACAGCTCGCTGAGAAGCTGAAGAGGATCCAGATCCGTTCTTTCGACGACGGAAAGACTCTGGTAAGGAATCTTCCATCTGCGGGGAAAGCTGCGGATTTTGATCCGGTGATTGCGCTTCTGACGACGGCAGGCGAGGGAAAGAGGAAGATTTCCTTCTACTATGACCATTACGAAGCGGACGGCAAGCGCCATCATGGAAGGCTGCCATCCGGCGAGGACAGGCTTCTTTCGGTAAGCCCGCTTCTGATCATCGCTTCCGATGACCGTTATGCGCTTCTGGCGGAAAAGGATGAAGGCGGGATCGAGGTGTACTTCCTCGATCTCATGTCTGACGTAAAGCTTCTGGAGGATCCGGCATCTGATACACTGACGCAGGCCCAGATCCAGGCTTTGAAGCCGTCGGATTACCTGTATTCTGCGCATGAAATTTTCCGCGGGAAGCCGGAGCTCTGCACGTTCGAAGCAGACTGGCATCTCATGACGGACATCGTCAATGATTTCGGCAAGACGGCTCATCTTTCATCGGGCAGCCAGACAAAGGTCACGATCGAGATCATGATCCAGCCCGAAGCGATGAAGGCATGGGCGATGCGTCATGCGCCGCTCGTCAAGATTCTTTCGCCCGCTTATCTCGTGAAGGAGGTGAGGGAGGCTGCGGCTGAACTGGCCCGCCTCTATGGACTTCCATGAAAATTGCGATGATCGTAATCGGAGTTTTGCTTCTGGTCATCCTTGTGCTTTTGATCCCGATCCGGTACCGTTTCTCTTTTGAGAAATGGAAGGCGCAGGTGACGGTGAAAGCGTTCTTCGGCCTTTTCAAGAAGGAGGTATCCTTCCCGGGAGAAAAGGAAGAGGAAACGGATGATTATGAAGACGAGGGTATGGAAGAGGAAGAAGTCCGGGAGATGAATGCCTATCTCGAGGAGATGGAGCATGATGCCCGGGAAAGGGAAGCGGAGAAGGAACAGGAGACTTCAGAAGCTTCCAGGAATGCCCCTGCCAGGGAAGATGATGCAAGGGCAGAAGAGGCAGAGATCGTGAGGGAAGAACCGATCGATCTTTCAAAGGAAACGAAGGAAGTTTCCAAAGATGATTCCGAAGAAGAAACAGAGGAATCAGAGAAAATTAAGAAAAAAACACCTTCCTATCTTGCGCAGTTTCTTTTTGCGTTAGATAATGGACTTATAAAGAAAGTTCTCATAGCTGCCGCCAAGGTGCTGGCTCACAGTTTTCCGGGCAGCTGGAGAGTCAAAGGAGCTTTCGGCACGGGGGATCCCATGTCGACCGGCGTTGCCTGCGGGATCGTGAAAGCATTCCTGCCAGGACCCTTTGAAGACGTGGAATGGAATTTCACGGACAAGGTCTTCACTCTCAAGGGAGAAGGAGACGGAAGGATCATTCCTTTGTATGTCGTTTATATCCTGCTCACGCTGGCAGTCGCCCGTGAGACGAGGGAATTCTGGCATTTCAGAAGAGGGGGAAAAGTAAATGGATGACGAAGTAAGAAAGCAGATTTTCGAAGAATTCAAGGAAATGATTACGACAGAATCTGTTGTCGGGGAACCGATTCATCTGGGGGATGCAACAATCGTTCCTTTCGTTGATATTTCCTTTGGCTTTGGCACGGGCTCTCACGGCACGGCCGGAGCTGGCGGAGCAGGCGGCGGAAAGGTCACACCGACGGCTGTCCTGATCATGAAGGGTGAAAGAGTCGAACTCTTCTCCATCAAGAATGCGGCTGCCAACACGACGATCGACCGTGTCCTCAACATGGTGCCGGAAGTGATTTCCCGTTTCTCCAAGAAGAAAGAAAAGAAGGAAGAAGTCCGCGAAGCGGCCCTGAAGGAAGCAGAACAGGCCATGAAGGAAGAGAAAGAAACGGCTGTCCTTGAGGCGAAAGCAGACGGCAAGACGGAAGAAACGAAGTAGTATATACTTATTCAGCCGAGTATAGTTTAAATTGAACTAAAGAACAGTTTAATAAAAATTGAATTATAGCATCTAACATTGACACTTCGAAAATGTTAGCATAAAATGAATATATGCTCATTACCCCAGGGGGCTTAGGGGTTCGTAAGGAGGAAAAATCTATGAAAATGAAAAAGACAGTTGCAGCTATCGCTGCTGGCATGATTACTCTTGGCGCTATGGTTTCTGCTTCCGCAGCAGGCATCGGCTACGTCAATTCCAACGCTCTTCTGCAGGCTCATCCGAAAATGCAGAAAGCTCAGCTCGACATGAGAAATGCAGCTCAGAAGGCTCAGGAAAACTTCAAGAAACGCGCAGCAGGCAAGAGCGATCAGGAAAAACAGCAGATTGCCAATGAAATCCAGCGCGACCTGAACCAGGAAGAACAGTCCACCATGCAGCCGATTCTCTCCGATATCATGAAAGCTATCCAGAGAGTTCGTCAGCAGAAGGGCCTCGACATCGTTCTTGAACAGGGCGCAGTCGTAGACGGCGGCATCGACATCACATCCGAAGTCAGCCAGCAGCTCGCAAAATAATTTCAGATACTAAGCAGCGCGGCGGGAAATCCTGCCGCGTTTTTGCGTGGAAAAATAAGATTTCTTCGATTTCATCAGCATACGATGATATTTAGGTATACCTTTGAGGAATCTTTATTTTTGATATACAATAAGAAAAGGCCACACTCACGGGAAGGCCCCGCGGGGGAGGCAACATATAAGATAAACCGGGGCAGAGCTTTTACGCCTGCAGCCCGTACAGGAGGAACATTATGAACCAGCTCGCAGAACTTTGCAAAGCCATGATTGCTTACGACAAGGGTGATCCAAGAAGGATCCATCATTTCCTGAAGGTAAACGCCTTCGCTCATCAGATCGGCCTGGAGGAAGGCGCTTCTGACAAAATCCTTTTCCTTTTGGATGCAGTAACGTATGTCCATGATATCGGCATCCATGAAGGGGAAAGACGCTTCGGAAGAAATGACGGCATGATCCAGCAGGAACTGGGACCGGATGAAGCGCGCCCGATGCTGGAAAAGCTGCAATTCGAGAAGGAAGATATCGACCGCATCTGCTGGCTGATCGCTCATCACCATTCTTATGGCAGCATCGACGGCCCTGATGCCCAGATCCTGGCTGAGGCTGATATGCTGGTCAACCAGTATGAAAGCGGTGCTTCCCGCCAGCAGAATGAAGCGCTCTACAAGCGTCTCTACAAGACAGAAGCAGGCAAGCGCCTCTTCCGTGAACTGTATTTCGAAACCTACGATCCGGGCGATAAGACAAATGCGTGATACGTCGCTCGTCTATCCGGTCGGACAGGACGGAAGGATCCTCCTTGGACGCAAGAGAAGGGGCATGGGTTTTGGCAAGTGGAATGGCTTTGGCGGAAAGATCGAGGCGGGAGAAACGATGCGCGAGTGCACAGCCCGTGAGCTCTTCGAGGAGTCAGGCCTGAAAGCACGCCCGGAGGATCTCATCCCTGTCGGCGATCTCTATTTCCATCAGCCTTCGAATCCGGAGTGGTCGCATGCCGGCATCGTCTATTTCGTGAAGGTCTGGGAAGGGACGCCTGCTGAGACAGAGGAAATGCAGCCGAAGTGGTTCCTTCCTTCCGAGTTTCCTTATGAGGATATGTGGATGGCCGACCGCGTGTGGCTGCCTATGATCCTTAAGGGCGAAAGAATCCGCGGCACCATCTATTTCGACAAGGATGGCGAGACGGTCTATGATTATGAATTCGAGGACATGGATCAATGAGTATGCCGGATAAAGACTGGCCGAAGCGCCTTCTTTCCTGGTTCGATGCCAATAAGCGCGATCTTCCGTGGAGGGAATCCAAGCCAAGGAATCCTTACCATGTGTGGGTCTCGGAAATCATGCTGCAGCAGACGAGGACGGAGGCAGTGAAGCCTTACTACGAAAGCTGGATGGCGCGTTTCCCGACAATCAAGGATCTGGCGGATGCCGATGAGCAGGATGTCCTTCACCAGTGGCAGGGGCTTGGCTACTACAGCCGTGCAAGGAATCTCCACAAGGCGGCGCGCGAGATGGAAGAAAAGTACGGATCCGAAATGCCGGATACGGCGGACGAAGTCCGTGCGCTTCCAGGAATCGGCGACTATACGGCTGGGGCTATTCTTTCCATTGCTTTTGGAAAGAAGGAACCGGCTGTCGACGGAAATGTCCTCCGCGTGTATGCAAGACTCTACGGCATCGAGGATGATGTCCTGAAGACGGCGGGAAGGAAGAAGATCCGCACGCTCTGCGAGGAAACGATTCCTGAAAGAGCTGGAGACTTCAATGAAGCGCTGATGGATCTTGGCGCGAATGTCTGCATACCGAAGCGCCCAAGGTGCAGCATGTGCCCGCTTTCGTCTTACTGCCTTGCTTTGAAAGAGGGAAGGGAAGAGGAGCTTCCTGTCCGCGGAAAGAAACAGCCGCCTAAGGAGTTCTATGCGGCCTGTGCCATCTGCATCATGGATGGAAAGGTTCTTCTCCATAAAAGGCCCGCGACAGGCATGCTCGCCTCCATGTGGGAATTCCCCATGGTCCTATCCGAGAAGGCAGATACAGCGGCAGATGAACTTTCCCATTTCCTTCATGGAAAACTGGAAGGACCTGTCTGGAAGTACAAGCATGTCTTCACGCACCGCATCTGGTACATGAACGCGTACATGGCAGAAAATATCACCGTGCCGGAAGGGGAGTACAAGTACTTCTCGCCGGAAGAATACAAGGAAATCCCGCTGGCAGGACCGCATGCCAGACTTGCGGCTTTTGCAGAAAAGCTGATTTCCGATTTCTGATCAAAGAGTCCCTGCCGCCGAGGCGGGGATTTTGCGCATAATTCTATGATTACACAGAAAGGAGCCGCTTATGGCATTTGGAAAATTCATCATCATGATGTTCGCGGTGATCGGACTCATTGACGGTTCGATCCTGGCGCTCGTATTTCGTAAGCGGCGCTTTTATTTATGGTCGCTGGGAGGCGCTATCGCAGGCGCGATCCCTGCCTGGTACTTCAACTGGTATGGGCTTGCCTATGACAGCTACGGGTTCTGGTCGCTTTATCTTGCCTACCTTCTGGACGGCATCATGGTCGCCTGTCTCATCATTCCGATTCCTGCCTTTATCCTTGGAATCCTTTCCTTCATCCCGGGGCTCAGGTACTTCATTTCCAACCTGGGGAAAGGCCTCATCGCCATCGCGCTTGTGATCGGCGTCTACGGCTGCGTGATGGGGAACAGCCGCGAAGTCGTCGAGTATCATGACATCTACGTCAAGGATCTTCCGGCGGCGTTTGATGGGTACAAGGTCGCACAGGAAACGGATACGCACATCGGCGCTTACTTCCGCTATACGGATATGCCGGCTGAGCTCCTCCGCGCAAAGAATGAAGGAGCGGACGTCCTTTTCTTCACCGGGGACCTCATCGACGACGTACGGTACATGCCGCAGGTCGCTGAGGATTTCATGAAAGCAGAGAAGTACTTCCCGGACGGCATTTTCTACATCTGGGGCAATCATGAGTATTACAGAAATCAGCCGCTCATTGAAGAGGACCTGAAGAATACGCCTGTCAAGATGCTGGTGAATAACCACACGTACATTGAAAAGGACGGACAAAGACTCTACGTCGCAGGCGTCGACTTCCCGTTTGCCAGAGGCACGCAGAAGGAAATCGAGGAAGAGAAATGGGCTGATGAAGCGTTCGCAGGTATTCCGAGGGGCGCTCCCGTCATCTTTCTGGCCCATCATTCCGATTTCATCGATCAGGGCTTCAAGCACGGCGCATTCCTGACACTGACAGGCCATACCCACGGCACGCAGTTCGGCCTCTTCGGCAAGCCGATCATCACGCCATTCAAGTACACGAGAGGCATGTACAGCGACGGTACTCATTACGGCTACGTCGCAAGAGGCGACGCCAGCTGGTTCCCGTTCCGCTTCAGCTGCCCGAGAGAATTGACCATTTTCACACTCCACAGAGCATAAAACCATATTGAATGGAAACAAAAAGAGCTGTAGAAATGACTGCACATTTCTGCGGCTCTTTTTATGTGTCCTTATCCCTTCGACATTTTCCCCCGATGTTTAGATGCTTACCACTTTTTTATGGTAAACATATCCAGTATATAAAGGTTTTATAGTTCTCTTTGGGAGCGTCCTGGCGGGAGGGGTCCTTTTCTTCCGATGATATCGAATGCCGGCCATGCTTATCTATATTCAAATAGTTCATTATAGAAAGAGTTCATATCTATCGGACAGAGTTCTCTATAATTCTGACAGATAGATATTTTTTAATCATAGAATTATGATTAAGAATAGAAAAGTGTCTGTTAGCCCTGCTGATTGAGCATGAGCCGCCTTGGGAGGGCTGCTCGGGGGGGAAGGAATCTGATGTCTCGGGAAGGCTTATGGATTCCTTGAAGGAAAGCACTTGTATCTTTTTTATGCATGCCAAGGGCTGCATTTCAGGGGGGAGGATGGCTGATTATGAAAAGGGAGTACAAAGTTTTGACGGCGCTGGTCGTATCCAGCCTGATGGGATTTTCTGCCATGACAGCAGAGGCTGCTGTGACGGTGACGGGACCAATTACGGAAACGGAAATTACCGGCAACAGTGATACAGGGACAGCCAGCGGGAATACGCTGAACGTGACGGATGCGTCGTCGGACTCAACTGGAATAAGGATTTATGGTGGTACCGTCAGTGGAGGTGAATCAGGCGATGCATCGAATAATACAGTCAATGTTACAAATACGCAGGTAAGCCAGGCTGAGATTTACGGCGGCCAGTCAAGACTGGGTGCGACAAATAATAATACCGTGATCTTTGACAGCAGCAGCACTGCCGCTGCTGTCTACGGGGCCTATGGCAATACGGCTTCAGGAAACCATGTGGAAAGCGCAGGAACCAGTAATTTTCTATACGGGGGCAGATCTTATACAAACAATTCTGGGAACTCTGTGCTTGTTACAGGAGGATCAGTACAGTATACGCTGTCCGGGAGTCAGGCGGATAATGGTTCGGCGACAGATAATACTGTTGAAATTAGAGATGGTACATTTGGCGTAGTATACGGCGCACAGGGAAAGGGAGTAGAAAATAATAGCGTAACCATGAGCGGTGGTACAGTCAGTCAGATGATTTCCGGAGGCTATAATAATCAACCAGAAGGAAGTGCTGTAAACAATAAAGTTGTCATGACTGGCGGGGCTGTAACAAGTTCAGGAGATACAGAAAGTGTAGTGCCTGTTGTAAGTGGAGGCTGGGCCATCTATGGGACGGCTGACCAAAACAGTGTAGAAATAAGCAAAGCGGTTTCTATAGCCGGAAGCGTAGCCGGCGGTTGGTCTTATTTGGGCGATGTGACCAATAACGTTGTCAAAATTTCTTCAGGCAGTGTCGGAGGCATCGTTGCCGGAGGTTATACTATCGGCAAGGGAGCTGAAGGAAATACTGTCGAACTGAGCGGCACGGCAGATGTTTCAGGAAATATCTATGGCGGTTATGCATTACACCAGATGGATAATCCACTCACCGGTGAGGTAGCAGCTGGCGATGCTTCTCAAAATACTGTCAAAATTTCAGATGTCACTGTCAAGGGCGAAGTCTATGGCGGTTATACGGCTGAGGGAACCACAAGCAATGATGCCACAGGCAACGCCGTCACTATCGAAAGCGGCACTATAGAAAAGACGGTCTATGGCGGGTATACGGCTGATGGTACTGCTTCTAAAAATACTGTCACCATCAATGGAGGAACGGTTGGAGTTGCTGACTCTACGGAAAGTTCAGATACCGTCTTTGGCGGTTATTCAGCAAGCGGTGAGGCTGTTTCCAATATCCTCACAGTCAGCGGCGGTGACCTGATCGGTCATGTCACCAGCGGCTATGGCAAGACAGGAGCTAGTGACAATACACTCACAATGACAGGCGGCTCTTCGACTAAAACGGTTGCTGGTTACGCCGAGACAGGGGATGCGGTCAATAATACTCTTGTATTCAGCGGAGGTACGTCCGCTATCACGATGGCAGCGCAGAGTGGGGGCAGCGCCACGGGGAATACGATTACCATTACCGGCGGAAATCCGGGGACAGTCACTGGCGGTGCCGGGGTGACGGGCGCATCGGAAAATACGGTCATCATCTCCGGCGGTACGCTTGACACAGACATTTATGGTGGGCAAACCTACGATGGCGCAGCAGATAACAATACGATCAATATTCTGGCGGGAGATCTGAACCCGGAAATGAGCCTCTATGGCGGTTATCGTACGACCGAAAGCAAGAACAACACGTACAATATGTATACCAAAGGCCAGACGGTCGCAGACTTTGCTTATTTCCAAAACCTCAATTTCTACGTCCCTGAAGGAACGACGGCTGGGGAAACCATGCTGACGGTCACTGGAAATGCAGCGGTTGACGCAGATACAACCCTGGCGGCTGTACAAAACAGCACGACGACCGATGGTACGACGGATGTCTCCGGCGCCACGGTCTTTGGCGGTGTCCAGAGAAATACGAAGCTGAACCCGGGCGAGTACATCAACCTCCTCTACAATGCGAACGGCATCACGACCGATGACACGAGCTACGGCACGATCGACGGCCTCGATACCGTCACCTCGGCAGGCTTCATCAACTATAAAGCCATCGTCGAAAAGAAAGATGCGAATACGATCGTCATCACCATTCCGAAGGACGAAAAAGGAACTCCTGATACGGATACGAAGATCCTTCCGGAAGACAGGGAAAATGCAGCCAATACGATCAAGAACGCAGGCGACATCATCGCCGGCAGCGCCCTCCATGCTGCAGAAGGCGCATGGATTGAAAACCATGATATCGAAGCGAAGTTCGTACCGTATGCTATCGTCGGCGGATACGATCTCCACTATAACACCGGCTCCTACATCGACAGCAACGGCATGGCCGCCAACGTCGGCTTCGTAAGAAGAAGCCAGCACGAAGGCCATATCGACACCATCATGCCATTCTTCGAATACGGCAAGAGCCATTATGCAAGCTACCTTGACACCGGAGCCAGAGGCGACGGCCGCCAGCACTATACCGGCGGCGGTATCCTCTTACGGCGCGATTTCGACAGCGGCCTCTACTATGAAGGCGCCGTCAGAGCCGGCTACCTCAAGGGCGAATTCCACGGTATGATCGCCAAATCCATGTCCCGCTACGACAGCGGCGCACCATACATCGCTGCCCAGGCAGGCCTTGGCAAGATCTACACCAGAAACCGTGACAGCTATGACATTTACGGTAAATTCTTCTACACCTACCTCGGAAGCAACAGCGCCGTCGTCCACAGCGGCTACGGCGACTCGAAGTACGATTTCGACTCCATCAATTCCTATGTCACCAGACTCGGCATGAGATGGACCAGAGACTTCGACCAGATAAGATCCCTCTACGCCGGCATCGGCTGGGACTACGAAGCGGGCAGCAAAGCCAGACCACCTACGCAGGCTGGAATACCCCAAGCCCGACCGTCAAAGGCTCCAGCGGCTTCCTCGAACTCGGCTGGAAGAGCAAGATGGACAATTCCCACCCATGGGGCGTCGACCTCAAGGCCACCGGCTGGACCGGCAAGCAGGAAGACGGTACCTTCTTTGCGACCATCAGCCATAACTTTTAAGTGAATAGAGCGTGAATAGAAAAAGCCTCGTGCATTTAGGGGGTGCAAATTAGGGATATATAATCCCGGAAAAAATATCGGCATAGTTTGGTATGTATTTACCGGCTATGCCGATTTTTCCTTTTAAGTAATAGCTGGCGGTGTAAACTCGCCTATGCAGTTCCATACGATTCGGATGCGTTGTACCTTCTGTCTATCTATGCGCTCCATCTGGTGAACGTAGATTTTCTCAACAAATTCCCGGATAATCTCGGCTATGAGTTCTTTGACATCAGTGTACTTACGCACAAGACTGAGGAAGCGGTCAACATTGATGGCGCTTTCTTTTGCAGAATCAATGAGCCTTTTCAGCTCTTTTACCCTGTCGCTGAGTACGTGCTGTTCTTCCTCGTAGTTAGCGCTCATCTTGGCAAAACGCTCATCGGAAATCTTGCCCTCAATGTTGTCCTCGTAAAGCCGCTGAATAATCTCGTCCAGCTTGCGGATACGGCTCTGTGCCTGTTCAAGCTCACGTTTTCCATCCTTAAGGCTCCGGTCAAGCTCTGCTTGTGACTTCTTCGTAATAAGCTCTATGAACTCCACTTCGTGCTCTCTGACATAAGCGGTCACAGTCTGGATTCCGTCAAGGAGCAGTTCCTCAATTACCTCGTTGCGAATCTGGTGGGAGCTGCAGCCACCTTTAATCTTCCGGTAGGTTGAGCAGACCATGTATTCCTTTTGAGGTAGGTTCCGGCCGCGAACTTGATAGAGCTTCTTTCCGCAGTCTGCACAGAACACCATGCCGGAGAGTAGCGGCATCTCGCCCATTGGCGTAAGTCTGCGTCTGCCATCACGGATGCGCTGCACAATGTCAAAGGTTTCTTGGTCAATAATGGCCTCGTGCGTATTCTCGAAAATCTGCCATTCAGACGGATCGTTCTTTAGCTGCTTTTTGTTCTTGTAGGATTTGCGATAGGTCTTGAAATTTACCGTGTGCCCTAAATACTCCATTCTGGTCAGCATATGAGAAACGGTGCTGTCCTGCCATGTGTAATCGTCACCGACAGTCCGGGTATCCGGCTTACCTATGCCGTTTGCTTTCGCATAAGCTGTAGGATTCATGTAGCCTCGTTTCATCATTTCCCGGCCTATCTGCTGTGGCCCATAACCGCAGACACAAAGGTGGAATACTTCACGGACAACTTTAGCGGCTTCCTCGTCAACAATCCAGTGGTCCTTATCCTCTGGGTCCTTTATGTAGCCGTAGGGAGGATTCGTGCAGAGTGGCTTACCATTCTGACCTTTGGCCTTAAACACAGCGCGTATTTTCTTGCTGGTGTCCTTGGCGTACCATTCGTTAATAATGTTGAGGAATGGCGTAAAATCGCTGTCCTGCTGATTGGCGCTGTCTACGCCGTTGTTAATGGCAATAAAGCGGATGTTGGAGCCGGGAAAGAAAACTTCGGTATGATATCCGACCTTGAGGTAATCGCGCCCAAGGCGGCTCATGTCCTTTACAATGATGGTGCCGATACTGCCTTCCTCCGCAAGCGCAATCAAGCGCTGCCAGTCCGGACGGTCGAAGTTTGTGCCACTGTACCCGTCATCAACGAAAAACTGCGTATTGCCGAATCCATTGTCGTCAGCGTACTTTTGGAGTATGGCCTTCTGGTTCTTAATGCTGTTACTATCGCCCTGCAGCTCGTCATCGCGTGAGAGGCGGCAGTAAAGGGCTGTAATCTTGTTATCATTCTTCGCAGTAGTAAAAGACTGTCTGTTAATATTCATTTTTTCCTCCTTTCCGACAGTCTTCAAGCGGTACTACATATTCGCGTACTACTGCGAAGAAGTCAAGTGTATTTTGTTAAGATGCCAGCTTTATTTTTTGGCTTTCTACTTCATTGAGAATCATGCGTTTCAGCTTGTCATAAGCGGTTTCTTTGGCGGTATCACTGACCGTCGATTCTATAATGTAGAGCGTGTCACCGATGACTTTTTCGGTCACGCTCACTGGTTTATTCTCCATGTGGACCTCCTTTCTTCCGGGGGGTATTGAAATCTCCACAGCTTTTCAAAGCGGACAACGGCGTGGGGCTTCGTGTGCAAAAACGCGAATTCAAACGGGTAATATGGCAAAATCAAACTGTAATACAAGAGTGCCTACTTGCATGAGCTGCTTTCGGCATTCTTGTATTTTGATTTTTAGCCTCTATTCTCTGATAACTGAATTACTTTTACTGCCTCGGGACGAATGAGCTTCCCATCAAGGAACTCAACGGCCAGATACCCAAGCTGATCAAGGGTAGCGAACTTCTCAGAGAGGGTGCGTACACCGATAGGCTTTCGGCCGATAACCCAGTAATAACTGAAGTCACCTGTTGCTTATAATCCGTTGTTTCAAACTCCGTCTACTCATATAATATTAGTATGGAGGTGTGTCTCTATGATTACTGAGGACTTGGGCAAACGAATACGCGAGCTGCGGCAGCAAACCGGGCTGAGCCAAGAGAAGTTCGCATTGAAGATAGGCATGGACCGGACATACTTCGCCTCCGTGGAGGCCGGTAAGCGGAACATAGCCATCGTGAATATTAAGAAAATAGCCGACGGGCTGGGCGTAACGCTCAGTGAGCTATTTGCATTTGAGGAATCACAATGATAATAAAGAAAGATAATATGTTTCCGTTGATAAAAGTCAAAACGCCGACTGGTATTGATTTCTTCAAAGAACATAAATCCATTATCGACTCCAATGGCTATGTTTGGTTTTGTAGATTCGGAAAAAACAATATGAAATACGATACGGTTGCTTCATGTGATCCAATTCTTTTTATCAAAAATTCTGGCATTTCCAATGGAGGAATATACATCGCTCGCTATGAAGCTATTGAAAATAGCATCACAGAAAACGGAACCGTCTATCCCCACTATTATCAAGACATTCAGCAATCTCCTGCCATGTGGTTCAAGATTTATGAAATGAATCCGATGGACTATGATGTTCTCATCGAAAGTTTTGTGGGCGCTTCAAGTGGCGGTGATATTAACCGAATACTGAAGTCTATGTGCCCTGCTTTTTTTATTAGATCAACCCAAGATATTGAAATTAAAGGAGGAAAATAGCAATGGCATTTATTGATGATCAACTGCTTGAATTCAAAAGATTAATAGAGGATTCGATTATTACAGGTGGCGCAAAAGGAAAAGAGTCAATGATTCGATCCTCTGTGCTTATCAACTTGATTCATGATGCGGTCAAATATGAATTTATACAGGCTGGGGTAAAACGCAACAACATTTATCCACACTTTGGTGACACAAAACCAGAGTTGAAAATGGCTGGATTTTTAAAGCAGAAAGATCAAGATGTATGTATCGTTCCATCGAATATTAGAAAAGCAGCTACAACTATCAACTGGGGACCCTTAGCTTTTGAAAGTAAAAATGATCCTTATGGCTTTGATTACTCAACCAACACTTTGGTCATTAATGTTAGGAGTCAAATGAGCAGTCTTGCAAAAAATTCAGATACCCTATTTGAAAGAACTTTTGCAGAGGCACAAAACCTCCATATGCGCTACCCGGATATTGTACTCGGTGAAGTTTATTTGATACCCGTTCACGAATATGACGATGATATGGTAAAACTCAATCAAGTTGGATTCCGTGATAGGCAGACAAACATTGAGAAGTACATAAGTTTCTTCAACTCTATAAATAATCGTCCAACCGGCGGGGAAGATTATGCATATGAAAGATGTGCTTTATTAGTTGTGGATTTTAACCGTCCGCAACCATATCTTTTTAGAAATAGTGCAGAACTCAAGAGAGCTGGCTACATTTCACCATCTTTTGGTATCGAATATGCATCGTTGAATTTTCATGATTTTGTGGATGACATCCTCGGTGTCTACTCCGAACGATATGATATTCGAAACTTAATTGAATAACACAAAAAACAAACAGGTCACCTTTATTTTGCTACATGAAGGTGACCTGTCATTTTATTTTATTTCTACTATCTGTTCAATGTCACATTTAAGATACTGACATACTTTTTCAATAATCTCTAATGATACAGGCTCATCTTTTCCCATTTTGGATAATGCTGACGAACTGATTTTTGCTCCAGAAATTAAATCTGTGCGTTTCATTTTCCTATCGATGAGTAATTTCCACAATTTATTATAACTAATTGCCATAGCGAAAACCTCATTCAAGATTATAATAATTCCATAAAAATGTATTCAGTTCTTCTTCCGAGGCTTTTAAGATAAATTCAATATCACTTTCAGAAAACCATGGGAGAGAAAAACGCTCGACATATTTTTTTTGATAGCAATAATAGCCGCCTTCTATGGAATAACTCGTGTTGCTGATATAATAGTCCATAAGCTGGGAGTTTAGCACCCTTTGTAATACATCCAAAGTATATCTATCATTCTCGAAAACCGCATATCCATTGCAAAACAGAGCATCTTCACTATCAACATAAATGAATTTTGGCTTATTTGAAAATGTTGGAAACAGAAGTTTTTTCCCATATTTGTTTAATCCCTGCGTTCTACCATAAGCATACCAACCTTGTGGATTTCCCTTTCCTTTATCTCTTGAGTCAAGTTCCTCTCGCTGCAGGGAAAGGCAAGCATATGTAAGTGGAAAAGATGATAAAAATACGTTTTCATCTATAAGCGTATAGCCATTGGTGCTTTTCACATACGGAAAAATAATGTATCTTTTGGCATCTTCAATATTATCGTGCTGCTTCAAATCCGGTATTTTATAAATCGGTTTTACAAGGTCGGATTCAATGTAATACTTTTGCGTTCCGATTCGCTTGAAATATCCGTTATTATCGCATTCAACCAAATATACACCGTCTCTTAATGTTGCAATTCCCGTTCTGATAAACTCTTTAATCGAAATCATTTGCGATTCGATTTTTCGCAGATTTCTAAATGTAACTTGATCAACTAATTTCCACCCATTTTTATCAAGGCTATCATACGGCATTTTTTCAAAAGAAATTGTCGACAATTTCTTGCTAATATCTTCTGCCTTTTCCATTACACAGTATTCAAATTCTTTATCATTTTGTTTGGAAAGGATGAGGATACAGTTGTATGTACGAACCGGCTTGAAAACCATATTATCACCAAAGTCTAAAATACGTTTCGGAAGTCGGTATACCTGCAGATATTCACGCAATTCAAGTGCAGACTTTATTGTTAAAAAGTTGTTTGGAATAATATAGCCCAGAAGCCCATTGTCACCAAGGAAACTCACTGCATACTCAATAAAAGCATAAAAAATATTAAACACTCCGTTTTGAGTAGTAGAAAAGGTTTCTTTAAGATACCGAACAGTTTCTTTGTTCATATCATGTGGGTTAACGTATGGAGGATTTCCAATTATATAATCGAATGCCGCTACTCCAAACTCTACTGTCCACTTGCATTTTAAGCTATCGCGGCATAGTACATTAGGGGTGACAGCATTGTAATTACAGCCGTGTTTTGCACATAGGAGTCGCAAAACCAAATTACACCTGCGAACATTATCAGCATCAATATCAATGCCGTAAATATTATTATTTATGACAGTGTCTATTCCTACGTTAAATTTTGAGGAAATCATTTCAGCCGCAGTAATTAGGAAAATTCCACAGCCGCATCCCGGATCAATTATAGAAAGCCCTTCGTCATACTCGGACAGTCCTTCAAAAAGATTCTTCGCTATATATTCAGCTATGTACTGAGGTGTGAATACTATCCCGTTTTCATCCTTATTGTTTTCTTCCAATAAAGATTCGAACAGTTCAATTATGGTTTCTAAATCAGTATCTAAATTTGATTTTCTAAGAATATCCTCTATCTCCGCTGATTCTTGAGAATTATAATGGTCGTCGTTGCAATGGTAGTCATTTAAACAATAACGCATTATTCCATCTTCAATTTGAGAAAACGAGTATTCTGTTAACTGCTTTTTAAGCATCGCATATGTTGAAAGACGGTCAAGTTTTGCGTTTCCCATTATAGATTGTCCTCCGTTATTACGATTTCAGCTATGTCGGAAATATCGCATTGCAGCGCATAACATATTTTTACTAATACTTCCGTGTTCACATTCTGGTTTGATGATAACTTTGAAATTGTAGAACTGCTCAATCCGGCCGCTTTCGCCAAATCTTTCTTTTTCATCTTTTTATCAATAAGTAATTTCCATAGATTGGAGTAATCAATATACATCACTAACACCTCCGGGATAATACGATAAGAGTATACCACACTCGAAGCCAAAAAACAATGCGTTCTCGTAAATGATTTCTAAATATTAGAATTTTCTTGTGAGAAAAGAGCATAATTTAAGACCACACTAAAGGTTTTATCCTTCGGTGTGGTCTTTAGTTTTACTTCCGCTTGAAGAGTGCCGGTTAAAAATTCTCTTATTTCAAAGTATCCCTAATCGGCCTTACCTTTGCACGGGGCTCTTTTTATCAATACATTGGAATTTATTTGTAATCAATTCCATTATAGTCCATGATTTCTTCAATATCTTTTTTCATCTTATCACTGAATTCTTCCAAATCAGATTTGTGAATGACGCCGTAAGCTGCAAGGTTCGCCAGATTAGAAAGCAGGCGACGTCTGCTCATTTCAACGATTAGTCCGGGATTCTTCCTGTCTTTTTTGATTCTTTCTTCCAAAGTCCAGAATCTTTCCGATGCCGATACATCCTTTTGCAGAATTTCCATGTATTCCTGAACTAATTTTCCCATATATGCGTCCTGCCAGCCCCTTATTTTTTTTCGGAACAGCTGCCAGTCTTTTTCAGATGGGTCACCTCTAAACAACATATACATCCCTCTTTCTTAATCATCATCACCACGATTTTCTGTACAGATGATGTCCAGTTCACCGTCATCATAATAAATTCCCGCATCTTTATAGGGGACAGGTCTGGGGCGCCCCATGGCATACCGCTTGCAGCTTTTCGGGCCATAGCAGTAGCTCTCGAACCTTAATCTCTGGGAAACGCCCCAGTCGTATTCAATGATAACATTTGCTATGCAGGCCCATTTGCAGGTGAAGCATTTGCCTCTCCATCTCCGGCCGTCCAGCATGCGGCATCCGCGCCAGTTGTAAACATCTAAGGATGGAACTTCACCCTCCCATGGAGAAGTCTTTTCTTCATCGACAAAATCAGCCGGCTTTATCTGTTTCAAAGCTCCGGCCCGGTAATAATCGGCATAGTCGAGCTTTGGATACAGCTTCGTCCAGGCAGTTCCAGATATTTCATCACCGATGTGAAAGCGAAGCTTTTCCTGCTGCTTCTCTGAAATGGCAATAGAAAAATCCTTGTCTTCGCTGTCTGCCACTCCTTTCAGGAACAGGTTATAGCCCTTCATGCCATGTGAATGGTTATCCAGACGGTAGCGCCAGACATTGGCACGCGGCTGAACAGATACGATCCGGCCGAAAAATCTGATCTTCTCCTGCATATCCTTCATAAGAAATCCCTTCTTAAAATGTTTTCCTGATTGGGAGAATCTTTATTTCAATTATATGCTGAGCCGGCACCCGTAAGCAAGACGGGAGGGGGCAGATGGAGAAGTGTGATGGTAAAAGAAAGCCGGTATAACGCATAGGCTGTCCCCGTCAGGGGAAAGTGGTGAGTATGCACCGAAAGGGGTTCATTCCTTCCGCACAACGAAAAAGAGCTGTGAAAAATGATTTCCATTTCTCACAGCTTCTTTTTTAGCTTCTTGAGGAAGCCAGTGTTTTGTCGATTTTGTTTTCCGGTTTCTGAGAGATCTGTACGATCTGGCTCCGGATGCGTTCCATCTCGTCATTGTTATCGCCGGTCAGTTCTTTCAGTGTGACGGGTGTATCATCTGCATTGGTGAGGGGAGTCGCAATGGTCTTGTCGACTGCGTTGTAGGAAAAGCTCTCGGTCTTGCCATTCTTGAGAGTGACCTGCAGGCGTCCGCCATCGACTTTCCCTTCGCCGGAAAGACTGCCTTCGATTTCACGGCTGCCAACCTGTACTTTGTGGTCTACAGTGATGGTGCCGTCGTCATTCCTGGTAAATGTAACGGTTTCCAGGTTTTGCATGTTGTCGCCGGTCCAGTTGACGCCGGCGTCCTGCACGCCCCACCAGGTACCCTGCCAGGAGCCTCCGTTGAAGAAATGGAAAAACGCAAAAGCGCCGCCGGCTGCAATGAGCACGATCAGTATCAGAGCGGCTGCAATGTATTTTTTCATTACTTATGCACATCCTTTGATTCACGACTTTGAATGACAAAATTATTATACACTAATTGGACAGATTGTGGAATGAAAAAGGACGATATGATATAGGTTTCTTTTGTGTTTTCAAAATAGAGGCCTTTTTAAGCAAAAATGAAACCGAATTTGATTAGTTGTATGATTCTTATTGTCAACTGTGTAAAAACGCGTTTAAATGGCTTTATAACGCATTTTATGGTATAATATACACGTAAATCGTTTAATTTTTTTGAGGGCGCGGACTTTCCGCGTTCTTTTCATGGCATCTTTTTAAGATGCCGGAGCAAGGCAAAGGAGTTTTTATGGAGGATTGGAAAGAAGGTAAAATCATCTCGACGCCCCTTGAGGCGCAGATGAAAAATTCCTACATCGACTATGCGATGTCCGTCATCGTGACGCGCGCACTGCCTGATGTCAGGGATGGCTTGAAACCGGTTCACCGCCGCATCCTGTATGCGATGAATGAATCGGGCATGCTGCCGGGCAAGGCTTACAAGAAGTCCGCCCGTATCGTCGGCGATGTCCTCGGTAAGTATCACCCGCACGGCGACATAGCAGTGTATGAATCCGCTGTCCGCATGGCGCAGGATTTCTCTACCAGATATCCGCTGATCGACGGCCACGGCAACTTCGGTTCTGTCGACGGCGACTCCGCGGCTGCTATGCGTTATACCGAAATGCGTATGGCAAAGATCACGGTGGAAATGCTCCGCGACATTGATAAGAATACGGTCGATTTCGTACCGAACTACGATGGATCCCTGCAGGAACCAGTCGTTCTTCCGTCCAGAATTCCGAACCTTCTCGTCAATGGTTCTTACGGCATCGCTGTCGGCATGGCAACGAACATTCCGCCGCACAACTTGAATGAAGTCATCGACGGCCTCTGTGCTATGATCGACAATCCGGAAATCACGGTCGATGAGCTGATGAAGTACATCAAGGGCCCGGATTTCCCGACGGCTGCTATCATCCAGGGCCACAAGGGCATCGAAGACACGTACCGCACCGGCCGCGGCAGCATCACTGTCCGTGCCAGAACGGATATCGAAGAAATGCCGCATGGCAAGAACCGTATCGTCGTAACGGAAATTCCGTACCAGGTCAACAAGGCGCGCCTCATTGAGACAATCGCCGACCTGTCCAGACAGAAGGTCCTGGACGGCATCACGGCTCTGCGCGATGAATCCGACAGAACGGGCATGCGTATTGCTATCGAGCTCCGCGCTGACGTGAACCCGGAAATCATGCTGAACAATCTCTTCAAGCATACACAGATGCAGATCAACTTCGGTGCTATCATGCTGGCGCTCGTTGACGGACATCCGCGTATCCTGAATCTGCGCCAGATCCTGTACTACTACCTGAAGCATCAGGAAGAAGTCGTCACCAGAAGAACGCAGTATGAACTGGACAAGGCAAAGGCCAAAGCCCACATTTTGGAAGGCTTGCTGATCGCTCTTGATCATATCGATGAAGTCATCCGTACGATCAGAGAGTCCCGCACGGACGACATCGCAAGAGCTTCCCTGATGGAAAAATTCGGCCTTTCTGAAAAACAGGCTACCGCGATCCTCGATATGCGTCTCAGAAGACTGACCGGTCTGGAACGCGACAAGCTGGAACAGGATTATAAGGATGTGTTGGAAACGATTGATTACCTGACCGATCTCCTCTCCAGCCGTGACAAGCTGATGGGCGTAGTCAAGGATGAACTCCTCGATGAGAAGAAGAACTTCGGCGATGAACGCCGTACGGAAATCGCTGAAGCTTCGAACGATTTCACGATGACCGATCTCATCCCGGATGAACCGATGACGATTACGCTGACAAAGCAGAACTATATCAAACGCATGGATTCCGCTGATATCCGCGTCCAGAGAAAGGGCGGCCGCGGCGTATCCGGCATGAAGATGAAGGATGAGGACTATGTCTGGAAGCTCCTCAGCACCTCCACTCATAACAGGATCCTCCTCTTCACGAACAAGGGCAAAGTCTACATGAAGACAGCCGTCGAATTCCCGAAGTCGGGCAGAACGGCAAGAGGCAGCGCTCTCATCAACTTCATCCCGGGTCTTGCTCCGGATGAAAGGGTGACCGAGCTCCTCGATATCGATGCAGGCGATAAGGATATGAAGTACCTGCTCATGGTCACGAAGAAGGGCTATATCAAGAAGACGGAAATTTCCGAATACAAGAACATCAACAAGAACGGCCTGATCGCTGTCCGTCTGAATGATGGCGACCGTCTCGTCACTGTCCTTGCTGTCAAGGGTGATGAGGAAATCATTATCGGCACCCGTCAGGGCATGGCTATCCGCTTCTCCATCGGAGACGATGAAGTCCGCACGATGGGCCGCGCTACCGCAGGTGTCCATGCAATCCGCCTCTCTGATGACGACGGCGAGCTCGACGAAGTCGTAGGCGCAGTTCTTGCTACGGATAAGGATATCTTCACGATTTCCGCTGACGGCAATGCGAAGAGAAACAAGTCCTCCGCATACCATCTCCAGGGAAGAAACGGACGCGGTGTCCGCAACTTCAAGAAGGGGTACGAAGTCGTCGCTCTCGTAGCCGCTGATGACAATGATGAACTCGTCGGTGTATCCGAACAGGGCATCACCATCAAGACAAAGGCCAGCCAGATCTCCAGCAAGAAGGCAAGAGCCGGCCAGGGCGTCATCCTCCAGAGACTGGAAGACGGCGACCGCATCGCATCGATCGATGTCATTTCCAGCGATGACGACGTCGATGAAGACGAAGAATAATCTTTTCATATAGTATAAAGAGACAGATGTGAGATACTGCAAATGGTATTTCACATCTGTCTTTTTATTGTCATTGCTGCCTTGTCAGCTGTCTTTTGCCGTTTGTCCTTCTCATTTAAAAAATATTTAGGAAAATTTTCATAAAAATGCGCTTCTGGAAATGCCCATAAAAAGGGAAGAAATGAGGTCTCATGTTTCATTTTCTTCGATATAACAGGCATTCCGGGGCATGCATTTCCGCCACGCCCGATTCTATCGGGAACTTGATAGTTCTTATGCATAACTACCATATATAGGATGCAATTAATGAATTTGACACCATATAAAGTATTTGGTACTATAGTCATGCACTAAGAAATACATATCCCAGACACCCGGGCGTCTGGTCAGAAACATCTGAAATTATCTTATAAAAAATATCCATTAAAGTGGGGGATCGTTATGAATCACTGGTACGACAATGAAATCAGCCAAGGCATCTTGAGAGAGAAGTATTATCACAAGGGTGAAACAAACCCTGAACAGTTCATGGACCGCGTCAGTTCTATTTTTGATGATGACCTGCGTCCAAGAGTGAGAGGATATCTGGAAGAAGCTTCCTTCTGTCCGGCAGGCCGCGCTCTCTATGCTGCAGGCTCCAAGGGCAAGTTCAAAGTTTCCCTTTCCAACTGCTATATCCTTCCTTCTCCGAAGGATGATCTGGAATCGATCTTCAAGTCCAACTACGAGATCGCCCGCATTTTCTCTTACGGCGGCGGCATCGGCATCAACATTTCCGGCCTTCGTCCAAAGGGCAGTGAAGTAAGAAACGTTGCAAGAACTTCTACAGGCGCTGTTTCCTTCATGAAGATTTTCAACGTGACTGGCGAAGTCATCAGCCAGAACGGCAGAAGAGGCGCTATGATGGTCGGACTGAACTGCGATCATCCGGACATCTATGAATTCCTGCATATCAAACAGAATGAAGAAAAGCTGTCTTCTATGAACATTTCCATCCTCTTCACGGATGAATTCATGGAAGCTGTCAAGAATGATACAGACTACACTCTCCGCTACCATGTAGAATCCACCGGCGAAAATATCGAACGCGTCATCCGCGCAAGAGATTTCTTCATGGAATTCTGCGAAACCCAGTGGGACTGGGGTGATCCGGGCGCGCTCTTCTCTGACCGCCTGAATGATTACCATCTGCTGGCCGGCTATCCGGAATACAAGATTGAAATCACCAACCCATGCGGCGAATTCGGCGGCAATGCTTACAACGCATGCAACCTGGCAAGCATCAATCTCTACAGCATGATCGATGACAAGTTCAGCGATGAACCGAAGCTGAATGAAGAAAAATTCCGTCAGACTGTTTATGACGGCATCGCAGCTCTCGATGAAATCGTTTCCTATGGCTATGACATTCAACCGCTCGATGAAAACAGAACCTGCATCGACGACTGGAGATCCCTGGGACTTGGCCTCTTCGGCGTAGCAGATGCTCTCGTTGCCATGAAACTGAAATATGGCAGCGAAAAGGCAAATGCATTCATGGGCGAAGTCATGAAGATGATGCTCCTGACAGCTCTCCGCTCTTCCTGCGACAGAGCCAAGAAGCTCGGCACCTTCGGCAAGTACCGCTGGGAAGCTACCAAGCAGTCCCCGGTCATGGATCTTGTGAAGGAACTGGATCCGGAGCTGTATGAAGACATTCATCAGCATGGCCTCAGAAACGGCACACTGCTTGCCATCGCTCCTACCGGCACCATCTCCCTCCTGATGGGCAGCTATTCTGGTGGATGCGAACCGCTCTACAAGATTTCCTACGAAAGAACCACGCATAAGATGGAAGATGTACACGGCAGCTTCCGCGTCTATGCGCACAGCGTCAAGGACCTCCTTGAATACCACAACCTTCCGCTCAACCTGACCGATGAAGAAATCATCGAACGTTTCCCGTGGATCGTAGAAAGCCATGAAGTGCCTTTCGATGACCGCGTGAAGCTCCAGGCAGTCATGCAGAAGTATGTAGACAACTCCATTTCCAGTACCGTCAACCTGAAGCACGATGCAACTCCGGAAGATATCTTCCAGATTTACATGGATGCATGGGAAAGCGGATGCAAGGGCATCACAGCATTCCGCGACGGCTGCCGCCGCGGCAACATCCTGGGCGTCGATGAAAACGCCAAGGCTGATGAAAAGAAAGCTGACGGCAAGGTAGAAAAGGTTAATTTCGAACCTAAGAAACAGGAACCGACCTGCCCGCACTGCGGATCCCACCAGATCCACGTCGAAGGCCACTGCACCACCTGCAACGAATGCGGATGGTCCACCTGCAGCCTCGTCGAAGGAGCTTGATGAATAACTAAACAAAAAAGGCTGTGACGAAATGATTGCACATTTCGTCACAGCCTTTTTATATTGTCACATACGGATCAGCGGAATTATTTCAGCATCTGATCGAAATCATTATTCAGTTTCTTCTCGGACTGGCTCAGCTGGTTTTCTGTGGATGCAACCCATGCTTCGTTGTTGGCAAGGTCCTTCTTTGCCATCTCGATCATCTTATTGAGTTCAGATGGCTGCGGCCCGCCTTTGACGGCGCGGTTGTGAACGATAGCAACGGGATCCTTTGCATTCTTCCATTCTTCTGCTGTCATCGGGAAGGCCTTCGGGATGGATGGGTCTTCCTTGGCAACATCGGCTACGGATTTAGCATAGATGGTCTTGGCATCTTCATAGGAGAAGTCAGCCGGAGTGATGTTGTTGGCTCTTGCATAGGTAACGACATCAGAAGCAAAGTGGTGGCCTACGCGGAAGGGGATGCCGTATTTCTTCATGAGCTGGTCGGCAATTTCCTGCGAGCAGGTCCAGTCAAGATTCAGTTCTTCGAGCGAACGGTCCGGATGGATGACAAGGTTGTTCAGGATGCGGTCGAATTCGGAGAGGACTTTCGTTGCCTGCGGTACGATGTCCATTCTTCCACTCAGACGTCCGTCAGCCATGCCGGCAGGAATGTTGTGGGAGCGGAATGCTGCTTCGACAGACATGCCAAGGAGCGTGGAAGCGTCAGTGCGGCAGGAGTTCAGGATGCCGGGATTTCTCTTCTGCGGCATAGCGGAGGAGACATATGTATTTCCGCCGCCTTCTTTAAGAAGAATCCACGGACGCGGCTGTGCGTACTGCTGCATGATTTCTTCAATGAAGCTTGTCGTGTGGATGGCGATGGCATTCGTGATACCGCCTGTTTCAATCGGCGCTTCCTGCGGGAAGATCTGTCCTGCATCGTACGTATTGTAGGCGATGGAGTCAAAGCCGAGGTAATCGGCCATGCGGTCGCGGTCAAGCGGCCAGCCGGTGCCGTTCAGGACCATGGAGCCCATCGGGGAGCGATTGAGGCGGGCATAATATTCTCTGACACGCTGCATGTCGCGGTTGTATGCATTGGCATAAGCGATGAGGTGGTGAGCCAGGCTGTTTGGCTGGGCAGCGACGCCGTTCGTATAGTTCGGGATGATGGTGTCCTTGTTTTCTTCAGCCAGCTTGATCAGGGAACGCTGCACGTTGTCGAGCTCTTTGGCCATGGCCATGAGATGTTCTCTCTGTTCCATGATGCCGACGGTCGTCAGCATATCCTGGGAAGAACGGCCGGCATGGATCTTCGTGACTTCCGGGCCTGCTGCCTGGATGAGGTATGGTTCGAAAGCGACGACATTCGTCGGACGCGGGCCGCCCGGCTTGTTTCCTTCATCAAGGACCTTCTGGATGCCATGGGCAATGTTCTTGCCTTCAGCAGGGGTCAGGAGCCCTTCATCGGTATTGATGATATCAGAAGCTTTATTGATCTGGCCGAGCCAGTAAAAGTTGTCTCTGGGTGTCTGGTCAGCAGCAAAAATGGTCGAGCCGGACATCAGCGCGCAGAGCGTGAGCGCCATCAATGATTTTTTCATAGAATCTCCTTTCAAAACAGCAGGCATGAGCCTCGATGTAAACAAAATCTGTACTTATTATAACAACGGTAGACGTGTACTAAGTCAATGAAAGTATTCATAAGAAGAGATAGAAGAAATAGTTATATATAGTAATATAATGTAATAATATATAAAACCAATATGTAAAACGACAGGGAAATTTTCCGGTGAGTTTCAGAAGATTTCCCGCTCCATTTTCGTGGCTTTTGCGGCCTTAAAAAGAAATTTCAAAAAAGATGAAGATGTAAAGTTATTTTGCTTGACATGGCACTCTCCTCCCTGTATAATGATGAACGTTATGGTGATGCTATGTCTTTAGAAAATGTAGTTCAGAACGGCGAGCTCCTTGATTGTTACGGCGAGCTCCTGACGCCAAGGCAGCGTGAATGCCTGGACTTGTATTACAATGAGAATCTCACGTTGGCTGAGATTGCGGAATATTTTCATATTTCCCGCCAGGCGGTGCATGATGCCATGCGCCATGGCGAGGAGCAGCTCCGGACGTATGAGTCCGCCCTTCATCTGGCGGAGGCAAGGATCCGGAGGCAGAAAGCGGCCGAATCGCTGGAGGGTATGATCCCTGAAGCGAAGAAGAGCGAAGCGGAACCGCTGCTGCGGATTTTGACGGAATGAAGGTGACCAGATGCCATTTGAAGGTTTAGGGGATAAGCTGCAGTCGGCTTTTAAGGATCTCCGCGGGAAGGGCAAACTTTCCGAGAGTGATATCGACGCGGCGCTCCGCGAAGTCAGAAGGGCTCTTCTGGAAGCGGACGTCAATTTCAAGGTAGCGAAGGATTTCATTGCTCATGTGCGTGAAAAAGCGATGGGCGAGGAGGTCTTCGGCAGCCTGAAGCCAGACCAGACGGTTATCAAAATCGTCAGGGATGAGCTGACAGAACTTCTGGGCGGGACGCAGAGCAAGATCACGCTCTCCTCTACGGGCATGACGGTGATCATGCTTGTCGGGCTGCAGGGCGCCGGCAAGACGACGACCGCCGGCAAGCTTGCGCTGATGTTCAAGAAGAAGGGACATCGTCCGATGCTGGCAGCCTGCGACGTATATCGTCCGGCAGCTATCAAACAGCTCGAAGTCCTTGGTGAACAGACGGATGTGCCGGTTTACCGCATGCCTCCGAATGTGGATCCTGTCCACATCGCAAGGTACGCTGTCGACACGGCTAAGTCATACAACCGCGATATCGTCATTCTCGATACCGCAGGGCGCTTAACGATCGATGAAAAGCTGATGGCCGAGCTGAGAAATATCAAGGCTGAGGTTCATCCGCAGGAGATCCTTCTGGTGCTCGACTCCATGACTGGTCAGGACGCTGTCAATACGGCAAAGGCTTTCGATGAGAGCCTGGGCATTGACGGGACCATCCTGACGAAGATGGATGGCGATGCCAGAGGCGGCGCTGCTCTTTCCATCAAGAGCGTAACGGGCAAACCGATCAAGATGATCGGCGTATCCGAAAAGCTCGACGGCGGGCTGGAAGATTTCCATCCGGACCGTATGGCAGGACGTATCCTCGATCTGGGCGATCTCGAGACTTTGATCGAAACCGCACAGAGAAATATGGATCAGGATTCGCTGAAGGATGCAGCAGGAAAGATCAGGAAGGGTGAGTTCACTCTCGATGATTTCCTGAAGCAGCTCAAGCAGATCAGAAAGCTCGGCTCTTTCCAGAGCATTCTGGGCATGATCCCGGGGATGGGCAAGTTCAAGGATCAGCTGAAGGATGTCGATCTTGACGGCAAGGAAGTCAAGCACATCGAAGCTATCATCCTTTCCATGACACCGGAGGAAAGAGCGAATGTCAAGATTCTGAACGGCAGCCGCAGAAAGCGTATCGCTGACGGCGCTGGCGTGAAGATCCAGGACGTCAACCGTATGATGAAGCAATTCCAGGAAATGCAGAAAACCATGAAGAAAATGAAGAATAAGAAGATAAATCCATCCAAGATGGGCGGCCTCGGTGGTCTCCCCGGGATGTTCCATAAATAATCGAGATCATTTCAAGGAGGTGAAATTATGTTAAAAATTCGTTTGACCCGTATGGGCGCTAAGAAGAATCCTTTCTACCGCATCATCGTCATCGACTCCAAGGAAGCTAGAAACGGCGCTCCGACCGATACCATCGGCTGGTACGATCCGGCTAAACTCGACGCTCCGGTAAAGATTGATGAAGAAAAGACTCTGTCCTGGCTTGGTAAAGGCGCTCAGCCGACCGACACTGTTCGTTCCATTCTGAGAAAGAACGGCATCCTCGCTAAGTTTGCTGAAGCAAAGAAATAAGGGGGACGCACCATGAAAGAATTAGTGGAAACACTCGTCAAGGCTCTTGTAAAGAACCCTGACGCCGTCTCTGTCACCGTAGTCGAAAAGGGCAGCCTGGAAATTTATCAGGTCCATGTTGCCCCGGAAGACATGGGCAAGGTCATCGGCAGAAAAGGACGCATTGCCAATGCGATCCGTACCGTTGTCAAGGCAGGTGCTTTGCGTGAAAACCGCAGAGTGGCTGTCGATATTATCTAAGAGGTGTCGCAATGGATGAAATGCAGATTCTTGTCCCTGTAGCCGTTAAGTCAAAGCTGACTGAACAGCTGAAGGCAACGCTCCTCGCTGAGATCGAACAGAATCTCAAGCGTGTAGACCATGATATGTCCCAGCTGGATTTCGAAGCTAATGGAAAACTGGCAGAACAGGCAGAGATTAACGTACAGGCCGTAGCACCCCTTCGTGCTCAGTACGAGGCTCAGAAGGTCCAGATGCAGCAGATGAAGGATAAATTCCTTGCTGATAAGGATCATCTCGAAAGACTCACCATCGGCGCAGAACTTAACCGTGCTCCGATGAACCGTCTGGTTACCATTCATATCGGTGACGACATGAATGAACTGCTCGGCGGTGAAATCCTGGTTGAAGACGGAAAGATCGTTGAATTCCGCAACTGATATGAAACCCGATGAACTGATAGTTGTCGGCCGAATCGTAGCCCCGCATGGTGTGCGGGGTGATTTGCGTATTCTTCCCGATACGGACCGGCCGGAAATCTTCAAGACGCTCAAGCGTCTCAAAATCGGCGGGAAGTTTTATAAGCTGCTTTCGGGACGTCCGCATAAGAATGTATACATTCTTCATGTGGAAGGTGTGGACGACAGGAATATGGCCGAAACGCTGATCGACAAGATCGTCGAAGTGCCGTTTTCTGAACTGCCGGAAAGACCGGAGGGCACGTACTACTATTTCCAGCTCGTAGGGCTTGAAGTAGTGGATGAAGCGGGCTCTCACGTCGGAAAGCTCAAGGAAATCCTCGAGACCGGAGCTAACAACGTCTATGGCGTTGAAACACCGGACGGCAAGGAAATCTATCTTCCGGCCATCCCTTCATGCATCCTTAAAGTCGACCTCGACGAAGGACGCATGACAGTGGCTATGCCGGAATGGGAATAAGCGGACTCCCCCTCTCTGGGGAAGACGCTGTCTTCCCGAAATAGAGGGCGAGAATGAAAATAGATATATTATCCTTATTTCCCGAGTTCGTTCAGGCGTTCTTCGACCAAAGTATCATCAAGAGAGCGCTGGATGCGGGACGTATGGAGATGGCGGTCACGAATCCCCGTGACTATACCATGTACCGCCACCGTCAGGTGGACGATACGATCTACGGAGGCGGGGCGGGCATGCTCATGATGTGCCAGCCCATTTTTGACGCAGTGCATCATGTGCTTCCTGAGAAAGGCCCCCGCGACCGGGTGATTTTCCTGTCACCTGCGGGAAAGACTTTCAATCAGGAAAAAGCCAAGGAACTATACCGTGATTATGATCATCTGGTGCTCATCTGCGGGCACTATGAAGGCGTGGATCACAGGGTCGAGGAGTATCTGGCAGACGAACTGATTTCGATCGGAGATTACGTTCTGACCGGCGGAGAGCTGGGTGCCATGGTCATCAGCGACGCAGTGGCCCGCATGATACCGGGAGTCCTTGGAGATGCGGGAAGCGCAGCAACCGATTCGTTCTATGAACCGATTCTGGAATATCCGCAGTATACGAAACCGGCTGACTACAACGGCTGGAAGGTCCCTGAAGTGCTCCTTTCCGGGCATCACGCAAATATTGCGCGATGGAGGAGGAAAGAGGCGCTTCGCCGCACCCTCGAATGCCGTCCGGATCTTTTAAGCGGGCTCAAGATGACCGCGGAAGATAAGAAGCTGCTGGCGGAGATCAAACGCGAGAAGGAGGATCAGTGATGGCACCTGTATATATAGGACTGATACACTATCCGATTTATAACAAACATATGGAAGTAGTCACTACGGCTCTTACCAACTATGACCTTCATGATATTGCCAGAACGGCCAAGACGTATGACGTGAAACGCTATTTCATCGTGCATCCGGTGGAAGCACAGCGTGAAATGGCAAACCGCATCATGAACCACTGGAAGACCGGCGGCGGTGTGAAGTACAATGTGAACAGGAAAGAAGCTTTCGAAGAGACGGAACTGGTTCCCACCCTCGAAGAAGCGATTTCCCGCATCGAAAGCGAGACAGGCAAAAAGCCTGCCATCGTCACCACCGATGCCCGTGTGTATCCGAATACGGTCTCCTACTGTGAAATGCGCAGGAAAATCCACGAAGAAGATACACCGATTTTCATCCTTTTCGGGACAGGCTTCGGCATGACCAAGGAAATGATGAAGCAGTTCGATTACATTGTGGAACCAATTTACGGGGCAGGCACGTACAATCATCTGTGCGTACGCAGCGCCGTAGCCATCATCCTCGACCGCCTTCTGGGCGAACCCTGGTGGAATAAAAAGGAGGAATAATTTTATGTCCGGACATTCTAAGTGGGAAAACATTAAGCGCAAGAAAGGCAAAACAGACGCCATCCGCGCAAGAATCACCACTAAAATTTCCAAGGAAATTACAATCGCAGCCCGCATGGGCGGCGGTGATCCAGTCGGCAACATGCGTCTGAAACTGGCTTTGACAAAAGCTAAGCAGAACAATGTACCGAAGGAAAACATTCAGCGCGCTATCGATAAGGGCGTTGGCGCTGCCAGCGGCGCAGGCTTCGATGAAGTAACCTATGAAGGTTACGGACCCGGAGGCGCTGCTGTCATCGTCGAATGCAACACCGATAACCGCAATCGCGCTGCAGCTGATATCCGTCACGCATTCACCCATCATGGCGGTTCCGTAGGAACCCCGGGCTGCGTATCCTGGATGTTCAAGAAGAAAGGCACCATCTTCGTCAGCAAAGAAGCTGCTGATGAAGACACCGTCATGATGGTAGCACTCGATGCAGGCGCTGAAGACGTAGCAGTCAATGAAGACTCTTACGAAATCACAACCGCTCCGGAAGACTTCCTGACCGTATCCGATGCTCTTGAAAAAGAAGGCATTGCGGCAGAAGCATCCGAAGTCGCTATGGTTCCGGACAACTACGTCAAGCTGGAAGGCGATGCAGCCCAGACAATGGCCCGCCTCACCGGCGAACTGGAAGAACTCGATGATGTACAGGAAGTGTACACCAACGCAGAACTTCCGGAAGACATGGAATAATCCGCAAAGAAAGAACCGTGAAAATGATCCGTCATTTTCACGTTCTTTTTTTTATGCCGGGATTCCCAAATCGAACCGGCCGCCCGCAGCAGCCTGGCAAAGAGAAGCTGTTTCAAATCTTCCTCCCTCTATTTTGAAAATTTTCAAAATATTTTTGATGTAACTATTGACGTTACAGCTAAATGGTGGTATATTTAATGTAACAAAGATAGTTACATCAAATATTTCAAACATTCAAGGAGAAACTCAAAATGAAATTAGCAGTTGTTGCAGCAAATGGTAAAAGCGGTCGTCTTATTGTGAAGGAAGCTGTCGCACGCGGACTTGACGTTACCGCAGTCGTACGCGGAGAGAACAAGACAGAAGCTCTGCATACTTTGAAGAAGGATATCATGGATCTCACAAAAGAAGATCTGGCAGGTTTTGATGTCGTCATCGATGCTTTCGGCATCTGGGATCCGAATAAGATGGATCAGCACAGCGCGACGCTCGGCCATCTTTCTGATATCCTTTCCGGCAGCAAGACAAGACTTCTGGTCGTCGGCGGGGCAGGCAGTCTCTATGTCGATAAAGATCACAAGACCATGATTTCCGATCTCCCGGATTTCTCAGAAGCGTATCTTCCAACTGCAGTCGGTATGAAGAATTCTCTCAATGCTTTGAGAAAACGTGACGATGTCAGATGGACATATGTCAGCCCGGCTGCTGAATTCATCGCTGACGGAGAAAGAACGGGGAAATACATCCTTGCCGGCGAAGAATTCACCACTAACGAAAAGGGCGAAAGCAAGATCTCCTATGCAGACTATACGCTCGCCATGGTCGATGAAGCTGTCAGCGGCAGCCACATCCATCAGAGGATCAGCGTACTTGGAAAGTAAGACAGTAAAATAAGGAAATAAGGATGGCTGAACAAGGCCATCTTTATTTTTTAAAATCAGTATCTAAAAATAAAAATGCATTTCGACAGATATAAAAATATTCTAAGGCAGGATCGTTGACTCGGAAATAGGGCGGCGCTATGATAAATGTAACAAGAGATGTTACAGCATCAGAAGGGGAAGGCTCCTGCTTCGTCTCTCTGGCACCTTTTCTATTTCCGGCTGGTTTCCAGTCTTTAGAATCATTTCTTATGTATTCATTGATCAAGAAAAGGAGAACATCATGAAAATCACAATTTTTGGCAAAGGCAACATGGGCAAGGCAATCGGAGACAATTTCGATGCATGCGGCAATGAAGTAGAGTATGCAGGCCGCGAGTTTATCGGTGAACTGGGCGATATCATCGTTCTGGCTGTTCCATACACGGCAGTGGACGGGATTCTCAGAAAATGGGGTCCGAAGATGAAGGATAAGGTACTCATCGACATCACCAATCCGGTTGATTTTGAAACAATGGATCATATGCTCGTTCCGGACGGCACTTCCGCTGCTGAACTGATCCAGGAAAAAGCACCGGGCGCATTTGTCGTCAAAGCATTCAACACGAATTTCGCTAATACACTGGCTACCGGCAAGGTAGGCTTCCATGAACAGACTGTCGTTCTCATGGCTTCCGATTTCCTGAATGCAAAGGATAAGGTCGCAGAGGCTTTGACTGGCTGCCGTCTGAAACTGATGGATGCCGGCAAGCTTCGCCGCGCAAGAGAAATGGAAGCTATGGGTTTCCTGCAGATTTCCCTGGCTTCTGCCGGAAAACTGTTATGGACCAGAGGCTTTGCCATCATCGACTGATCAGGGGATTGATATCATCCACGGGACAGTGTACACTAGCAGGACATGGAGGAGGTAACTGAACATGCAGATATCCAGCCGCTTCACCATTGCTGTCCATATGCTGTGCTATATCGCACTGTTTCAGGATAAGGAGAAAGTGACCAGTGACATCATGGCAGGAAGCATTAATGCGAATCCGGTCGTGGTGAGAAGGCTGCTTTCGCAGCTCAAACAGCGCGGGATGGTCACAGTCAACCGCGGCAGCGGCGGAGCTTTTCTGGCAATGAAGCCGGAAGACATTGATTTTCTTCAGATTTACAGGACGGTGGAAACAGTGAAAAAGGAAGGTATCTTCCATTTCCACGAAAACCCGAATCCCAACTGTCCGGTGGGACGGGGGATCCATCAGGCGCTCGACTCGAAACTGATGCGTGTCCAGGAAGCTATGGCGCGCGAAATGAAGTCGATCACGCTTGCTGATGTGCTGAAGGATTTTCCAATCGAAAAATAAAAGAAAAAGAGTTGTTCATGCAATTGCATGGGCAGCTCTTTTTTGCATTTAGTACACAAATATCGCACTATTTTCGCATTTGATCAATAAGATTGTCATTTTCTTTACAAAATCGGGTTGTTAAATGATAAAAACTCATTTATAAAGCGGAGTTTATATTTTTTTAGAAAGTATATATAAGAATCACGAATTATGTTGTATACTATTCTTGTGGCAGACACTTTATATGACGGATTTATGAAATAAGCATACACATAAAACCGCTGACTGCCCGAATTCAGGAAACTGTAATAGAGTGGGAGGAGATTCAATATGTTTCGTTTTACATTACCGAGAGATATCTATGTAGGCCATGGCGCTATTGAACAGCTGTCCGTTTTAGAAGGACATAAAAAAGCTTTCATCTGCACAGGTGGTCATTCCATGCGCCGTGGTGGTTTCCTGCAGAAGACTGAGGAAGCACTGCACAAGGCTGGCATTGAAACATACACCATGGAAGGTATCGATCCAGATCCGTCCATTGAAAAAGTAAGAGAAGGCGCTAAGGCCATGGAAGAATTCGGCCCGGACGTTATCATTGCTATCGGCGGTGGTTCCCCAATCGACGCTGCTAAAGCTATGTGGGTTTTCTATGAATACCCGGAATTGACATTCGAAGAAGTACAGAAACCATTCTCCCTGCCAACTCTCCGTCAGAAAGCTATTTTCGTTGCTATTCCGTCCACATCCGGCACCGCATCTGAAGTCACTTCCTTCTCTGTTATCACGGACTACTCCACCGGCATCAAATATCCGCTGGCTGACTTCAACCTGACACCAGATCTTGCTATCCTCGACCTGGACCTGCCGCAGACAATGCCGAAGAAGCTCTGCGCTCATACTGGCATGGACGCTCTGACACATGCAACTGAAGCATATGTATCCAAATTTGCCAACGGCTTCACCGATCCGCTTGCTAAGCAGGCTGTATCCGATATTTTTGACAGCATCATCGATTCCTACAATGAAGATACCGATGCACGCGACAAGATGCACATCGCACAGTGCATGGCTGGTATGGCTTTCTCCAACGGCCTCCTCGGCATCACGCACTCCCTGGCACATAAGATCGGCGCCGTATTCCATATTCCGCATGGCTGCGCAAACGCAATCCTGATGCCGTATGTCATCCAGTTCAACAAGAAGGCATGCCTTGCCCGTTATGCTGACCTTGCACGTGTAGCAGGACTTCCGGGACACACAGACGCTCAGCTCGTTCAGTCCTATGAAGAAGCTATCCGCTGCCTGAACCGCAAGATGAATATTCCGCTGAATATCCATGACTATGGTGTTCCGGAAGAACTGTATCTGGAAAAGAAAGAAGCCATCGCTCACAACGCAGTCCTCGATGCATGCACACCAGAAAACCCGAGAGAAGTCGACGACGCTCTCATGGGCTGCATCCTCGAATGCGCTTACTATGGCAAACCGGTCAACTTCTAATCCCATTCGATGGAATAATGAACATAAAGGGGCTGTGACAAAATCCAACAAAATGCTGTTTTTGCTTTTCTTCGAACGAAGTTCGGTTTAAGGGTGTTAACCTTGCTCCGAAGGAGAAGGTCCCGGCGAAGCCGGGGAATACAGTGGTTCTCGAGCAAAGCGAGGTTTTGAGGTTTTCAGATAAAACAGATAGATAAATATGTTGGATAATCCCCAAAAATCGAATATAACAATGCACAAGGGGCTGTGGCAAAATGATTGCACATTTTGTCATAGCCCCTTTTTTATTTCCATTTTTTACATGGTGAAGCCGTTCGTCTGATCACTTGTCTTGTCCAGACGGCGTGCGATGTCATCATAGTATTCCTTCAGGTGGAAAACAAGAAGGTCGAGCGACGTGCGGACGACGGACGGATCGAAGCGTTCGTCGCGGGATGTCACGCAGACATCGAGGAATACATTGTCATCCCGTTCGACGGAATATTTCATGATCGCATGATGGCCGTTCAGCTGGTTGATATAGTCCAGGAACGTCTGGCGGGCCGGCCCCTTCGGGCAGGTGCCCAGATGCACGCGGACGAGAAGGTACATGCTGTTATTCGTAATGACAGCCGTCACGACCTTGTGGCTTGCGCCGGCCGGCAGCGCTGTCATGAAAATCACCGTATCAAAAGAGTCATGCACATCCTGACGGCGAAAGAAATTCAGCCCTTCTGCCTTCATATACTTTTCGAAAGCATCCGCTTTCAAATTCTTATGCCGAACCCCCTGCGGGAACGGAGTCACATTATCTGCCATAAAAAACCTCCACGCTCAGTAAATTCATTAAGTATTACATCTATTATACAGGATACGGAAGAAATAGCCAAAAGAGCGTAATCGGTCTCGTGATTTCCAGGAATGCTGCAGGTGCAGGTAATACCACTTCAGGCGTTCGAAGTCTTTTCTGCAAAAGCAGTGGGGAAGGAAATCGCGAAAGCCTTTGCCCGGCAAAGCTCTGGAAGCAGGCAGATGGCAGCGAGAAGGGGAAATAATCCTGCCTCCAATTCCTTACACTTTGTTCTGCATCTTCATGATGAAATAAGGTATAAGTGGCAAACGATATAGCCATAGAAATATTCTATAGCTATCACTTTTTTATACATTATGCATAAAGGTTTTGAACGCCCGGTCAATTTTCAAAACACTTAAAATCATGGTCATTTTGAAAAAAGCTCGATTGTATCGAATATAACTCAAACTCATCCAAAGGCTTTCAGATGAGTTTGAGTAATAGGACAGCTGCTTAAAACTGTATAACCTAATGAGATTGATATGCTATCTTGCTATGACTTAAACATATCAATAAATAGAGAATGGTCAAGCCTACTATACAATTCGAAAAAAGAGAATATAATGGAAAACATACAAGTTATCGGGCTTCCGGGATACGAGAAATCCCAAGCCGAATATTAAAACAAAGAAATGTGGTGAACGAGATGGATCTTATGATGCTTCCAGAATTTGTAAAATTAGCTCTCTTTATGGCAGCCGTATTTATTTCAAATATAATACAGGCCCTGACCGGATTTGCCGGCGTGATGCTCTCCATCCCGCCGACCATCCTCCTCTACGGACCGGATATGGCCAAAGCGGTCATAAATGTCATCTGCTGGCTCGTATGCGTTCTGCTCATGGTGCAGAACCGCAAATATATCAACCCGAAGGAACTTTTCCGAATCGTTGCCTTCATGCTCGTCGGCATGGCTATTGGCATTCACCTCTACAACGTCGTGAACCAGGCCATCCTCGTTCCTCTCTACGGCGGCATCATCGTAGCCGTTGCACTGAAGAACCTCTTCATGAAGCAGTCTAATTCCTCCCTCCCGGCATGGATTGCCATCCCGGTACTCCTCGGAGCAGGAATCATCCACGGCATGTTCGCTTCCGGCGGCGCCCTCCTGGTCGTCTACCTGGTTGCCACCTTCCGTGACAAAGACTCCTTCCGCGCCAACGTCGCTTCCGTATGGTCGATTCTGAACCTCGTCCTGATGTTCAACGACTACTCCAAAGGCCTCTACAATGCGCAGTTCCTCCAGCTCCTGGCACTCGGCGTCATTCCGCTCGTATTTGCCATCTGGCTCGGGAACAAGATTCATGACATGATCAACCAGAAAATGTTCAACCGCCTGACTTACTGCTTACTTCTCGCAGCAGGCAGCATGATCCTGATCTGATCAATAAAAAATGGGAATAAAAAAGAGCAGCTCGCTATGGGCTGCTTTTTTCATGCTCTTTCTTCATATCGATACGTTGACAAGCGTGAATGTATGCTCTATACTTGCCATATATCACAAGAGGGGGGTTCGAGATGGATTATAAAAACGATGTACGGATCATAAAAGCGCTGACGGATGAGAACCGTCTGGCGATTCTCCATATGCTGCAGGACGGTTCAAAATGTGCCTGCGTTATTTTAGAGGAACTGCACATCACGCAGCCGACTCTTTCGCATCACATGAAAATCCTCTGCGATACAGGCCTTGTCGATTCCTGCAAGTGCGGGAAGTGGATGTATTATTCGCTGTCGCTGGAAGGCGGCAGGACGCTGCGCGCACTGGTAGAGCGGTACACCATCAGCGAAGAAGCCTATGCGGATTACAAAACCTGCGAGTCCTGCAGGGATAACGGAGCAGGGAATCCCTGCCAGGATGACGGGAAGGAAGCCGTGAAATGAGCCAGGAAAAACAGGAAGGCATCAGCTTCTTCAACTGTTACCTGACGGTCTGGGTATTTCTCTGCATGGCCGCCGGCGTGCTTCTTGGTAAAGCCGCACCGTCCGTGACGGCCTTTCTTGGAAATATGACGATTGCAGGGATTTCCATACCGATCGCCATCCTCATCTGGGTCATGATTTATCCCATGATGATGAAAGTCGACTTTGAAAGCGTCAGGGAAATCGGGAAGAATCCGAAGGGCCTCATCGTCACATGGGTCGTGAACTGGCTCATCAAGCCGTTCACCATGTACGGCATCGCCAGCTTCTTCCTCTTTGTCGTATTCAAAGCGTGGATCGCGCCCGACATTGCGACGCAGTACCTTGCCGGCGCTGTGCTCTTAGGCGCGGCTCCCTGTACGGCCATGGTCTTCGTCTGGAGCTCTCTGACAAAAGGAAATCCGGCATATACCGTCGTCCAGGTCGCAACGAATGATCTCATCATCCTTGTCCTTTTCGTGCCGATCGTGAAATTCCTTCTGGGCGTTTCCCATGTCGAAGTCCCGTACAGCACGCTTTTCTTAAGCGTCCTCCTCTTCGTCGTCATTCCGCTTGCCGGCGGCATCCTGACACGTATCAGCGTCATCAAAAGCCATGGCAGGGAGTACTTCGAAAAGACCTTCATCCACAAATTCGACAATGCGACGACCATCGGACTTCTCCTTACGCTGATTCTCATCTTTGCCGGCCAGACAGAAGTCATCCTGTCGGATCCGCTGCACATCGTCCTCATCGCCGTGCCGCTCATTCTTCAGACGTTTCTTATCTTCTTTATCGCCTATGGCGCCTGCCGCATCCTGAAGCTGCCCTATGATATTTCCGCTCCGGCAGCCATGATCGGCGCATCCAATTTCTTTGAACTCTCCGTGGCCGTCGCCATTGCCCTTTTCGGCACGACGAGCCCTGCCGCGTTGGCAACCACCGTCGGCGTGCTGACAGAAGTTCCTGTCATGCTCACCCTTGTCCGCATCGCCAATTCGACGCAGGACTATTTCCCAAAGAGGAAAACAAGATGAATAAAAATAAGCCGAAAGTGGCTTTCCTCTGCACGCATAATGCATGCAGAAGCCAGATCGCAGAAGCCCTGGGAAGAAAACTGGCGGGAGATGCGTTCGAACCCTTTTCAGCGGGTACGGAAAAGCAGGATCACCTTGACCCGGGCGCCGTCAAATGGATGAAAGAGCTGCATGGCGTAGACATGGAAAAGACGCAGAGGAGCAAGACGCTCAGGGATATCCCGGCGGCGGACATCGTCATTCTCATGGGCTGCGGCATAGCCTGCCCGGCCATGAAGGCCGCTTACGAAGAGAACTGGGGGCTTGACGATCCTTCCGGGAAATCCAGGGAAGAATACGAGAAAACTATAAGAATCATAGAACAGCGCATTCTGGACCTGAAAGAGAAGATCCAGAAAGAATGGAAATAACAAAAGAGCTGAGATGAAATGCCCGCACATTTCGTCTCAGCTCTTTTGTTTAATAAAGGTAGGGGAAGACGTCATCCTGGTCCTGATCCTGATCATCGGGTTCATCGTAGTAGATCTGATTGCCAACGACCTGTGCGTGGCTGCCATCAGAGCCAAAGATGTTATTGCCTACCGCCTGATAGGATCCGCCATTGCTGTCGAAGGTCGTATTGCCGATGGTCGTGTATGAAACGCCATTGCTCCCATAGACATAATTTCCGACCTGTGTATAGGAAGTACCATCGGAAGAGTACGTCGTATTTCCGACGGTGGTATAAGAATTGCCATTGCTGTCATACGCTGTATTGCCTACGATCTGAACGTAACCGCTTGCCGCCGAAACACTGAAGGCACACGTGACAGATAAAATGCCGGCCAAAACAATCGCTTTTAATTTCCGCATGTAAGACACCCCGCTTTGAAAGAGTGTTTAAATAATCTTGTGTAAACGTACTCCTATGAAAAAAGGAGATCTATCTTTAGAATAAAGTTGCGACACTTTATAAAGGAGATCTCCCATGTCAAATATTAACACAGAATTGAATGAAGCAGTATCAAAAGGCACCAATCTATCCGATGCCTGGAATGAATTGATGAGGAAAGAACTGGAGCACGCGATCAATGAGCTTCTTCAAAGCGAACTGACATCTTTCCTGGATTACGAGAAATGGGATATTGCAGGGTATAATTCCGGCAATTCAAGAAACGGATCCTATGCTCGGGAGATAGTGACTCGTTTCGGGAAGATATCGATTGAAGTCCCAAGAGATCGTAACGGAGATTTCCAGCAGCACACGGTTCCCAAGTACAGAAGGAGTGACGGAAGTCT
>ERZ773138.299-NODE-299-length-60897-cov-7.648401_pt1 | contig 60897 bp, 53 predicted proteins | sample MGYA00511114_ERZ773138 | MGnify/ENA primary metagenome ERZ773138 (study PRJEB29015, sample SAMEA2737805) | human gut metagenome | biome: human gut; feature: human-associated habitat; material: faeces | place: China | collected 2012 ...
CCGATTGGCGAGCCATTTGTATTTTTGAAAAGTGCGAAAGATTCTTTACACTACCGAAATTTTTCCGATGCGGATATTCACCAGAACAGATGGCGCATACCGTCCTCAAAGGCCAGACATCCACTGTCAGTATCTGCCGCCGGCTGTACGATGGATTTCTGCTTTATGGAGATCGGTCACTGCTCAGACATAAAGGGAAGCGGCGCGTTCAGCGGAAGGAAGGAAAGGCAAAGAAATATACGGCTGGAAAGTCTGTCCATACCCGTCCTGCCAGCATCGAAAGCCGAAGAGAATTCGGCCATCTTGCACTTGAAATGAAAATTCACCGATCCGGGTGGAAATCTTATTGGGATCAGCTTTTTGGGGCATAACGACAGCTCATTTATTTATTCTCTATAATTTATCTAAAAAAATTTAAATAATTTCAGAATGATTTAGATAGAAAGAGCGCTATTCGAATTTCGGGATAATTACACGAGCCTCTATTCTTCGACTTTTAGATTAACATGCAGCCGGTGTATCAGCCTGCCTTTTAATAGTTCCGCGCCTGAGGGACATTTGGAGGCGCGGGCTCCGGCGCGCCGAAAATGCCCCTCAGACGCGGAACTCTCATGAGACAAAGTCTCATGAGTGGGCAGGATTCTTAGTTACCAGAAACCAAAGGAGACATCCGGACCATAGGAGCACAAAGGACCTCCCAAGATGGACGGATTTCAGGCAGAGGAGAGCTTAACCGGGCGGGCCCCAAAAATGTGCGAAAAATTCTGGACGTTATCCGTTAGAGCCGCTGCCAATAGGAATGGGAGTCAACTTCGGAATGCAGCAAGTTTGTTATAAAGGCAACTTCGCGCTATACCCAGTATTCTGGCTGCTCTGGACTTGTTGCCACCGCACTTCTCAAGCGTTTCCATGATAAGCCTGTGTTCGGCCTCGGAACGTATGCTTCTGAGCTTTTTACTCGTAACCGGGGACCAAGGTTCCTGACTCCCGTCCTGCTCCACCCGCGTATTTGATAAAAATTCGGCATCAGCCTTGGGAAAGAAGCGCTCAGGCAGGTGGCGCAGAGAAAGCTCTGTTTCTGAATCCTTCATGGAATACAGAGCATATGTGAGGATATTGCGTAGTTCGCGCACATTGCCCCGCCATGGATGGGTGCTGAAGAGAAAAAGCACTTCCTTGGAAATATGAAGGCTACCCGCACGTTCAGGGCCAGCCAGATTATAGATGATGGAATAAGACAAGAGGGGAATGTCCGCAAGGCGTTCCCTCAGCGGCGGAACAATCAGATCGAACAGGTTCAGCCGATAGTACAGGTCTTCGCGGAAAAGCCCCTGCTGGACCATCTCCTCCAAATTTCTGTTCGTGGCTGAGACCAGACGAAAATCTACATGGCGCGGAGCAACAGCTCCCAGTTTTTTTACCTCATGATTCTCCAGTACACGCAACAGTTTAGCCTGGAGGGTCAGCGGCAGCTCTCCTATTTCATCAAGGAAAATAGTCCCCCCGTCTGCCATCTCAAACTGTCCCTGCTTGCCTGACGCCCTAGCTCCGGTAAATGCTCCTGGTTCATAACCAAACAGTTCTGACTCCATGAGATCATGGGGAATAGCAGCACAGTTCACAGCCACAAAATTTCTGTCACGCCGTGAGCTAGCTGCATGAACAGCCTGCGCAACAAGATCTTTGCCTGTGCCATTTTCCCCCAGAATAAGCACAGGCTCATCGTGTTGGGCAAAACGTCTGCCTTTTTCCTTCAGAAGGCGCATAGAGGAGCTTTCCCCTACAATAGAATCAAACGTGACTATGTCCGTTGTCTGCCGGGGATTAAACGTCGTGGAGTAGGTGCTATAATGATCGAGCTCATCAATAATTGCCTGCATTTTATGGATTTTGTCCTTGAGCGGGGAAACTGAGATATTCTCCGTCATGCAACCGGCAACCTGCCCCTGCCTGTCCATAAGAGGCCAGCGGTATGTGACGCCATAAAGGCCATTGATCGTTACAGATGCGCAGGAATTTGCCTTCCCCGTCCTGAGCACCTCCATAATGCCCTGCCTTGCCGTGAGAAAAAAGCCGACCGCATCCAGACCGATACAGTCATCTTTCAGGTGATACATTTTTTTATAGGTGGCATTGGCAAACATAAGTTTCGCCCTGGCATCGAATATGGCGATGCCGGAATGCAACGGGCTTAGTATTTCCCTGTTGACACCGATTGAAGCAAAAAAATCCTCGCTGGGCGATGCCATTTTTTCCCTCTCAGGCACTTTGCAAATTTTTTCTGTTTTTTACAATCCACACCGACGATCTGTCCTAAAATAAGGATACCAGTGTCCTAAAATAAGGTCAATTGTGTTCTTTTATTTGATTATTTTTGCAGAGCAACAAGCCAGTAGTTATTTTATAACATATTGATATTAATATATATTTATTCATTATGTGAATATTGGCACAATTCTTTCATAAAGGAAGGGCAGAAAGCATGTTTCCTCTCCGGATGCACCAGGCAACTGCCCGTCATGTATCTCGGCAGAAGGGAGCACACTACATCCCATAAATTTTTGAACAAAGGAGACTGCCATGTTTACACCGGAAAAAACTCCGGCTGCCCTTGCTACAGAAAAGGCAGGACACGGAATCTACGCCATCGACTGGCAGACGGCTGATGAGCGAATCCGCTACTGCAAGTCCATCGTGACTGACACAAACCAGCAGATGGATCCCGAACGCCTCAGCATCCTCAAAGCTGTCTATGAAGAAAATCCCGGCGAAGAACCTGTCCTTATCCGAGCAAAACTCCTGGAACGCCTGCTACTCACTAAAAAGCTCTTTCTGGACGAAAATCCCGTCGTCGGCACCCTGACCAGCATCCGTTGCGGGCTCTACGCGTATCCCAAATGGAGTTGTGACTGGATCAAGGACGAGATGAACATGGCGAAAATCTGTTCGCTCGGCGAAATCGTCATTCCCGATGAGACAAAGGGACTGATGATGAGCGTATACAACCAGTGGAAGGGGCACACTGTCCGCGATACCGCCGATGACAACTATAAAAACCTGTACGGCGTCGATCCCAGAAAATATATCAAATCAGGCATGCTGTACGACGTTATGAACGTTTCTCTCGGCTCAGGATGTGCAAACTACAACATGATCCTGACTAAGGGTGCCCGCGGGGTTCTCGAAGAAGTCCATAAGAGCATGGAAAATCTCAAGAACGAGAGCGGGGACTATCACAAACTGGCTTTTCTGCAGGGCATCGAAATCGTGCTTCACGCCTTTGTCAAGTGGGCTCACCGCTACGCCGATCTCTGCGAGGAAACCGCAGCCGGGGAAAGAGATCCCAAGAAAAAGGCAGAGTTGCTGGAAACTGCTGGCATCTGCCGCTGGGTCCCCGAAAATCCCGCCCGTAACTTCCGTGAAGCCATACAGTCCTATTGGTTCTCCCATCTGCTAGTTGAAATCGAGCAAATGGGTTGTGCCAACTCTCCCGGCCGTTTTGGTCAGTTCATGTATCCCTTTTATAAGAGGGACATTGAGAAGGGGCGCATCACCCGCGAAGAAGCCAACAAGCTCACCTGCTTTCTCTTCATCCGGCATACAGAACTTGGCACCTATTCCGGCATGGCACATCAGAAAGCTCTTTCCGGTCACACTGGTCAAACTATAGCTCTTGGAGGTCTGACTCCAGACGGCAAAGACGCCAGCAATGACTATGAAATGGTCATTATGGAAGTGCAGGCCAAGATGCAGAACATTCAGCCAACACTAGCCCTCTGGTATACCCCAATGATGGAGCCGGCCTATCTGATGAAAGCTGTCGACGTCGTACGTACCGGCTGTGGTCAGCCCCAATTTATGAACACATCCGTTGCCGTAGCGCGCAATCTTCTCCATTTTGGGAAACAGGGCATCACAATCGAAGACGCCCGCAATGTGGCCAACTTTGGATGCGTGGCCAGTGGCGTTGCGGAAAAGGGTTCTTACATCGCAGGCGAGGACGCCATCTGTCTGGCCAAGTTCGTGGAACTGGCTCTGTATAACGGCTGGGATCCTACCACAAAGCAACAGCTTGGTCCAAAAACCGGAGACGCAACCACGTTTACTGCGTTCGAGGATCTTTACGCCGCTGTTCTCAAACAGATGGATGCCGGTCTGCGCGTACAGCGCAGGCACTCCAACCTGTCCACAGCCGCCCATGAAAAAATCGTACCCAGCATCTTCCGCTCTGCCCTGCACGACGGTTGTATCGAAAGCGGGCTGACAGAGGAAGCGGGCGGTGAAATGTATCCCCAGGGCATGGCCATTGTTTCCACAGTGGTCGACGCGGGCAATGCCCTGCATGCTATCAACGACCTTGTCTTCAAAAAGAAAAGCTTCTCCATCGCTGAACTGCTCAAGGCGCTGGAGGCGAACTGGGTCGGGTTCGAAGGTATGCAGAAGATGATCCTCAGTGTTCCCAAGTACGGAAATGATGATGCAGAAAGCGATGCCTACGTACAGCGGCTCTACAAGGATTTCGGACGGATCTACAAAGCCTGCGGACCGGATTACTTTGGCAACGAAGCGCATCCTGACGCTTATTCCCTGTCGTTCCATAACCTTTATGGCTCCATCATGAATGCCTTCCCCAACGGTCGGAAGAAGGGCATTGCCTTCACCGATGGCAGCGTATCGGCAACGCCCGGCACAGATGTCGAAGGCGCCACAGCCCTGATAAAGTCTGCAGCCCAGGCCCTCGACACAACGTGGTTCATTTCCAACCACTTCAACATGAAATTCCTTCCCTCTGCTCTTGAAGGATCCAAGGGGGCCCGCGCCCTTATCAACCTCATCAAGACCTACTTTGACTGGGGGGGCAGCCATATTCAGTTTAACTGCGTTTCACGCGAAACACTTGTTGATGCCAAGGTTCACCCCGAAAAGCATAAGGATCTTGTAGTCCGCGTCGCCGGATTCTCAGCCTACTTTACCCGCCTTGATGCCGGCGTGCAGGATGAAATCATCAAACGTACTGAATACAGGGAACCTGCCTAACTCCACGGCGGGCGGAATCCTCCATCCGCCCGCCTTCTCTCCTTTCATTTCATGTCAGAGGAGGTATGTCGATATGGCAACAAAAGGAATACTTTACAATATTCAGAGGATGTCCCTTCATGATGGTCCGGGGTTGCGCACCACCGTGTTCTTCAAGGGATGCCCCCTACGCTGCATCTGGTGCAGCAATCCTGAATCCCAGTCAGCGGTCCCCCAGCTCATGTACTTTGCGGATTTGTGCTCCGGATGTGGTCATTGCGCCGCAATATGTACCCACGGCGCTGTCCTGGAAAGAGAGCACCGTTTCCCACGCGATTTCTCACGCTGCGTTGGCTGCGGTGCCTGTGCCGCAGAATGCCCCACCACAGCGGCCAGCATGTCGGGGCGCGAATACGAAGTTGAGGAAGTCATGGAGATCATCCGAAGAGATGCCTCGTTCTACAGCAACTCTGACGGCGGCATCACGTTTGGCGGCGGGGAATGTACCATGCAGGGCGATTTTCTTACGGAACTTCTCACTGCCTGCCTGAACGAAGGTCTGCATACCTGCTTAGACACCTGTGGCCAGACAGATCCGGTTCTGTTCCAGCGCCTCCTTGAAATGGCCGATCTCTTTCTGTTTGATGTCAAGCACATGAACAGCGTCCAACACAAAAGACTCACTGGTGTAGGAAATGAGCGCATTCTGGGCAATCTCAGAGCCGCGCTTGAGCACTACCCGGAAAAAATCCGAATCCGTATACCTCTCATGCCGGGACTGAACGACTCAGAAGAAAACATCACAGCCCTGGCAGCTTTTCTGAAACAATACGGCGTGCATCATGTGGATATTCTCCCTTGCCATTTCTTTGGAAAAAACAAGTACGCCGCGCTCGGGAGGCCGCAGCCACCTGTCCGCGAATACACACCTGACGAACTGCACGATGTACTCAGGCGTTTTGCTGCTCACAATCTGGAAGCAGAAATCGAATAGAAAGCGGGATATTTTCCATGCTGACAGTAAAAACTGAACAATATGTTCTGGACAAGCTGGCCGAACTGCTGAAGGACGAAGCCCCCGGATCTGGCATACGTTTGGCAGAATATACCTGCGGCGGCTGAAACGCAAACACCATGCTCGGCCCGAGCATTGATAAACCTGACAGAGCAACCGATCTCACGACAACGGTTTCTCATGTCACCTTCATTGTGAGCAAACAGCTCGCTGCAAAATATGGTGAATATTTTGAATTAAAATTTGAAAACAGACGTCTAACCGTAAATAAGGTCTAAACTATGAGAGCAACCCTTGATACAGCCCGCCTCTCAGGCAATCCTAGCAGAAACAGCATAGCTAGTGATACCGCATATCGCCGCAAACGAATACTCCTCTTCCTGACCATCTCAATAGGGTATCTGATCGTCTTTTTTCATCGGGTCGCCCCAGCAATCATGGGGCCAGTCATAGCTAAGGAACTGGGCCTTTTTGCCACAGATCTAGGTATCATGTCGTCTATGTATTTCTGGGCCCAAGCGCTAGGCTGCATTCCAGCTGGCCTGCTCTGCGACATTCTTGGCCCCAGAAAAATCATTGCTGCGGGGCTGATCTGCTCCGCGGCCGGCACAGCCGTTTTCGTTATGGCCGGCGGAGTGCCCACCCTAGCTCTTGGCCGTTTCATCATTGGCCTTAGCGTCAGCGTGGTCTTCATCGGTGCAATGAAAATTTTCTCAGACTGGTTCTTCCCAAACGAACTGGCAACGTGCTCCGGTGTATTGCTTGCTGTTGGCAACATCGGGGCCCTGCTCTCCACCTCACCGCTCATTTGGCTCATCAATCAGACCGGCTGGCGCAACGCCTTTTGGATAATTGCCGTCTACACACTGTTCGCCGGCCTTTTGGGCTGGACTGTCCTGCGCAACAAACCCGAAGAGTGCGGTTTCCTTCCTGTATCCTCCGGATCGCAGGAAACGGCCTCCATGCGAACTGCCCTGAAGGCCGTATTCTCAACCAAAAATTTCTATCTCATTGCACTAGCCAGCACTCTCTATTACGGGACCCTGATGACAGTGGGCGGACTCTGGGCCGGCCCTTACTTACAGGATGTCTACGGTCTGAGCAAAGGTATGGCTTCGTCCATCGTCATGTGCTTTACTGTAGGCATGATCCTGGGCTGCCCCATCAGTGGATGGCTCTCTGACAAAATTATACGTTCCCGTAAAAAAGTTCTGCTGCTGGGCATCGCAATGCACACACTGATGTACATTCCCCTGGCCTTCTTCACAGCCACATTCTCCTCTCCCGCTCTCCTTTGTATCATTTTCGGCCTGTTCGGCATGACCGGCGGATTTTTCGTTGTCTGCTTTGCCTGCACCAAGGAAACGACAAAATCCAGCTATGCGGCGACGGCCGTTGGCGGAACAAATATGGGCATTGCCTTGGGCGCGGCGTTCTTCCAGTATGTCTGCGGCCTGATTATTGACTCCTACGGCAAAACCGGCGGTGTCTACGAAGCGGAGGCCTACGCGAACGCCTTCAGGCTCTGCATGTGCATGATGGCTTTGTGCGCTGTTTTTATGCTTTTTTTCAAAGAAAAAGCCCATTAGCAACGCTCCGTTCGTATAGATTTCGGGCTCATTTTAGCCGGTTGTGTCTATGAATTCACGACCGGCTAATGTTTTGTCTTCAGCAAATCCGACTTTTTACATTTAGAAAGGAAGGTATACTCATGTCTGGCACTTTCCCCGCCCGTGCGGCACAGAAAGCCCTCGCCCTATTCAAAAATGATCTGAACTGTGCTGAATCAGTTTTTAAGGCTCTTCTCCTAGAGAACGGCAAAACGTGCCCGCTGGAACTCCTCCGAACGGCTTCTGCGTTCGGCAGAGGTATGGGAGAGGCCGGATGTTGCTGCGGCGCCCTCGTGGGGGGAGAGATGGCCATCGGCTTCTTTTTCGGTAGGTCTGAAGACGTTGGTCCATGTCCGGACGTGTGCGCTGCAGCAGCGAAACAGCTCCATGACCGCTTCGTCAGTTTCAATCACGGATCCTGTTGCCGTGTGTTGCACCGTGGCTTGGCTTACGACACCCCAGAACAGTTCAAAGCCTGTGCACAGAGGTCTGCGGAAGCCGCCAGAATAGCCGCTGAAGTCATCCTTGAGACGGATTCGGCAAAAAAGACTAGAATCCATGTAGAACAAAATTCCGTGGCAAGAAGTTGAGCCATGGGAGCTCTCTCGGTATGTTTGGAATTACAAAAAAAAACACCGTGCCTCAGATCTTCCCCTACTTAGAATCGACAAAAATCTATGGGCATCTACGACAGGGGCAAAAAAGGATTCTTCTGCTTCTTCAAAAGGATCAATGCCATAACGACAGGGAGTCTCTTAAAAAGCGCTTTTCCAAAATCGGCTGTTTTCGAAGTTTGCAAAATTCTTGATACTTACGGGAAGGAATTCAGGAACCGCCCTCTGACAGATTCTTATCCCTTCCTCGCTTTCAATGCCACGTACTTCAGAGCGAGGGAGACTCACCGGGTGACGGCTAGGGCACTTATGTTCGCCTTTGCTACCAACAGTAAAGGGCTTAGGGAACTCGTTGGATTTAAAGCACACCCAATGAATCCACTAATCCCTAGAAAACACCTTTAAACCGGAAAGACAGGGTAATGCTAAAAAAGAATGGGAACCGAGCAAAGTCTGGACGCTGCGTTGACGTATCGCAGGGGTTGTGCTATTTTGAACAAACAACATAGCCCTGCTTCTGCAGAGTCATGTGAACAACGTCGGGGAAAAGCATGTCATTCAGGGACATCTGGCAAGCACAAAAACACGGGCTTCAAAGCCTGGCGTCAGTTGGCGTGATCGGCATGCATATGGTCAGCGGCCCCATTGTGGGTGTCGCCATCGGCTGGGGCCTCGACAAGTGGCTGGGTACGAGCCCGTGGTTCAAGCTGATTTTTCTGCTCATCGGAATCGGCGCCGGCTTCCTGAACGTCTATGTCGACACAAAGGGAGTGGTTGCCAGGATGAACAGAGAGGCGGCGAAAACGCCAGGGGCCATCTTGAGAGGAAACCCCGAAGGAAAAGACAAGCAGGAAGAAGCAGCGCATGGGAACGTCAAGGATAATCGGAAGTCTTGATAACTGGCTTACCAGCCACGGCGTAGACCATCCGTACATCCGGCCTGTCATACGCAACCAGGTTCTTCTGACGCTCATCGTCTTTGTCATCGGGCTCGCCGCCGCATTTGCGTCGCCGTGGATTCTGTGGGCCGATGCCGGCATTGCCGTCATGACTGTCATTATCTGCAGCTGGACGCACTACTTCCTGAAGACAAAACTCGAGGGAACAGTGTCCATGCGGATGCCCGGCGTCATCCTCCGCTTTTTTCTCCGCCTCGTGTTCCTGACCATCTGTCTCTATGCGGCGCTTATTTGGGGAAAAGCGTCGCCTGTGGCACTTGTGTTCGGAGTGGCCGTCGGGACGTTCGCCCCGCTTGTGACATTCCTCTGGGTACAACACACGAGAAAGTAAAAGCTCAACCCGAGCGCGCCGACAAGCAAGCGGGAAAAGCCGGGGAAAACCTGCGAAGGCTTTTTCTCATCCAAAACAAGTTTTTTCTTGCTAAAGACTTTCGGTTGTGCTTAAAGTTTTGAAGTGTGTGATAGACACGTAAAGCCCACCATTCACGGCCAGTCCGTCAGTGGCGGGGCCCCTGCACAAAGCCTCCGGCCGCGTGTACGGGAAGTATCACCGCTTAAGAGGGAGGCTGCATAATGGCAGGTTTGGCTCATCCGGTTCTTCTCTCAACGTTCTGCAATATGGACACCATCACCATTGCCGGCAAGACGATGGAATTTGACCATGTTTTCTATACGTGGATTGTCATGGCCATTCTTTTTACTCTTGCCTTTCTGTGCAAACGCAAGCTGACCATGGTGCCAGGAGGACTGCAGAACTTCTGGGAAGCAATAGTAGACACAATAGACAAGTTTGTATGCGGATCCATGGGTGAAAAAGTAGGCTCGAGGTTCGTTCCGTTCCTGTGCGGCCTCTTTGTTTTCATCCTGTTCTCAAATTTCATGGGCCTCATTCCCGGCTTCAACGCCCCCACGGCTAACCTGAACACCACCGTGTGCATGGCCCTCTTCGTCTTCATTCTGTACAATGTGGTCGGCATTCTTGTCTGGCATCACAAGTACATCAAACAGTTCCTCGGAATTTCCAAGTGGCTCATCCCTCTGATGTTCCCGCTGGAAATCGTGTCCCACCTCTCCCGCCCGCTCTCTCTTTCTCTCCGTCTTTTCGGTAACATCCGCGGCGAAGAAATCGTGCTCATTCTGTTCTTCATTATGGCACCTATCCTGGGCACCATTCCGATTTACTGCCTGTTCCTGATTGCCAAGTGCATGCAGGCCCTGGTGTTCTTCCTCCTTGCCATGTTCTACATCAACAGTGCTATCGTGGGCACCGAACACGAGTAAGGATCCTAATTTGCGGGGAATGGTCGACCGTTATCGACCCAACCATATAAACTCTTGGTTTAAGGAGTGTTCCAATGCGTAAATATCTTCTCATCGCTCTTAACGTGATTGCCCTGCTCGGCATTTCCTCCATGGCCTTTGCTGCCGGCGCCACCCTTGACGCCGCCGCCCTCGGCACCACCTGCCTCGGCGCTGCTCTCGGCATCGGCTTCGGCGCCTGCGGTTGCGGCGTTGGTATGGGTCTCGGCCTTAAGGGCGCCATGGAAGGCATTGCCCGCAATCCTGAAGTGAGCGGCAAGATTACCGGTACCATGATTCTGGCTTACGCCTTCATCGAATCTCTGGCCATTTACGCCCTCGTTATTTCCTTCATCCTTCTGTACGCCAACCCCTACGTTGCCTAGTTCAGAAAGAAAGCTTTGATTAAAAGAGGCTCCCGCAAGGGAGCCTTTTTTTGTGCCTTCACTACAACATGCTTTCCTGACATATAAAAATATAGAGAGATAGAGTCTTATAAATACGACACTTGCATGGGACGCCATCTATAGTGTAGCGTATTACTTGACTTTACAAAAAAAGCTTAAAAGCTTTAAAAAAAACTTTTCGTCTTTTTAACTGGTTAGATCATTTTTCACAAGCATCTATCTAGCCAGGCGCGCTTTTAATGCGTATAAAAGACGGCAAGCAAAAGAGTTCACAAAGTCCTGAAAACAGGAAGCAGTTGTAAACACATGGATACTCAGCCCAAAAGCACCCACATCCCGCAGGCCACCATCAGGAGGCTTGCCACCTACGTTCAGGTCCTGGAAGATTTCCAGCGTGACGGCGTGGAAATCATCTCCTCCAATCCGCTCGCAGAAGCCTGCGGCGTCAACGGCTCACAGGTCCGCAAAGATCTTGCTTATTTCGGAGAGTTTGGCATACGCGGCGTAGGCTACAATGTCAGTTCCCTCATTGCAGCCATCACCTCATCGCTGGATGTGGACCGCGAATGGAAAATGGCTCTCATCGGTGTTGGCAATCTTGGCAAGGCTCTTCTCAATCACATTGAGTTCAAGGCCAGAAACTTCAACATTGTCTGCATCTTCGACTGTGATCCCTTCAAGATAGGCGAAGTGGTCCATGGCCTCGAGGTGCACTGCACCAAAGAAATGCCGGCTCTGGTGAGGGAAAACAACATCGAAATCGGCCTCATCACCACTCCGGCCCAGCGTGCCCAGCGTGCCTGCAACCACCTTGTCAACGCCGGCATCACGTCCATTCTGAATTTCGCACCCGCCCGCGTGAAGGCCCCTGAAAACGTGGATGTGGAATACGTGGACTTCTTCCACCATCTGTATTCTCTTGCCTTCAACCACAACAGCCATCGCGGTTAGAAAAGCCATGCAGTCCTCTCCGCTGGCCCGCTTTCTTGATACGCTGGCCTTCTTTACCTGTCTTGTGCCGGCGCGCATGTACAGCGGTACGGATATGCCCCGCTGCGTCCCGTGGTTTTCCGCAGCCGGGCTTACCATCGGCTTCCTCACCACAGGGCTGTCTCTTCTGGCCGGACTTTTTTTCAGGGGCATAGTACCGCCCCTCTTCCAGGCCCTGGGCGCAGGCTTCGTCTGGTGCGCCGCCGAGATCATCATATCCAGGGCCCTGCACTGGGACGGACTCTCCGATCTCGCGGACGCACTCGGGAGCGCACGGGACGGAGAGGGGTTCTGGCAGGTTCTCAAGGACAGCCGCGTGGGATCCTTCGGCGCGCTGGCCATGGTCTGTGTCTTCGCGGGGCAGGTCATAGCCTGTTCCGCGCACGCGGCACGCGGTGACATCCTGGCTCTCGTTCTCGCTCCGGCGGCCAGCCGCTGTCTTGCATCCCTTCCCTTCTGCTATGTAGCGCCGCACAACCCGAAATCCCTTGGCGGACGTTTCTCCGGGGGCGGCACGGCAGGGACGAAACGGCTTTCCCTTTGCCTTCTCGCGATCATGCTCGCGCTCTGCGCCGCGGCCGGCGTTTCTGCTGCAGGCCTTGCACTTCTGGTTTCTTCATGTGCCCTGCTTCTCCTCTTCATCATCCGGACGGCCAGAAGGCAGGGCGGCATATCCGGTGATTTCATCGGCGCCACCATCGAGGCGGGGCAGCTTCTCGTCCTAATTTTTTCCTTTTAGCCGCGCCAGGTACGGGCGAGCCTCACGAGCCCCCCGGCCCATTCAGGCAGGATGGGGGCGAAGATGTGCGTATAGGACCCCCAAGTGTTACCGGCAGTTATGGCATCCGTGCCCTTCCCGAATCCCCTGCCCTTGCTGAGCCGGAGGCAGGGATCAGAGATATCCGAGGTGGGGAGAACATTCGAAAAATGAAATTCGTGCCCGCGGATCCTGAGCCCGGCCGGATAAAAAGGCGTGTTCCGGATAGTTTCTCCGGTCACGTAGCCGAGTCCTACAGGGCGTTTGTGCATCTCAATGTCTACGGGCAGAACGCCGGCAGCAGAAGATCTTTTCCCGTTCTGGGTGATGCTGCGCGAAAGGACCATGAATCCGCCGCATTCTGCATAAATGGGGAGGCCAAGCCTTGAGGCCGCAGCAAGTTCGGCGAGACGGGGACTCGCTGTGAGTTCAGCGAGATAATCCTCCGGGAATCCGCCCCCCAGATAGATAGCGTCGATGCGCTCTCCCGGTCCCGTGAAGTTCCATGGCGTGCTGTCCGCGAAGGAAAGCTTTCTGAGCCTTGCGCCGGCGCGTTCGAGCGCTTCCAGATTTTCCCGGTAGTAGAACCACAGGCAGGCGTCACGCACGTAGCCGATAACGGGCGGGTTGTCGAAGCGCACGGGCTCTCCTTCCCAGAAAGGCCTGATGTCACTGAGGGGCGCCGCGCCGTGTGCCGAGGATATGATTCTGTCCACGTCCACGTTGCCTGCAATATAGGTCTTCAGGCCGTCAAGCACGCTCCTGGCCGTATCAGTGAGCCTGTCGCCCAGAAGGGACGCTATGCCCATATGCCGCTCGGGCAGAGGATTTTCCGGAAGCCTCGGGAGCTCCCCGAGCACAGGCAGATCCGTATAGGTCTCGATGCTCTGCCTGAGATAGCGCCCGTGCCGGCTTCTGCCCACCTGGTTGAGCACGACGCCCGCGAAGGAGAGCCCCTTCTCAAAACGGGTCAGGCCCTGCAGAATAGCCGCAGCGGTCCTGGTCATCTTGGTGGCATTAAGGGAAATCACGACGGGGGTGCCGAGCTCCTTGGCCAGTGTGGCCGTGGAGCAGGATCCTTCCACATCGAGCCCGTCATAGAGACCGCGGTTGCCTTCGATGAGAGCCACGGCGTTCCCCTTCTCCAGGGAGCCGTCAGGCAGGAAACGCGCGGCATGGTGTGCGAAAAGAGACAGGAGCCTGTCTCCGGAAAGAAAGAAGGGATCGAGGTTGGTGGACGGCCGCCCGGCCGCTGCTGACAGCCAGGCGGCGTCGATATAATCGGGCCCCTTTTTGAAGGGAAGCACATCAAAGCCCCGGGCTGCGAGAGCCCCGGCGAGACCGAGGCTCAGGAGCGTTTTGCCGCCCCCTCCGCAGGTCGATGTGACGATAAAGCGGGGCAGGTCGAGGCGTGACGGATCTTCCCTCATGGGCATGTCGGTCTTCCTAGTGCTTGAAGGAACGCTGACCGGTGAAGACCATGGCCACCTGCGGGGAGTGCTCGTTGACGGCCTGGATGACTTCCCAGTCACGGATGGAGCCGCCGGGCTGGCCGATGGCGGTCACGCCCTCTGCCATGGCCACATCCACGCCGTCGCGGAAGGGGAAGAAGCCGTCGGAGATGATGACCGAACCGGCGAGTCCGCCGTGGGCTTCCCTGGCACGGGCCTGAATGTTGGCAAGCTTGTCAGCGAACCCCTTGTCGGAGCCGGCCTTGGCTTTGAGCTCATAGAGGGTGAGGCCGAGCTCACGGAAGGACAGGATGTCCTCGTACTTGTGGTAGGCCTTGTAGATGGCGAGCTCGACACAGCCCACGCGGTCCTGTTCGCCCGTGCCGATGGCCGTGGTGGCGCCGTTGTGGGCGAAAATAACGGAATTGGAGGTCACGCCGGACTCGACGGCCCAGGCGAAGCGCAGGTCGTCGAATTCCTGAGCTGTGGGCCTGCGTGCGGTAAAGGTGTTGCCCGCTTTGTCCGTAGCTTCTGCAGGAATGAAATCGTCAGCGGAAAGGATGCGGTTCTGGAAGGACTTCTGCACAACAAGGCCGCCGTCGGAAAGGCACTTGATGTCGAGGTAGGCAGAAGAGAGGAACTTTTCGAGCTCTCCGAGCCCGGGCAGTTCCATGATGCGCAGGTTTTTGCGTGACTTCAGGATATCGACAACGCCTTCCTCAAAGGAAGGCGCTGCGACGACTTCAAAATAATTGGCAGCCACGAGTTCGGCCGCTTCTTTGGTAAAGGGCCGGTTGACCACGATGGCGCCGCCGAAAGCGGCGATGCGGTCACACCAGAAAGCCTTTTCCAGGGCATCGGCGATCCCCTTGTCGGACCAGGCCGCGCCGCAGGGGTTGTTGTGCTTGATGATGAGGGCGGCCGGTTTGTCGGTAAGGTACTGCAGGATGTTGGCGCCGTTGTCGACGTCGGTCAGATTGGTCTTGCCGGGATGCTTGCCGGCTTGGATCATCTGCGCTTCGGTGAGCGAGGAGACAATGCCCTGCCCGGGCTGACGCCAGCTGCGGCCGCCGAGAGTAATACCCCCGTCAACGAGTTCGTAGAGCGCGGCGGGCTGATCAGGATTTTCGCCGTAGCGGAGGCCTTTCTTTTCGCCTCCGATCTCCCACTGGCGCTTGCGGTAAACCAGCTTCTCGTCTCCGAGGGTAATGGTCATGGTTTCGGGAAAGTCTTCCTTCACTATGGTCTTGTACATTGCTTTGAGATTGGACATGTTTCCTCCCTTCGTGTGCTTTTCTGCTAACACAGACAGCCCGCGTCCGCCACATGGTTTTTGCAGTGACTTTTGACCTGTTTGTGAAAAAAACGCCAGAGTTTCCATTTTGTTGTGATCTGCGTCACTGACTCAGTTTTGGGTAATTAGTAGGGGAAGACAGTTTGGAAGTGATCTGCCAACTGAACAGAGGCATTGCACCGGGCAGTAAGTGTGCGATTTGCCGCGTATCGGACCCGCAGACCGGTATACTGTTCTGATGTCTGGCGGAGAGCCTAAAGGAGTCGAAATGTGAAAAAATTCCTGCAGAGTCTCTCAAACAGATGTGTCATTGTTCTCTCCATTTGCGCGGGCGCCATCTTGGGACTGGCCGGCTACATAGCCTATGCCTCCAACGTGACGTCCTACCTGACGAACGATCCGTCAGCGTGCACGAACTGCCACGTAATGTCTTCCTACTACGCCACCTGGAGTCACAGCTCGCACGCAACGCGGGCCACCTGCAATGACTGCCATGTTCCGCACCCCAGCGTCATTGCGAAGTACTACTTCAAGGCGAAGGACGGCCTTTACCACGCAGCCGTGTTCACGGCCCACGCCGAGCCCCAGGTGCTCCGTCCGAGGACGGCCAGCGCTACGGTCATCATGAACAACTGCATCCGCTGCCATACGCAGCTGAACACGGAATTCGTGAAGACCGGCATGGTATCCTATGTGGATACCATGAACGGCAACGGCAAGGCCTGCTGGACCTGTCACACGCAGGTTCCGCACACGAAGGTGAGCAACCTTTCGTCCACACCGAACGCCATTGTTCCGCTTCCCGGGTCGAAGCTCTCGGGAATGGCTTCCTGGCTTGAGAACAAACAATAAACATCACGCTAATGGGAAAGGGAGTAACTATGAGTTCCGAAGAAACACCTAAGCGCAAGTCGTCCCTCGGTTGGATTCTCTGCGCCGCAGCCATGGTCGTCGTCTTCCTCCTCGGCATGCTGGCGGCGTCCATCAACGAACGCAAGGCTGAAGTCGCTTCGATATACAACAACAAAAAAATCGAGCTCACCCAGACCAACGCCAAGAACGGAGACTGGGGCCTGAATTACCCCAGGGAATATGAAACCTGGAAGATGACGGAAAAGGGCGATTTCAAGAGCAAATACAACGGCAACGACGAACATGACGTCCTCGCTGACCGCCCGAACATGGTCATCCTGTGGGCCGGCTACGCCTTCTCTCAGGATTACACCAAGCCGCGCGGCCACATGCACGCCATTGAGGATATGCGCCGCACTCTGCGTACCGGCGCCCCCATGGACGGCAAGGGCGAAATGCAGCCCGGCACCTGCTGGACCTGCAAGAGCCCCGATGTCCCGCGCTACATGGCTGAACACGGCATCGCCGAATTCTACGCCAAGAAGTGGAGCGAACTCGGCAATGAAATCGTGAACCCCATCGGCTGCGCCGACTGCCATGACGCCAAGACCATGAACCTGCGCGTCTCCAGACCCGCTCTCATCGAGGCCTTCAAACGCCAGGGCAAGGACATCAACAACGCCACCCAGCAGGAAATGCGCTCTCTCGTGTGCGCCCAGTGCCACGAAGAATACTATTTCAAGAAGGGCACCAATTATCTGACCTTCCCCTTTGACAAGGGCCAGACTGTTGAAGCCATCGAACAGTACTACGACGAACAGGGCTTCACCGACTACGTCCACAAGCTCAGCAAGGCCCCCATCCTCAAGGCCCAGCACCCCGGCTGGAGCATGTTCCTGCAGGGCCCCCACGGTCAGCACGGCGTGGCCTGCGCCGACTGCCATATGCCCTACAAGGCTGAGGGCGGCATCAAGTACTCTGATCACCAGATCATGAGCCCGCTCGCCAAGATCTCCTCCACCTGCCAGACCTGCCACAGGGAATCCGAAGAGAATCTGAGGAACTGGGCCAACGAAAACCTCCGCAAGGGCGAGGAAGTCCGCACCGTGGCTGAAGAAGCCCTGGCGAAGGATCACATCATGGCCAAGGCCTGCTGGGATGCCGGTGCCACCGAAGAAGAGATGCAGCCCATCCTGAAGCTCATTCGTCAGTCCCAGTGGCGCTGGGACTACGCCGTCGCCTCTCACGGCGCCGCGTTCCACGCTCCCGCCGAATTCCAGCGCATCATGAGCCACAGCATCGAGAAGGCCTATCAGGCCCAGGTGCTCCTCCAGAAGGTCATGATTGCCCACAACGTCAACTTCACCATGCCCGACGTCTCCACCAAGGAAAAGGCCCAGGCCTACATCGGCCTGAACATGGCCGAGAAGAAGGCCGCCAAGGACAAGTTCCTCCAGACGGTCGTCCCGCAGTGGGTCGAAGAAGCCAAGAAGGCCGGCCGCCTCTAGGCCGTCCCACTCTGGTTCCGCACGCATGAACGGAGCGCCGGCGGGTTTCCCCCGGCGCTCTTTCTTATCCCTCCCCCTTTTTTCTCAGGCCCCGGGAAGCGCCGGGCGAAGGAGTCCTGTTTGCTGTTCTCTCTTGATACTCCCGAATCCGGGCAGGACGGTCCGCGCCCGGCATCCCCGCGCAGACTGTGGCAGGCGCCCTACGGCACCGCCGAAAGCGCCGTGCTTACCGGCATGCTTCTCGTCACCGGCTTCGCGCTGCAGTGGATCACGGGTCCCGCCGATTTTTACCTTCTGACCTTTCCCTTCAACCTCATAGGCGGACTAGCCATTCTTCTCCTGGGAGGCCTGCTCGCCGCATTCCGCCGCGCTCCTGTCTGCGCCTGGCTTACAGGCCCCCAGCTCGCCGCATGCCTGCTCGCAGGCATGCTTCTCCTCTCTCTCATCATGGGCCTCGTTCTCCAGACCGGCCCTGACAAAGCGGCCGGAATCGCAGGCCGCCTCGGGCTCAGGAGCGTGACGCACAGCTGGCCCTTTGTCCTCCTCTACACGCTGCTTCTCATCACCCTCGCCGGCACCGCCTTCGCACGCATCCGCCATCCCATGAAGAATGCCGTCTTCCTGCTCTGGCACCTCGGCGTCTGGACGGCCCTTGCGGGCGCGGGTCTCGGTATTCCCGATCAGCAGCACTACGTCATGTACGTCAACACGGGAGAGACACAGTGGCGTGTGTATTCCGAAGACGGGCAGGGCCTCGCGCTGCCCCTCGCCATCACCCTGCATTCCTTCACCATGGAGGAATACGCCCCTAAGCTTGTGGTCATCGACCGCAAAACCGGCCTTCCGCAGCCCGAGGGCAACCCCGAATTTTTCCAGATAGCTCCGCAGACGCCTCAGGGACGCCTCGGGAAATGGGATATCCACGTGGACACCTTCTATCCCCGCGCTGTCTTCGCCGGCAACGAGACGTTCCAGCCCCAGGAAAAGCCCGGCTCCTCTCCGGCCGTAAAAGTCACGGTCCGCTCCCGGGAGGACGGCAAAACCCAGAGCGGCTGGATTTCCGCGGGGAATATGGACGAATTTATGCACGTGGTGAATCTCGACGAGCGCTACGCCCTGGCCGTGACGCCGCCTGAGCCCAAACAGTTCATTTCCGATGTCACCGTCCTCGTACGGGGGGACGAGCCCGTGCGCACGAAGATAGAGGTCAACTCTCCGCTGCGCATAGGCAGCTGGATCATATACCAGTACGGCTACGACCAGCGTCTCGGCCGGTATTCCGATTTCAGCAGTTTCGAAATCGTCTGTGACCCCTGGCTGCCCGTCGTTTACGCGGGCTTCATCCTCATGTCCCTGGCCGCCATTTTCAGCATCTGCAGGCGCCCCGCCCGCAGGGAGGAACGCTCATGATCTGGAATCAGCTCTCCTGGTTCGCCGTCCCCGCGCTTTCGCTCTGGATTCTCGGCGTCCTGCTCGCACAGAGGAAAGGAAGCCCAGCGCCCGCCTTTCTGGCCACGCTGGCCGGCTGGCTCGTGCTCTCCGTCTTCATCGGTCTTCTCTGGCGGGACCTCGGCAGGCCTCCCATCCGCACCATGGGTGAGACGAGGCTCCTTTTTGCGTCCGCGCTCTCTCTCATCGGCCTTCTGACCGCCCTGCGCACCCGCTATCTGTGGCTTCTCAGCTTCTCCAACCTGATTGCTTCCGTCTTCCTCTTCATTCTGATTCTGAGCCCCGGCATGCAGTCCGGCGCCCTCATGCCGGCTCTGCAGAGCGCGTGGTTCCCTCCCCACGTCGCCTGTTACATCACGTCCTATTCCATACTCGGCGTGGCTACGCTCCTGTCCCTGAAACAGATCCGGGACAACAGGAAGGACGGTTCCTGGCGTCTCATGCCCGTTCTGGACGCCGTTGTCAGGCTGGGGTTCGCCTTCCTCGTCCTCGGACTTATCACGGGCGCCGTCTGGGCCAAGCAGGCCTGGGGTGACTACTGGGCCTGGGATCCCAAGGAGACGTGGGCCTTCATTACGGTGTCAGCCTACCTCGTTTACATTCACCTGCGCGCGCGCCGCGTGCTTACGAGGGGCACGCTCGGCCTTCTGACCGTGGCCTTCCTGCTTCTTCTCATCACCTGGCTCGGCATGTCCTTCATTCCCGCGGCGCAGACCAGCGTGCACGTTTACTCCTAAAAACGGGGGACGGCCGCTTTGCAGGCCGGGCAGAGATTTCCTATAGTCGTCTTTCATCCTTTCCGTATCAGACTGCCGGAGAGCAACTCTGCCCGCCAAACGCCGCATCATGCATACAGCCACACTTCTTCAGGGCGCCTGCGACACCCACGTGCATTTCGCGCCGGACATCGTGCCCCGCCTTCTTTCGGGTCCCCAGCTCGCAGCGGAGGCCAGGAAGCTGGGCATGAGGGCGATCCTGCTCAAGAACCACTACTGTCCCACCTACCTCACTGCCAGCGCCATCGATGAAATGTTCCCCGGCCTGCGCGTCTTCGGGGGGCTCGTGCTCAACGCCGCCTGCGGCGGGCTCAATCCTGACGCCGTGCGCTGCGCCCTGCGCATGGGAGCCAAAGAGATCTGGATGCCCACAGTCTCTTCCCTCAGGCACGTCACCTTTTTTCACGCGCCTCCGGAAACGCTCTGTGTGCCTGTCTTTGATGACCGGGGGCGTCCCGCGCCGGGGCTTCCCGAGATCCTTGATCTTATCGCGCACTCGGGGGCCATCCTCGGAACCGGACACCTCTCTCCCTTCGAGTGCGAGGCCCTGGTTTCCCTGGCGAAGCAGGCAGGCGTCAGGAAAATACTCGTCACGCATCCGGAATTTGAAGCCGTGGACATGGATCTCGACACGCAGGTGCGTCTTGCCGGGCAGGGAGTCTTCTTCGAGCGCTGCTGTCACGCCCTGTACACACGCCAGCACCTTCCCCTGGCCCTCGTGGCGAGACAGATCCGCTGTGTCGGCATCGGGAGCACGATCCTCGCGTCTGACATGGGGCAGCTCGGCTACCCGGAACCAGCTCACGCGCTTCTGCATTTCTGCGAGTCCCTCATGCGCTTCGGCTTCAGCCAGGAGGATATCCGGACCATGGTCTGCGGAAACCCGGCCCGCCTTCTTGGGCTTCCGGCGTAAAAAATCCTGCGAATGTCAGATACTTGTCACAGGCATGGACTGGAAGTAAGATAAAAGGGTATGTGTCCGATTCCGTGTTCATGAAAGCGTGCCGTGTAACGGCAAAGGCTAGAATGGAAAAATTACTGCTCAGGCTCGCCGAACAGCTCGACAGCATCGACGAAGCTTCCCTGATGGCCCTGTGGCCCAAATACGCAAAGCAGGTCAGCGTTTTCGAACCCACCAAACGCTGGGAAATGGCTGCGCTCATCCTGGGGCTCATCCAGGCCAAGTACATGAAAAACAACCTGTTCAACCACCACTGGGCAAAGCAGTCCAACCCGCCCAGCGGAGATCAGGATTCAGAACCCATGCCGGATTTTGCCATGAACTTCTCCCTCGAGGACAAACCGAAGGAGCCCTGCCGCATCCTTGCCTTCAAACCGCTGAAGGAACCCGGCGGGGACGGGAAGTAAACTTGTCAGAATCCGCTTATTTGCATAAGTAAAGTTTTTGCGTTTCCGTTTTCCCGCCCGCGCGCCCTGTCGCGTCCGCGCAGGAGAGATTCGGAGACTATTCTACCGGTTTTCCGGCTTTTCCCGGGAATCTGAAAAAGGTGAAAATATGGCCAATACCGTTATTATCGGCTCCCAGTGGGGCGACGAAGGAAAGGGAAAAATCGTTGACATGCTGGCTACGGACAGCGATGTCATCGTGCGTTTCCAGGGCGGCAACAATGCCGGGCATACCATCGAAGTGAACGGTGAGCGCACCATCCTGCACACCATCCCCTCCGGTATTCTCCACGAGGAAAAACTCTGCCTCATCGGCAACGGTGTCGTTCTCGATCCGTACGTCTTCCTGAAGGAAGTGGATTCGCTCAAGACGAAGGGCGTCAATATGTCCGCCACCAGGCTCGGCATCAGCCCCAAGACGCATCTCATTCTTCCCTACCACCGCGCCATTGACCTCGCCAGGGAAAGCCTGAAGGCCGGCAAGAAGATCGGCACCACGGGCCGCGGCATTGGTCCCTGCTACGAGGACAAGGCCGCCCGTATCGGTATCCGCGCCAACGATCTCACAGATCCGGATCTCCTGCGCACCAAGATCCGCGCTGCCCTTACCGAAAAGAACATTCTCTTCACCGAGCTCTACAAGACCGAGCCCATGGATCCCGACAAGGTCACCGATGAGCTCCTCAGCATCGCCGATCGCATCACGCCCTACCTGCGCGACGTGTCCGAGGCCCTTCTCGACGCTTCCAAAAGCGGCAAGAGCGTGCTCTGGGAAGGCGCCCAGGGCGTGCACCTCGATATCGACCACGGCACCTACCCCTTTGTGACCTCCTCCAACACCGTGGCCGGCGCCGCGGCCATCGGTTCCGGTGTCGGTCCGAACTTCATCCAGCGTATCGTGGGCGTCATGAAGGCCTATACCACCCGCGTGGGAGCCGGCCCCTTCCCCACCGAGCTTGAAGACGAAACCGGCAAGTTCCTGCAGGACAACGGACATGAATTCGGCGCCACCACGGGCCGTCCGCGCCGCTGCGGCTGGCTTGACGCCGTGGTCGTCCGCGAGTCCGCCCTGCTCTGCGGCCTCACCGACATCGCCATGACCAAGATCGACGTGCTCCGCGGCATTCCCAAGCTGAAGATCTGCGTGGATTACAAGTACAAGGGCCGCCGCATGGAATATCCTCCGCAGGGTGAAAACGCCCTCGCCGATGTGACCCCCATCTACGAGGAGCTCCCCGGCTTCGATGAGGACATTTCCGACTGCCGGACCTTCTCCGCCCTGCCGGGCAACGTGCAGAAATACATTAAGCGCGTCGAGCAGCTCACCGGCGTGAAGGTTTCCATCATTTCCGTCGGCCCCGGCAGAAATCAGACCATCGTTCTCTAATGTCCGATCCCGTCCTTGAGGCCGTTTCAGGCCCGGCTTTCCAGTCTGTCAGGGAACGCCTGGACAGCCTCGGAGCAGCACCCCCGCAGGTGCTGCTCCTCGAGGGCGGTTCGGAAGCCGCGCGCACGGACGCGGCTCTCTACTGGGCCTGCCGCTGCTCCTGCCCTTCCGCCCGGCAGACCGGCACCCCCTGCCTCTCCTGTCCCACCTGCCGCCAGATAGCGGCCTTCGAATATCTCGATCTCATCGCCCTGGACGGCCGCATCTCCAACAAAGAAGACAAAGAGAATCCCGGGAAAATCCGCGCCCTCAGCATGGACAACGTGCGCGGGCTCAAGTCCGTCATCAGCGATCCCCCGCACAATCCGGGCTTCAGGGTGGTTATTCTCGCCGGCATAGAGACAACCCGCACCGAAGCCGCCAACGCCCTTCTGAAGGCCCTCGAAGAGCCCTCCCCGTCCACGCTCTTCGTCCTGCTCACCCCGCAGCGGGAGCAGATACTGCCAACACTCGTCTCCCGTTCCTTCTGCTTCACCCTTCCCTGGCCGGATCCCGAACAGGCCGACGCGGAAACGGCGGCCCTGCAGGACAGCATAGCTGACTTTCTCGAGACAGGACGCGGTCTCTTTGCCGTCACGGGACAGCACGGCTTCACGGCGGCCCAGGGCCGTGCCATGCTCACCGCTGTACAGAAAAGCCTTCTGCGCGTCATGGCCCGGAGTCCCCATTCCGGACACCTCGAACACATTCTCGGGGACATGCCGCCCGCTTCTCAGGTTCTTGCCTGCCGTTTCCTGTACGAAGCCGAAAACCTGATTCAGGCCCAGGTCACGCCCACACGCGCCATCGAAGCCTTCATGGCCAACCTGTTCGTTCTGCTGAACGAGCAGAAGCTGAGATAAAAAAAACGGACGCCATTGTATAAACAGCGTCCGCCTGAATCCGTTCCCGGCCTGCAGGCCGGCTCAGAAAATTATTTCTTCCAGAGATTGCCGTATTTCACGGAAAGTCCGTCAGTACGTTCCACAAGGCGCGCCACAAGACCGTCAACCTCGTCCATGGTCAGCGTACCGATCTCCTTGGAGAGCAGGAAGGGCAGATAGCCTTCTCCCTGGCTGAAGACCCAGGTGACGGAATACACGGAGCCGACGCCGGGACGGCTGGGAAATTCGGATTTTGTATCGACCAGGATGCGCAGCTTGGGGCTGTCGGCTTCAGAGAGGCTGAAGAGATTCGAACTGTTGAACGCTTCCTTCAGCTTCATTCCGAGCCTGGCGCCAACGCTGTCGCTGCCGTCCAGCGTGACGGACACCACAGTGACGCGGCTGTCCGTTTTGGCGGGCTTGTCCTGAGGAGCCTGCACCTTGGCTGTGCCGGAATCAGGAGCCGGGGCGGCCATGGCGCCGGAAGCGGGAAACAGAAGAACGCAGACGGCTGCGATGGAAAGAAGGATTCTGGACATGCTGTATCTCCTCTGCAGGTCTTTTCATGGGGCCAGCCCGGGAAACCGGGGCTCACGAGTACAGATCATACCATTCCCTCTGCGAAAACTCAATGTGCCCGCCACGCCCGCAATTGAGGTTCCCCGCCTTTGCGGATAAAATTAAAAGATACGATCACGAGGAGGAATGGTCATGCTGAGAACGCTCATCAGGGATGCCCTGGCATCGGAAGCCCCCGTCGCGGATCTGACCGTATGCGGCTGGATCCGCACGCGCCGTGACGCCAAGGATGTCATTTTTCTTGAAATCAACGACGGCTCCTGCCTCACCAACCTGCAGTGCGTCGTCGACCCGGATTCTCCCGTCCGTGAAAAACTCGGCGGTGACGGCACGGGCGCCTCGCTCTGTGTGAAAGGCGATCTTGTCGCCTCTCCCGGAAAGGGGCAGCGCTGGGAACTGCATGCGAAAACGCTGCGTATCCTCGGACATGCGGATCCCGAGACCTACCCGCTCCAGAAGAAACGCCATTCCGACGAGTTTCTGCGCAGCATCGCCCACCTCCGCGTGCGCACCAACAAGTACTCCTCCGTCTTCCGCGTGCGCGCCCGCGCGGCTGCCGCTGTCCACGCCTTTTTCCGCAGGAACGGCTTCTTCTGGGTGCACACTCCCATTCTCACGGGTTCAGACTGCGAGGGTGCGGGCGAGATGTTCCGCGTGACCACGCTTTCTCCCGGGGAGAAGGATCTTTCGAAGGACTTTTTCGGCCATCAGTGCAACCTGACTGTTTCCGGCCAGCTTGAAGCCGAAGCCCTGGCCATGGGACTCGGCCGCGTCTACACGTTCGGTCCCACGTTCCGCGCCGAGAACTCCAATACGCCGCGCCATGCCGCCGAGTTTGTCATGATTGAGCCCGAGCTCGCTTTCTGCGAACTCCCTGACCTCATGGATTTTGCCGAGGACTTCGTCCGCTCCTGCGTCGACGAGGTGCTCTCCACCTGCCCTGAGGAACTCGCCCTCTTTGACCGCTGGGTTGAGCCAGGGCTTATCGACAGCCTCAAAACGGTGGCGGGCGAGAACTTTGCCCGCATCACCTACAGGGAGGCCATCAGCATACTTCAGAAGAGCGGAAAGAACTTCGAGTACCCCGTATCCTACGGTATCGACCTGCAGACCGAACACGAGCGCTACCTTTCCGAAGAGCACTTCAAAAAGCCCACCATGGTCACGGACTACCCGCGCAACATCAAGGCTTTTTACATGCGTGCCAACGACGACGGGGACACCGTGGCGGCCATGGATCTGCTCGTGCCCCGCATCGGGGAACTTATCGGCGGCTCCCAGCGCGAGGAGCGCTATGACCTTCTCAGGGACCGCATTCTGGCCATGGGGCAGGAAGCCAGCAGCTACGACTGGTACCTTGATCTGCGCCGCTTCGGCTCAGTGCCTCATTCGGGATTCGGCATGGGTTTCGAGCGCTTCATCATGATGCTCACGGGCGTGAGCAACATACGTGACGTGATTCCCTTCCCGCGCACGCCGGGCAGCCTCGAATTCTGATCCGGAAAACTTTCAGAAGACGGATGACCCCCCGGAAGCGCCGCTTCCGGGGGGTCACTGTTTCTGGGAAAGACAGGCGTCAGTCCGCCATTTTCCCGAGTATCCATCCGAAAACGGTATCAGCCATGAGGGCCGCCGCCTCGGTGACGCGGGGGGCGAAGGGCGCGTGATCGGCCACGTCCGTGGTGAAGTCGCCGACCAGGGTCAGGAGGCCGAGCTCCCGTCTGCGCATGGGCGGGCCACCCCAGCCGCCGAGGCCGGAGGCCGACACCACGCGCTTCCCGGCCATCATGACGCGCTCCACGAGGAAACGCTTGCACTCCGGAGCGTCAAAGGCCTCGACCCAGATGTCCGCGAGAGGCACATACCGGTCCGCGTTCTGTTCCGTGAGCTTTTTCACCCTGGCGTCCACGTCGAGCTCCGGATCGAGCTCCAGAAGACGATCCCTGAGGGCTTCCGCCTTGGGACGTCCCACGTCCCGCGGCATGAACTGCTGCCGGTTCAGGTTGCTCGCGTCCACGGTGTCATGATCCACGAGAAGGAAGCGGCGCACGCCCGATCTCGCCAGCATGAGCGCGGCGTTGGACCCGATGCCTCCGCAGCCTGCGAAGCCGATGCGGGGAGCAGCGAGACGCGCGAGCTCCTCTTCTCCGAGGTAGCGGGAGAGCCCCTCAAGAAGCGTGCCTGCCATGGTGAGGCTACACCCTGACCGTGGAGGAGAGCGTGGGATCCTCCCAGTCCTTGATGACGGGCTGATAGCCGAGGGAGATGAGGTCGCGCTCCATCTCCTCCACGCCGCGCTTGTCCGTGATGTCGAACTGGGGCGGGGTGTGGCTGAACTTGACCCTGCCGCCCACGGCCGTGGAAACGCCGGCGGACACACGGTTCACACAGATCTGCACGATATGGTTGCGCATATCCGCGCTTTCCCTGGAGGAACAGGTGAGGCAGTCCCGCGGAAGGAAGATGCGCAGCGCAGTGAGATACTGCACGAAGGATCTGTCATCGAGGGGATAGGGAATGTCGAAGCTGCCCTCATGGGAGCAGATGCGCGGAATGCACAGGCCGATGTCCGTGCCGGGGAAACGGCGCTGCAGCCACCAGGCGTGCAGGCCCGTGGCGTAGCCGTCGTCATAGAGCCTGTCCAGGCCGAGCAGGGCCCCCAGGGAGAGGGAGCGCATGCCAGCGCGCCCTGCCCTTTCCGGCGCGTCCAGACGGTATTCATAATTGCTCTTGGGGCCGGCCGGATGCAGGTACTTGTAGAGCACCGGGTTGTACGTTTCCTGGAACATGGTCATGTAGTTCACGCCGGCCTCGGCCATCATGACGTACTCGTCCTCGGTAAGGGAATACACCTCTATGCCGATGGAGGCGAAAAGCGGCTTGATGCGGCGCACCACGTCGGCGATATACTGGGGCGTGGAGATGCCGGGGGCTTCGCCGGTCAGGATCAGGATATCCTGCAGGCCGTCCTTATAGATGGCGAGGGCTTCGGCGTAGGCCTCATCCACGGTGAGATGCGTACGTTTCTGCTTGTTCTCCGCGTTGAAACCGCAGTAGCGGCAGTGGTTGGTGCACACATCGGAGATGTAGAGGGGCGTGAAGAGGTTCACGGCGCGGCCGAAATAGCGGGCCGTAAGCTCGTGGGCGCGGCGGGCCATGGCCTCGAGGTACGGAGCCGCGGCAGGAGAAAGCAGGGCCAGAAAGTCGCGCGGGGAAAGCACTTCCTTATTGAGGGCATCCGAGACGTCGCGGGCGGTCATGGCCGCCACATCTTTTTCGCGCTGCTCCCTGTCCTGGGCCTTCCAGAATTCGGTAAAGGTTTCCATGCCGGCCTCCTAACGCAGGAACCCGGTGAGCGGAGACGAGGCGGAAGCGCCCTCTTCCTGGGCGCGCACCCCGCCGAACCCGGCGAGGAAGGCCTCGCGGCCGGCCCTGACGGCCATCCCGAAGGCGCGGGCCATGGCCACGGCGTCGCGGGCCGACGCGATGCCAGTGTTCACGAGACAGGCGTCAGCTCCCATCTCCATGGCCTCGCAGGCCTCGGAGGGGCGTCCGATCCCGGCGTCCACGACGACCGGCACGCTCATTTCCTCGATGAGGATTCCAATCATTTCCTTTGTGCGCAGGCCGCGGTTGGTGCCGATGGGAGCGGCAAGGGGCATGACGCAGGCGGCGCCGGCGTCCACGCAGGCCCGGGCCACATAAAGGTCGGGGTTGATGTAGGGAAGGACGGTAAAGCCCTCGCCGGCGAGGATCTCCGTGGCTTTGGCCGTGGCGTACCCGTCAGGAAGGAGGTGCCGCGTGTCCGAAATGACTTCGATCTTCACCCATGTGCCGCAGCCCGCGGCTCTGGCAATGCGGGCAAGGCGCACGGCCTCATCGGCAGTTCTGGCGCCCGAGGTATTGGGCAGGAGGCGCAAGCCCTCAGGGATATGCGCCATAATTCCCCGGTTCTGGGGATCAACGCGGCGCATGGCCACGGTCACCACTTCCGCGCCGCTGGCTTCGGCCACTTTCGGGATAAGGTCATCCGAGGCGTATTTGCCCGTGCCCATGAAAAGCCTGCTTCTGAGTTCCACGCCGCCGAGTACAAATTTATCTTCCATGTTATGCTCCTTCGAAAAAAGATACGCGCACCATCCAGGGAGAAAGGCTGACTACCCCCCTCCCACGAACTGCACGACCTCGATGACGTCGCCTTCCCCGGCCTCCACGGCCGCGAACTTTTCCCTGGGCACGATGACGGCGTTGCGTTCGACCACGACCTTCGCCGGATCCGCGCCGAGGCTTCTCACCACGTCCTCCATGGTGGAGCCCTCCGCGAACGCCGTTTCCTGTCCATTGACGGTACAGGTGATTTTTTCCATATGCGTTACCCCGTAAAAAACAAAAAACCGCTTTCCCTGACGCGGAGGAAAAGCGGATATGGCGTACCGTTCTGTTGCGGAGCTCTGGCTGCTTTCCCTTCGTCAGTATTACCTGCATCAGGTGTCAGAACAGGCATGACCTGTTCCCGGGGTCAGGGTGTCAGCCCTTTCTCAGCCTCTCGGCTCCCCCAGCAATTTCAGATTTATACTTCCTTTTTCCCGGGCAATGCAAGAGCCCGGAAAACTCACAGTTCCCTGTGGCGGATGCGCTTCACGAAATCGCGCACTTCCTGGCGGGAGAGCCCGAGGAGCGCGGGGCAGAGGACGCCGACAAGGCCCAGGACGGCGGTGTAAATAACACCGGAGCAGAAGAAGCGGACAAAGGAATCAAGATTTCCAATCCCCAGGTACAGCGTGAGCTCACGGCAGCCGAAGGCGAGCCCGAGAAGCAGGCCGAGGCTCCAGATCTGATGGAAGAGATTGCGCCAGAACGCGAGGGGCACGAAGCGGGAGGCCAGCCACATATAGAGGTTCACGCTGATAAACTGCACGCCCACGGTTTTGCAGGCGAGTCCCGTGGCGCCGAGCCCGAGGCCCCAGAGGTTCGCTGGGGCAAGCAGGAACCAGGCCGCGGAGAGGCCATATACACATTCAAGGGCCTGCATGTTCCTGAGCACCTTCGTCCTGGAACTGGCGTGGAAGATGGACGTGGCAAGCTGGCCGTATCCCTGGTGCAGGGGGTAGAGGGCCATGATCTGCACGGGCAGAATGGCTTCCGTGAACTGGGAACCGCCGAAGAGGTGGACGAGGAACGTGGCCTCGGAGAGCGTGAAGCAGGAAAAATAGGCTGCCACCACATAGAGAAGCGGGGCGAAACGGTTGACGAGATGCGCCATGGCCGTCACGTCGTGCCTGCCCCAGGCTATGGAGAGCTCGCGCATGAGGAGCGGGGTCATGGCGGAGACAAAGAGGAAGCAGGCCATGCTCACTTTCTGGGACAGCGCGAAGAAGCCCTGCTCTGCCGAACCGTCAAACCACTGCAGGAGCCAGCGTTCGGCAGAGAGCATGAAGAAAGCCAGGAGGGCCTGCACGAAAAGGGGGTTGGAATAGTCGAAGAATTCCCGGAAATAGGCTTTTTTCTGCTCCCTGGTGAGGCGCATGGAAATGGTGCCCGAGGGAAGCCACTGGCCGCGGCCGTAGCGCACGGTGACAAACCAGAACCCGATGGCCGTGCACGCGAGCATGCAGTACTGCTGCAGAAAGAGCGTGCCGATATCGAGAAGGCCGAAGAAGAAGAGGCCGCCCAGGGCGACGACGGCTACGAGGGAAACCACGGTACGCACCATCTCGGAACTCACCGTGGCGCCTATGGCGTCGTTCATGGATCTGAGCACGCGCCCCCACCATGTGAGAAAAGCCCAGAAAGCGGCCAGCGGGGCGAGCCACAGCGGCACGTCGGGCATGAAAAGGCTGCCGCAGGAGGGCACGGCGAAGAAGAGCATGGCCACGGCCATGGTGATGACGAGCACGAGAAGGGAGGCCCGCATGTAGTAGGCTATGAGTCCGGACTCGGTCTGGCGCCGGGACAGGGAATTATAGAAGCACGTGCTTGTGCCCATGTCCAGGAAGCCGGCCATCTGATAGAAGAGATTGGTCGCAAAGCTGTAGCTGCCGTACATCTTCGGTCCGAGGGCGCGCGGCAGGATGGCTTCCATCGCCAGGTAGACGGGTACGGAAGCCACGTTGGCCAGAAGCTTGAAGAGATAACGTTTCGCGAGTGTCGGATTCTTTCCCTGCATGCGTGTCTCTCTAGCCTGTTTCCCACGCGCTCTCAAGCGAAAAGCGGCGGGCATCCCCCGCAGGGAGAAGCGGTCCCCCGTTTTTTGACGCACCCGTGCTTTTGGCCTATATTTTCACACCCTAACAGCCATTCCGACTCTATTCCGAGGTTTTTGACAATGGATGACAGCAAAAGTTCACTCATGAAAAAGGGGCTCGAAAAAGCCCCTCACAGGTCGCTGCTCTACGCGCTCGGCCTGACAAAGGAAGAAATTGACCGCCCCATCATCGGCGTCGTCAACTCCGCCAGCGAGGTGGTCCCCGGCCACATGCACCTCGATAAGATCGCCGAAGCGGTCAAGGCCGGCATCCGCATGGCCGGCGGCACACCTCTCGAATTTCCCGCCATCGCCGTGTGCGACGGAATCGCCATGAACCATGAAGGCATGCGCTTCTCCCTGCCTTCCAGGGACTACATCGCCGACAGCTGCGAAATCATGGCCCGCGCCCACTCTTTCGACGGCCTCGTCTTCATCCCCAACTGCGACAAGACCGTCCCCGGCATGCTCATGGCCATGATGCGCCTGAACCTGCCCTCCATCCTCGTCTCCGGCGGCCCCATGCTTCCCGGCTACGCGGCAGACGGAAAGCACGCTGACCTTATCTCCGTGTTCGAGGCTGTGGGCGGCTACAAGGCCGGCAAACTCAGCGCCGAAGAACTCCAGCAGATGGAAGAGCGCGCCTGCCCCGGCTGCGGTTCCTGCGCCGGCATGTTCACGGCCAACTCCATGAACTGCCTTGCCGAGACCATCGGCGTGGCCCTGCCCGGCAGCGGCACCATCCCGGCCGTCTACTCCGCCCGCCTGCGCCTGGCCAAGTACTCCGGCATGCGTGTCATGGAGCTCCTGCGCCAGAACATCCGTCCGCTCGACATCGTCACCAGGAAGAGCGTGGAAAACGCCATCACTGTCGACATGGCCCTCGGCTGCTCCACCAACACGGTCCTGCACCTGCCCGCCATCTTCGGCGAGGCCAATCTCGATATCAATCTGGACATCTTTGACGCCGTCAGCCGCAAGACCCCGAACCTCTGCCATCTGTCCCCGGCCGGCAAGCACTACATGATCGACCTCGACAACGCCGGCGGCATCCGCGCGGTCATGAACGAGCTCGCCAGAGGCGGTCTTATCCACACCGACTGCCTCACTGTCACGGGCAAGACCGTGGGCGAGAACATCAAAGACGCGAAGATTCTCAACACGGACGTCATCCACACCCTCGAGAATCCGTACTCCAGGGACGGCGGCATCTCCATCCTGCGCGGCAACATCGCCCCCAAGGGCGCCGTGGTCAAGAAGGCGGCCGTCGCTCCCGAAATGCTCTGCCGCGATGTCACGGCCAAAGTCTTCTACAGCGAGGAAGACGCCATGAAGGCCATTCTCGACGGCAAGATCAAGCCCAATGACGGCGTTGTCATTCTCTTCGAAGGTCCCCGCGGCGGCCCGGGCATGCGCGAAATGCTCTCCGCCACAGCCGCCATCACCGGCATGGGCCTCGGCAAGGACGTGGCCCTGCTCACGGACGGCCGTTTCTCCGGCGGCACCAACGGCGCGGCCATCGGCCACATCTCCCCTGAAGCAGCTGACGGCGGCCCCATCGGCCTTGTGAGGGACGGCGACATCATCCATATCGACATCCCCGGCCGCAAGCTTGAGCTGAAGGTCAGCGATGAGGAACTCGAAAAGCGCCGCGCCGAGTACAAGGCTCCCGAGAAGAAGAGCCCCTACGGCATCCTGAGGCGCTACGCCGCCATGGTGACCTCCGCCGACACCGGCGCCCGCTACCGCAAGGTATAGCCTCTCCGGGAAGAGGCCATCCCTCTCCGGAATTGTTTCACGTGCAACAATACAGAAAGGGTCCTCTCCGCTCCGGAGGGGACCCTTTCTGCGTATACAGGGCTCTTCAGTGCCGGGGAAGCGGCTCTTTCCGGAACAGGGGGGCTCTCTGCCTTCGTCCCCCGGTTTCCCGGGGGAAAGACTCTCTTTTTCCCCTCCCGGTGTGCCGTAAAACAGGGGCAGTATGGCGTTTTCAGGGGACAGCCCCTGCGTTTCCGCCCGGAGCACACGCAGCCGGCAAAGCCGGGCTCCCTGAGCCGGCCTCCCGCGCCACGGTGCGTACCGGCCGGGACGGGTCATGCGGGCACAAAAAAAGACGGTCCCGGGAAAGGACCGTCCTCGTTGTTTCAGGGCAGGACGCCGCTACTTGGCGTGTTCCCTCAGCACATCAATCATCTTCTTCTGCGGGCTGATCATGCAGGCGTCGATGAATTCCTGGATATCGGAATCGGACTTCAGAATGGATTTTGCGGTATTCTGGGTTTTGCGGTTCCAGGCATCGAGCCAGATAATGAAGCCGCTGGCGTCATCAGGATCGAGCGCGTAGTCGCGGCAGGTTGAGGTTTCGGCGTTCCACCGGCCCTCGACCTTCGGTCCCGTGGAGCGCATTTCCTTCCAGGGCTGCATAACCTTCACGTCGGGATTCTTCTGGCACCACATATAGGTCTGCGTGAGCACCACCTGCACGGTGTCGGGAGAGGCGATATTCTGGCCGATCTCTGCGGACACCCATCCGTCGACCTGGAGGGCCTGGAACAGAGGAGGCTCACCCTTCATGATGCCGGGCTCGGAAATGAGTTCTGCGCAGAGGTAGGCGTCAGGCTGAATAAGATCATTGTCAGCCCGGGCCAGCGCCGGCAGAGAGAGGACAAGGACAAGAGAAAGCAGAAGTTTTCTCACCATAATCTCCAATCCGGGGAAAGCCCGGAACAGCACGGTTTTCTTCGCGGACGCGGTTCTGACCGCCTGTTCTATTCGAAGCGGCTGGCGCCGGTAATCACCACGAGATCCGAGGGAACGTCCTGATACATGCCCACGGTGGTGGTCTTCACCTTGGCGATCTTGTCGACCACGTCCATGCCCTCGGTCACCCTGCCGAACACGCAGTAGCCCCAGCCGTTGCCGCTGGGGGCCTGGAAGTTCAGGAAGTCGTTGTCAACGAGATTGATGAAGAACTGGGCCGTGGCGCTGTGGGGATCCATGGTTCTGGCCATGGCGATGGTGCCGCGGTCGTTCTTCAGGCCGTTGTCAGCCTCGTTCTTGATGGGGGCCGAGGTGTCCTTCTGCTGCATTCTGGCAGTGAGGCCGCCGCCCTGGATCATGAAGCCGGGGATGACACGGTGGAAGATTGTATTATTGTAAAAGCCGTCATCAACGTACTTCAGGAAGTTGGCAACCGTTTCCGGAGCCTTGTCAGGATAAAGCTCCACAAGGATGTCGCCGGAAGTCGTTTCCAGCAGCACAACAGGATTTTCAGACATGATATCTCCTTCTTGGATGCGGCGTCATCACACAGGCCGCACGCGTTTTCATACCGGCTTTTCTTACGTTATGCGGGCCGCCTTGACAATACGCGCCGCTGCGGGAGGGATGTGACATGCCCCGCGTCATGTCTCCGCTGAAGGACGCGGATGCCTTCCATGAAGCCCTTGAAAACTGGTTCCTCAGGGCGCGCCGCCCCCTGCCCTGGCGTGAGGACTACGAGCCCTACCATGTGTGGATCTCTGAAATCATGCTCCAGCAGACGCAGATGGAACGCGGCGTGGCCTATTACCGGAAATGGATGGAAAAGTTTCCTGATATCGCCACCCTCGCCGCAGCCTCTGAGGAGGCCGTGCTCAGGGCCTGGGAGGGACTCGGCTACTATTCGCGGGCGCGCGCCGTGGTCAGGGCCGCTGCCATCCTGAAGGAACGCTTTCACTGCCGCTTTCCCTCCGATCCGGAAGTCATACGCTCCCTGCCGGGCGTCGGCCCCTATACGGCCGCGGCCATAGCGAGCATCGCCTTCAGCCACGACATCGCCTGCGTGGACGCCAACGTGGAACGCATCGTCACCCGCCTCTTCGACATTGACGAGCCCCTTTCCGGAAAGACGGCCAGGCGCCGCGTGGCGGAGCTCGCCGGAGAACTTCTCCCCCCGGGACGGGCCAGGACGCACAACCAGGCCATGATGGAGCTCGGAGCCCTTGTCTGCGGAAAGGCCCCCGGGTGCGGCGGCTGTCCCGTGCGGGGATTCTGCCTCGCTGCGGAGCGGGGAACAGCCCGCGAAAGGCCCGTGAAAAAAGCTCCCCCGGAGACGATCCGCCTCACCATGACCGCGGGCCTCATCCTTTCCTCTGGCAGATGCCTCGTCCTGCGGCGTCCCCCGAAAGGGCGCTGGGGCGGACTCTGGGATTTCCCGGGCGGCGTGGCGGAGGACGGCGTGCCCCCTGGGGAAGCCTGCGTCGCGTCCGTCAGGGAGAGAACCGGTCTTGACACTGCCGTCACCGCGGCTCTCCCGGCCATAAATCACACATTCACCAACCACAGGGTGTGCCTGCAGGGTTTTCTCCTGCGGCCCGTGAAGAAAACTGAAACCCCTCCTGTTCCGCTCACGGAGGAAGGCACCTCCTGGCAGTGGGCGGATCTGGAGGAACTCGGGGCCCTCGCCATGCCCTCGGCCTGCCGGAGGCTCGTGGAAGAGAACCGGCTCCTCCTCGCGTCCGCCATGCCGGATTCCGCCCGGCTGGCATAAAAAGCGCCTTTTTTCGGGAAGAAAGGTCCCGAAGGCTTGACACGGAGGCTTTCTCTTTAGTAAGTATCCGGCGTCGGTGCAGCCGCGAGGCTGCAACATCCATTTGAGAACAGCAAGTTCACAGAAGGGTGGCCTGTAAAGGCCCCCTTTTTTTTGACCCTTAAACCCGTGGTGGGGTACAGAAAACGTGTCTGAAAACACGCTGAAAGCGAAAATTTTACAGCTGGCCGGGCCCGCCGTCGGGGCCCAGAATCTGGAGATATGGGGCCTCGAAGTCATCGAAGCCGGCCGCATGCTCGTCCGCCTGTACGTGGACACGCCCGGAAGGGCGGAAGAAGAAGCCCCCGCAGAGACAGAGGACGGGGACATTCCGGAGAACATTTCGGCCACCGTGGATCAGTGCGAAAGCATCTCGCGGCAGCTCGCCCTGGCGCTAGACGCGGAAGAGGTCATCGACCGGCCCTATACGCTGGAAGTTTCCACGCCGGGCCTCGACAGGCTCTTCTTTTCCGCGGACCAGATGAAGGATTACACGGGGGAAATCATTGACGCCCGGTATCCCGGGGCCATCACGCCCGGCGATCCGGTGAAGCCGCACCGCGTGTGGCGCGGCACCCTTTTAGAGGCCGGCGGCGATTCTTTCGTCCTGCAGCCCGGAAGCGTCTCCGAAGACGGCACGTTTCTCCCCGAGGACTGCCCGCCTGTGACGCTCCCCTTCTCCTCCGCACGCAGGGTCCGCCGCGTCTACATTTATGCCCGCCCTCAGAAGCCCGGCCGGGGCAGCCGTCCCGGCAAGGCCAAAAAGAACAGCTCTTCTAAAGCTCAGAAAGGGAAAATTTCATGAATCTTGAACTGAAAAAGGCCATTGATCAGATCTGCAAGGACAGGGGCCTGGATCGCAATATGCTCATCGAGACGCTGCAGGAGGCCGTACGCACCTCGGTGCTGCGCCGCTACAGCGAAGATATCGACGTCGAAGTCACGTACAACGAGGAAACCGGCGACATCGAAGTCTACCAGTTCAAGATCGTGGTGCCTGACGACGACGTGGCCAACGAGGACACGCAGATCGCCATTTCCGACGCCAGGAAGCACGATCCCTCGGTCCAGCTCGACGACGAGGTGGGCTTCCGCGTGAACATCGAGGATCTCGGCCGCATCGCCGCCCAGTCCGCCAAGCAGGTCATCATCCAGCGCATGCGCGACGCGGAGCAGGCCCAGATCTTTGACGAGTTCAAGGACCGCATTGGCGAGATCGTTTCCGGCACGGTGCAGCGCCGCGACAAGGGCGGCTGGGTCATTTCCCTCGGCCGCACCGAGGCCATTCTGCCCCGCGAGGAGCAGATCGCCAAGGAGCACTACAAGCGCGGCGATCAGATTCAGGCCATCATCATCGACGTACGCAAAGACGTCCGCGGCCCGCAGGTCGTGGTGTCCCGCTCCCACCGCGATTACCTCGCCGCCCTCTTCCGCCGCGAGGTGCCTGAAGTCGACGAAGGCGTCATCCAGATTCTCGGCGTGGCCCGCGATCCCGGCTCCCGCGCCAAGGTTGCCGTTGTCTCCCGTGACCGCGACGTGGATCCCGTGGGCGCCTGCGTGGGCGTCAGGGGCTCTCGCATCCAGAACATCGTGCAGGAACTGCACGGTGAGCGCATCGACATCGTGGTCTGGAGCCCGGACATCAAAACCTACGCGAAGAACGCCATGGCTCCGGCTGTCGTCTCCAGCATCGTTGTGAACGAAGCCGAGAACCTTCTCGAAGTCATCGTTCCCGATGATCAGCTGACTCCGGCCATCGGCCGCAAGGGCCAGAACGTCAAACTGGCCGCGCGCCTGCTCGGCTGGAAGATCGATATCTACAGCGAGACCAGGCACAAGCTGGACGCTGACAAGAAACTGGGACACGGGCTCGAACAGGTGGCCAGCGTCGCCGAGGTCTCCGTGGAGGATCTCCTCAAGGCCGGCTTCAACACCCTGGACAAGCTGCGCGCCGCCACGGACGGTGAGCTCGGCGAGAAACTGAGCCTCACCGGCACCCGCATCGCCCAGCTGAGAGCCGCCATCAACTTCCTCGCCCCCGTGGTGGAAAAACAGCCCGAATCCTCCTCCGTCGAATTCATGAACAGGCCCGCCGCTGACGCGGCGGAAAACGCCGGACAGGAAGAGGAGGATGAGCCCGAGCCCGAGGAATACGGCACCGATGATCCCAGCGCCGGCACCGTCGACGGCACCGATGACCAGGATCCCTCCGAAGCCGGTTTCACGGATCCGGACGGGGAAGCCAAGGATGGAGCCGATGACGAAAACGGACCCGAAGACGCCCGGTAGCGGGGCGTGCCCGGGGCCCGAGCGCATGTGCGTCATCTGCAGGCAGCGTTTCCCGAAGCAGAACCTGACGCGCTATGTCCGGGACCCCGGAGGAGAGTTCGTTCCCGACCCGAAGAAGACCCTCCCCGGCAGGGGGTGGTACGTCTGCGGCCGGGAATCCTGCCAGACAAAATTTTCCAAATACCGCACTGCGAAACGGCACAGGGGGGAAATAAATGACCAAAGACAAAATCAAGTTAAAGGACCTCGCGGAAGATCTGAAAATTCCGCGTCAGGAGCTCCTTGGCACAGCGCGTGAGATGAACCTTGCCGTTCGCAGCGTCCAGGGTTCCGTCACGCCTGAGGAAGCCGACAAGCTCCGCAGGCATTATGAAAAGATCCGTCAGGCAGACAAGGACCAGAAGCAGGTCATCGTCCGTCACCGCCGCAACGCGGCTCCGGCGGACGGAGCCGGCGCGAAGCCCGCTCCCCGCGAGAGGGCTGCCGACGGCGGAAGGCCCCAGCGCGCTCCCGCGCAGAGGCCCGCGAAACAGGAACCCGCAGCCGCGGCCAGGGTCATCAGCCGGCCTGAAGAGGCCAGCCCGGTGAAAGTTCCCGCGGCCCGCATCATCACGCCGGCTCCGCAGGCCGGGACAGATGCCCAGCCCCAGCCGAAGCCCGAAGCCGAGGCCGGAGCGCAGCCCGCTCCCGCTACCGCGCCCGCAGCCAGAATTGTTGCCCCTGCCCCGCAGAAGGACGCCAAGCCGAAGCCCCGCCCCGCGCAGGCCTCCGAGCAGCAGGAAGACGGCGCCTCTCCGAGAGTGCGCATCATTTCCCGTCCTTCCCCGTCAGCGCGCCGCGACCGGCCGGCCGGCGGGCAGCGTGAAGGCGGACAGCGTGACGGCGGCGATTCCCGCGGACCCCGCACGCGCACGCCCGGAGGCAGGCCCTCCGGCGGCTTCCGCTCCTCTTCCATGGGCGGCGGCCAGGGCGGTTCCATGGGCGGCATGGACTTCGGCGGGGAACAGCCCACCGACACCCGCAGCAAGAAGAAGCGCAACAAGGGACGCCGCAGCACGGATTTCCAGACCAGCGATTTCGGGCATCATCAGGAGGAGCATGACGCTCCCCGCTTCCGGAGCAAGGGACACCGCAAAGGCGGCAAGCCCCAGTCTCCCGCGCCCGTGACCCAGCCCCTGAAGGCGGCGAAGCGCAAGCTGCGCATCGCCGAGGCCATCCGCGTCTCCGATATGGCGCATCAGATGGGCCTCAAGGCCAACGAAATCATCAAGGTGCTTTTCAACCTCGGAATCATGGCCACCATCAACCAGTCCATTGATTTCGACACGGCCCAGATCGTGGCCGCCGAATTCAACTACGAGGTTGAGAAGACCGGCTTCGAGGAAAAGGACTATCTCGGCGAGACCGAACCCGACAAGCCCGAGGATCTCAAGCCGCGTCCGCCCGTGGTCACCATCATGGGCCATGTCGACCACGGCAAGACCTCCCTGCTTGACGCCATCCGCAAGACGCACGTGACGAGCGGCGAAGCCGGCGGCATCACCCAGCACATCGGCGCCTACCACGTGAAGACCAAGAACGGCGACGTCGTCTTCCTGGACACCCCCGGCCACGAGGCTTTCACGGCCATGCGCGCCCGCGGCGCCCAGATCACCGACCTCGTCATCCTGGTTGTGGCCGCCGACGACGGCGTCATGGAGCAGACCCGCGAGGCCATCAACCACGCCCGCGCTGCCAATGTGCCGATAATCGTGGCCATCAACAAGATCGACAAGCCCGGCGCCAACCCCGACCGCGTCATGCGCGAGCTCTCCGAGCTCGGCCTGCAGCCCGAGGAATGGGGCGGTGACACCATCTGCGCCAAGGTTTCCGCCAAGACCCACCAGGGTCTCGATGAACTGCTCGAGCTTCTCGCCCTGCAGTCCGAGGTGATGGAACTCAAGGCCAATCCCAACAAGCCCGCCCGCGGCCACATTATTGAGGCCAAGCTGGATAAGGGCCGCGGCCCCGTGGGCACCGTGCTCATCCAGGAAGGCACCCTGCATCAGGGCGACTACTTCGTGTGCGGCACCTTCTCCGGCCGCGTGCGCGCCATGTTCAATGACCAGGGCAAGAAGGTCCGCGAGGCCGGTCCGTCTATCCCCGTGGAAGTGCAGGGCTTTGCCGGCGTTCCCGAGGCCGGCGAGGCCTTCGACGCCGTGGCTGACGAAAAGGTCGCCCGCCGCATCGCCGACGTCCGCGCCCAGAAGAAGCGCGAACAGGATCTCGCCAGCGAGTCCAAGGTGACCCTCGAAACCTTCCTGGCCTCCTCCGGCGACGAAGAGCAGAAGACCCTCAATCTCGTGCTCAAGGCCGACGTGCAGGGCACCCTCGAAGCCGTTCAGGAATCCCTGAAGAAGGTCTCCACGGAAAAGGTCAACGTCAACGTGGTTCACGCCGGCACCGGCGCCATCACCGAATCCGACATTCTGCTGGCCTCCGCCTCGAAGGCCATCATCATCGGCTTCAACATCCGTCCCACTGCCAAGGTGAAGGCCATCGCGGCCCACGAGAACGTGGATATCCGCTACTACGACATCATCTACAAGCTCGTGGACGACGTGAAGAACGCCATGGCAGGCCTCCTTGCCCCCGTGGAGAAAGAAGTGGTGCTCGGCCAGGCCGAAGTGCGCCAGACCTTCTCCCTGCCCAAGGTGGGCACCATCGCCGGCGCCTATGTGTCTGACGGCAAGATCACCCGCAACGCGGGCGCCCGTCTCATGCGCGACGGCATCGTGATCTACACCGGACACATCAGCTCCCTGAAGCGCTTCAAGGATGACGCGAAGGAAGTGGTCCGCGGCAACGAATGCGGCGTGGGCCTCGAGAACTACAACGACATCAAGGTCGGCGACATCATCGAAGCCTTCGAGACCGTGCAGGAAGCTGCCACCCTCGAATAACAGCATCAGACGGCAGGCGGATCTCCCCATGGAGATCCGCCGCTTTTTTTCAGCATGTACATCGCTCACCTCACCATTGAGATCGCCCTGGACGGCAATGACAACCTCAAGGCCAAGCGCCGGGTTGCCAACAGCCTCAAGCAGAAGACACGCAACAAGTTCAATGTGGCCATTGCCGAGGACGGAACCGAGGACTCCCTCACGCTGCTCCGCCTGGCCGTCGTCTCCATCTCCAACTCGGAGCGTCATCTCCGCAGCAAAATGGACAAATGCGAGCTCATGATGGAGGCCGTGGCCAAAGAAGAAGTCACCGACTCACATCTGGAGATCTATGCTCTTGACTGATCTGGCCTACCCCGCCGCGTGGCGGGACGAGGCAGCCGCGGTCGCCGGAGCCTTAAAAAGGTACGACCGCTACATCGTCTGCGGACACGCCCACCTGGACGGCGACGCCCTGGCCTCCGTCACGGCCGCGGGCTTCCTTCTGCGCGCCCTCGGCAGGGAATTCGTCCTCTACTCCCCTTACGGCGTGCCGGCCTACCTCGAATTCGTGGAACGCCCCGCTTCCGTGTATACCTCCCTCGCCCGTCTTCCCTTTACCCCGCAGTGCGTGCTCGCCCTGGACCTCGGAACCCCTTCCCGGCTCGGAGATGAGCTCGGAGCGCTTCTGCCTTCTCTCGCCTGCGTCAACGTGGATCACCACCCCGGCCCGGGCATGGGCACCGTGGCGAACATGATCCATCCCGAAGCCGCGGCCACGGCCCAGCTTCTGGCCTCGGTCATTCACGCCTCCGGCGCTGATTTCACGCCCGCCATGGCTTCGGCCCTCATGACCGGCCTCATCACGGACACGGGAGGCTTCCGCCACTCCAACACGGGGCCCGAGGTGCTCGCCCTCGCCAGTGAACTCAGCCTCAGGGGCGCTGACATCCACGCCATAAGGGAATGCCTCGACAAGACGTGGACCATTCCCCGCTTCCGGCTCTGGAGCCGCCTTTCCGCGAAGGTCTCCACCGCGGCGTCAGGCGCCGTGGCCATCTGCTCCTGCACGCTGGACGATCTCGGAAGCACCACGACGACGCAGGAAGACTGCGAGGGATTCGTGGAGCGCATGCTCTCCCTGAAGGGCGTCCGCATAGCGGCCCTCCTCAAGGAGCTGGCTCCCGGCAAAACGCGCTTCAGCCTGCGCGCGGCCGGCGACAGCGACGTGGCGGCCATAGCAGCCGTCTTCGGGGGCGGCGGCCACGTGAAGGCAGCGGGCGGCACCATCGCGCTGCCTGCTGACGAGGCGGAGAATGAGCTTCTCGCCGCCATTCTCAGAACGGATCCGAAACCGCTGTGAGTTTTCGGAAAAAATCATGCAGGACGCGCCGGACACGTCTAATCCTTTGACTTCCGCCCGATTTTTGTCTATCAGAGTCAACCAGCCATGACAGAAGCACCCCGCGATCACGAAGATCTTGCTCCCCGCCCCGTGCAGCAGAACGGCGTTCTGGTTCTGAACAAGCCTTCAGGGCCGACCTCCAACCGCTGCATCACGGCCATCAAGCGTATGGGCCAGAAAAAGATCGGTCACGCGGGCACGCTGGATCCCATGGCCGGCGGTGTCCTGCTTGTCCTTCTCGGACAGGGCACCAAACTCTCCGGCTACCTGCTCGGCGGAGGCGCCAAGATTTACCGCGGCACTCTCGAGCTCGGCAGGGAAACGAACACTTGGGACAGAGAGGGAACCGTTCTCGCCGAAAACGGCTGGGACGGGATAAGCGCGGATGCCGTACGGCGTGACATCGCTTCCTGGACGGGCTCCCACATGCAGCCCGTTCCCCCCTATTCCGCTGCCAAGCACAACGGCCGGCCTCTTTACAGCCTGGCCCGCAGCGGACAGGACGTCCCTGAAAAAACAAAGCGTGTGGAAATTTCGCAGGCGGAGGTTCTCTCCATGGAACTTCCGGCTGTCAGTTTTCGGGTCAAATGCAGTTCCGGCACCTACATACGCTCCCTCGCCCACAGCTTGGGGATGCGACTCGGGTGCGGAGCCGTGCTCACGGAACTGACCCGGGAGTACAGTCACCCCTTCGGCCTTGACAGGGCCGTGGACCTGGACTTCCTGCAGAAGAACCCGGAGCTTCTCCCGCAGTACGTGCACCCCATCCGTGAGGTGCTCGCCGGCTGGCCTCAGGTCCGGCTCGGCGCGGAAGAGGCAGCCAGGGTGCGCAACGGCATTGCCTGCGCGTGTCCGGCCGGGCTTCTTGACGGAATACGCGCCAACGGAGGGCTCGCCCTGCTCTTGCAGGGAGATACCGAGCTCGCCGTGGCCTCCCTTCAGGAAAATCCTTCGGGTCCCGTTCTCGCCATAACGAGGGGGCTTTGGAATTAACCCTATACTCTCTTTAAGGAGAAACTGCTGTGGCTATTGATTCTACTCAGAAAAAGGTAATTATCGAGGAACACGCCAGACACGAAGGCGATACCGGATCCCCTGAAGTCCAGGTCGCCCTCCTGACCGCCCGCATCGAAGGCCTCACCGAACACTTCAAGGTGCACAAGAAGGACTTCCACTCCCGCACCGGCCTTCTGAAGCTCGTCGGCCACCGCCGCAACATCCTCAATTACCTCAAGTCCAAGGACATCCAGCGCTACCGTGCCCTCATCGACAAGCTCGGCCTGCGCAAGTAACTGCATTCTGTGCTGATGAAGGGGCCTCAGGGCCCCTTTTTCTTTCCCGCGCCCGTCTTCTCCGGGCGCCCAACGCGCGAAGGGGTATCCGGGAAAACGAGGCAGGCATGCCTCCTTTTCCCGGAGTCCCCTTCCACCACAAGGAGAGCCATGCTCAAGGATATCTTCAACCCTGTCCGCGTCACCGCCAGTGTGGCCGGCAAGGAATTCATTTTCGAGAACGGCCGCATCGCCAATCAGGCCGACGGCTCCGTCTGCCTGCAGTGCGGCGGCACCGTTGTCCTCGTTACCGTCTGCTCCGCCGCTCTGGAAGCCGACAAGGGCTTCTTCCCCCTCACCGTCGAATACTCCGAGCGCATGTACGCAGCCGGCCGCATTCCCGGCAGCTATTTCCGCCGCGAGATCGGACGTCCCTCCGAGCGCGAAACCCTCGTTTCCCGCCTCATCGACCGCCCGATTCGTCCTCTCTTCCCCAAGGGCCTGCAGCAGGATGTGCAGGTTCTGGCCACGGTCATCTCCGCTGACCAGGAAAACGACCCCGACATTCTGGCCATGACAGGCGCTTCCGCCGCCATCTGCCTCTCCTCGCTGCCCTTCGACGGACCTGTCGTCGGCGCCCGCGTGGGCCGCATCAACGGCGAGTTCGTTCTCAACCCCACCATCTCCGAACGCAAAAAGAGCGACATCGACATTGTCTTCGCCGCGAGCCGCACCGCCCTCACCATGGTCGAAGGCGAGGCCCACATCGTGCCCGAAGACGTGATCATCGACGCCCTTGACTGGGGCCGCGCCCAGGTCATGCCCCTCATCGAGGCCCAGGACAAACTCGTCTCTCTGTGCGGCAGGGAAAAGATGCCCTTCACCCCGCACGAGGACGATCCCGTGCTTCTCAGCAGGGTCACCGAGCTCTGCCAGGAAAACGGCATCCGTGAGGCCATGTGCGTGCCGGACAAGCTCGAGCGCAAAACCGCCCGCGCCGCCGTCAAGGACAAGGTCATGGCCGCCCTCACCAATGATCCCGCCTGGGCCGACAAGCCCGAGGCCCTCGCCGCCGTGCCGGACATGATCGCCGCTCTCGAGAAGAAGACGGTCAGGACCCGCATCCGCGAGGAAGGCAGACGCATCGACGGCCGCGACACGAAGACCGTGCGCCCCATCCAGATCATGACCGGCGTCCTGCCCCGCACCCACGGCTCCGCCATTTTCCGCCGCGGCGAGACCAAGTCCCTGGCCGTGACCACCCTCGGCTCCTCCACCGATGAGCAGCGCGTGGATTCCCTCAACGGCGACGTGATCAAGCATTTCATGCTGCACTACAACTTCCCGCCCTTCTGCGTGGGCGAAGTGAAGCCCGTGCGGCTCTCCCGCCGCGAGATCGGCCACGGCGCCCTGGCTGAAAAGTCCCTGCGCCCCGTGCTGCCCTCTGCCGAGAGCTTCCCCTTCACCATCCGCGTGGTATCCGAGACCGTTGAGTCCAACGGCTCGTCCTCCATGGCCGCTGTATGCGGCGGCTGCCTGTCCCTCATGGACGCCGGCGTGCCGATCAGCGCTCCCGTGGCCGGCGTGGCCATGGGCCTCATCAAGGAAGGCGATGACTTCATCATCCTCACCGACATCCTCGGCGACGAGGACGCCATGGGCGACATGGACTTCAAAGTGGCCGGTACAGCCGAAGGCGTGACCGGCATCCAGATGGACATCAAGGTCGAGGGTCTTTCCACTGACATCATGCGCGCCGCCATGCGCCAGGCCCACGAAGGCCGCCTGCACATCCTCGGCGAAATGACCAAAGTCATTGACAGGCCCCGCGCCCAGCTTTCCCCGTACGCCCCGCAGCACGAGGAAATCTACGTCAATCCTGAGATCATCCGTCTCATCATCGGCCCCGGCGGCAAGAACATCAAAGCCATCACCACAGCCACCGGCGCGGCCGTCGACATCGACGACTCCGGCAAGATTTCCGTCTTCGCCCCCACCGCCGAGTCCCTCGCAAAGACTGTCGAGATGCTGCGCTACTATGACCAGCGTCCCGAGCTCGGCAAGAACTATAAGGGCAAGGTGCGCAAGATTCTCGAAATCGGCTGCATCGTCGAGATTCTGCCCAACGTGGAAGCGCTGGTGCACATCTCCCAGCTCGACATCAACCGCGTCAACCAGGTTTCCGATGTCGCCCAGCTCGGCGACGAAATGGTGGTCAAGGTCATCGAAATCACCGGTGACCGCATCCGCGCGAGCCGCAAGGCCGTCCTGCTCGAAGAACAGGGCCATCCGTGGAATCCCGAGGAGACCGCCCGCCCGAAGCACGACAGCAGCAGGGGTCCCCGCTCTGATCGCGGCGACAGACGCGGCCGCGGTGATCGTGAACGCGGAGACAGAGATCGCCATTAAGAAGAAAGGAGTCACCCATGGCCAGCAGCAAGAAAGTGGACGCCGAAAAGCAGTCTGTGAATGAGGACCTTGAATCCCACCGCAAACCCACTCCCGAAGAAGCCCAGGCTATGCTCCGCGGCGAGAACCGCCAGCATTTCGAAGGGCTCGGCCTGCAGTGGGGCGTCCTGCTGGGCGGCATGCCCCAGCAGCTCATGCCGCAGGTCGTCGCCACAGTTCTGAAGGCCGGTGGCACCAGACCCGCATGGCGCTGGAACGTCAACAAGACCGACTTCTATCTCATGGCCTGGCCCAAGGACGAGCCGGTGAGAGCCTGCGTCGTCATGGCCGGCCCCGAAGGGGACAAACTGCATCCCCTGGATGCCTTCCCCATGGCCGAAGGCCTTCCCAACGACGCCAAAGTGGCTGAAACCCACCCCTGGAAAGTGGGCGTGGGCGGCAACGTGGCCGTGACCATGACCGAGGGACGCAGCCCCATGTGGTTCTACGACCCGGTCTTCGAGCGCGACTACGACATGCTCACGGAAGGCGTCACGCAGACCTTCCTTCTCTCGGGCGTCTGCCTTTCCATCCGCAAAGCGCTCCTCGATGACATCACCATCACCAAGGGGCCCCAGTTCGAGGTGTACGCCCAGGACTGGCTGGAAAAGAACCCCGGCAAAACCGGCCTCGACGTGCCTCCCCTGAAGTTCAATCTCAAGGGCAGGCACCTCATCATGCCCGGCCGCCAGTTCTGCGAATACCAGATGCGCGCCACAGTGGAGGATGTCGACGACTGCAAACTCGACAGGATGGACATCAGGATCCTCTATGTGAGCTTCCCCTTCGATGACCGTCCCAGTCTGCAGCTGCCCCTCTACGCCCCGAAGTCCGTGCTCAAGGACTTCGATCCGAAGGCCGGCGACGAGATAGACGCCTACGTCTGGCTGCAGGGCCGCGTCACTGACCAGGACGAGCAGCTCAACGACGTTCCTGAAACCCCGGTTCAGTAGACCGGCCGCAGCCCTCCCCCGAAACGACAGAGGCGGAGCTTCCCTTCATACGGAAGCCCCGCCTCTTTTCTTTCCCGGCCGGATAAATCTGCCGGCCCCTGCCACACGCGTCCTGAGGCCCTGCAGGGCGTCCGGCGTATGTTTTCCCGACATGGCAGAACGCCTCCTGCGGCGTTTCAGAGCGGTTCTACGCTTCCTTCAGGAAGCTTACGCGCAGGGTGCGCACGCGCGGCCCGTCGCTCTCGCACAGGTAGACGGCCTGCCACTGCCCGAGATCGGGGCGCCCGTCCGCCACGGGCACGAGGACGGAGGAGCCGAAAAAGGACGTTTTGATGTGCGCGTCCGAGTTGCCTTCGGCGTGCCTGAAGCCCCAGTCCTGCGGAACGCGGGCGGCCAGGAAGCGCTCCATATCAGCTTTCACATCGGGATCCCATCCCTCGTTGATGGTGAGGCCGCAGGTGGTATGCGGCGAGTACACGGCGAGAAAGCCGTCTTTCCAGCCGTCTTCCGCCTTTTTTCTGAGGAGCTCCGCGAGCTGGGAGCCTATGGAAATCATTTCGATGCGTTCATGTGTGGCTATGCTGAGGTATTCCGGCATGACTGGCCTCCTTTGGCTGCAGAAGAAATTCCGGGTCCGGGCGGGGCGGCATACGGGGACTTCTCCCCGCCGCAGTTTTCCCCTGCCCGCCCTGAACGCAAAAGGCGGCGCCGCGCGATAAACGCGGCACCGCCTGTCATCATCAGATAAGGGAAAAGCTACTTTTCGCTGTCATCGGCTTCGGCCTTGAGGGCTTCGGCCTGGGCGGCCTGGGAAAGAGCGTCCAGGAGCGGATCCAGTTCGCCCTGCATGATCTTGTCCAGGGAGTACAGGGTCAGGTTGATACGGTGATCCGTGCACCGGCCCTGCGGGAAGTTGTAAGTTCTGATGCGTTCGGATCTGTCGCCGGAACCGACCTGGAGGCGGCGTTCGGCTGCCTGTTCGCTGTTCTGCTTCTCGCGCTCGAGGGCGAGGAGCCTGGAGGCGAGCACCTTCATGGCGCGGGCCTTGTTCTTGTGCTGGCTGCGCTCGTCCTGGCAGGTTACCACAAGGCCCGTGGGCAGGTGGGTGATGCGGACAGCGGACTCGGTCTTGTTGACGTGCTGGCCGCCCGCGCCGGAGGCGCGGTAGACGTCGATGCGCAGATCCTCGGGCTTGATGTCCACGTCCACGTCCTCGGCTTCGGGCATAACGGCCACGGTGGCTGCGGAAGTGTGGATGCGGCCCTGTGTCTCGGTGGCAGGCACACGCTGTACGCGGTGGGTGCCGGCTTCAAACTTCAGGTGGCTGTAAACCCTGTCGCCGGAGATGAGGCAGATGATTTCCTTGTACCCGCCGGCTTCCGTGGGCGACTCGCTCATGACCTCGACCTTCCAGCCCTTGAGCTCGGCGTAGCGGGAATACATGCGGAAGAGGTCGGCCGCGAAGAGAGCGGCTTCCTCGCCGCCCGTACCGGCGCGGATTTCCAGCATGGTGTTCTTCTCGTCCAGGGGATCCTTGGGGATGAGCTGGATTTTGAGCTGCCTTTCGAGCTCGGGAAGCTGGGCCTCGTCCTCGCGGATTTCGGTTTCGGCCATTTCCTTGATCTCAGGATCGGAATCGTGGAGAAGCTCCTTGTTTTCCTCAATCTGCTCGGAAAGAGAGCGGTATTTGCGGAAAAGCTCCACCACGTCCTTCAGGTCGGCGTGAGCCTTTGTCAGCTTACGGTACTGCTCCTGGTCATTATAGACGGCGGGATCGGCGAGAGCCTGCTCCAGTTCCATGTATTTTTTTTCGAGACCTTGAAGTTTGGCGAACATGAAAACTCCGAAAATGAAACGCCGGGCCTACAGCAGCCGGTAGTCCCCGGTAGTGATTTCGTATCCGGAATCCGGACCGAGCGCCTCCCTGAGGGCCACGATGGCCACGGCCAGCTGATCCCTGTCGGGCTCCTCCGTGGTGAGCAGCTGCAGGGCCATACCGGGCGCCCGCAGCAGCGTGGCAAACCAGCCGTCCTTCATGCGGCCCGCGAAGCGGATGAGCTCGTAGGCGAGGGACGCGGTGGGAAAGACCAGCAGAATCTTGAAGGCGATGGTCATGAGGTGCTTCAGCACCGCGCTCTCCGGCGTATAGCAGTACAGGAGAAGCGGCACGAAAACCGCATGGATCAGGATGGATATGCAGATAACGAAAAGAAGAAATGTGGTGCCGCAGCGGGGATGCATGCGGATCTGCCTGGCGGCGAGATCGACATCCACGGGCAGGCCCGTTTCAAAGGCCCGTATCGTCTTGTGCTCGGCCCCGTGATACTGGAAGACGCGGTGTATCTCGGGAACCCGGCCTATGCCCCAGATGTAGCCGATGAGGATCAGCATCTTGAAGAAGCCGTCCCAGAGCTGGAAGGAGACGCCGCTGACGTCGCCGCCAAGATGAAGCTGCTGCATGCCCCAGCTCAGCGCGTGAGGAAGAAGAAGAAAGAGGCCGAGAGCGAAGGCGAAGGAGACCAGAAGGGTCAGGGTCAGATGCCAGCCCTCGAGCGGCTCGTCATCGGCCTTTCCCTGCAGCTCTGCCGAGCGGTTCAGGGATTTGATGCCGTTAACCAGCGTCTCGATGAGAACGGGCACCCCGCGTATGAAGGGCTTGGAACTGATGGACTTGGGAAGAAACGAATACCATCCCCGCCTCTCGGCGCAGATGGTGCCGTTCTGCCTGACCGCAAGGCCGTAGGACGGGCCGTTGCGCATCATGATCCCTTCCATGACGGCCTGGCCGCCCACCAGGGGACGGTCGGCCGTCAGAAGAGGCAGCAGAGCGTAAACTAAACTACTTCTGCTTTTCAAATTTGGCGTACTTCTTACGAAAACGATCGATGCGGCCGGCAGTGTCAAGGAAACGCTGCTTGCCGGTGAAGAAGGGATGGCAGGCGGAGCAGACTTCGACGTGCACCTGCTCACCCTTGGTCGAAAGAACCTGCTCGGAATGTCCGCAGGCACAGGTGATGGTGGCCTTGTAGACCTTCGGCTGAATGTCTTTTTTCATTTGAAACCTCATTACTGAATACATGTATTCTGGACATGGGTATTGCACCATGACGCGCGCAATTTCCCTAAAGGCGCCTTTCATACAACTTTTCCTGAATATATGCAAGAAAACGGGTGCATAAAAAGGAACTCCGGTCCGGGTTGTCATATCCGGGCCCGCAGGGTATTTTTCCACGCATGTGCGCGAAAGTAAAAGCCAGAGCGGATCAGCTCGTATTCGAACAGGGCCTCACCGGAAGCCGTGAGCAGGCGAGACGCCTCATCATGGCCGGCAAGGTGGCCGTGGCCGTTCCCGAGGGAAGCCGCGCCCTGCCTGTGGCCGTGGACAAGCCGGGACACATTTATCCCGCGGACACCGTTTTTCTTCTTCTCGGGGCGGAGCAGTACGTGAGCCGGGGAGCCTACAAGCTCCTCACCATCATGGACGCCTTCCACATGGACGTCACGGATTACGTCTGCCTCGACGCCGGCGCCTCCACCGGCGGCTTCACGGACTGCCTCCTGCAGCACGGCGCGAAAAGAGTCTACGCCGTGGATGTGGGACACAACCAGCTCCACGAGAAGCTCCGCTCCGACCCGCGTGTCATCAGCCACGAGGGCTGCAACCTGAGAACAGCTCCGGAGGATCTCATTCCCGAAAAGGTCGACCTCGTGGTGGCCGACGTATCCTTTATCTCCCTCACGCTCATCCTGCCCCCCTGCATGCGCTGGCTGAAGGAAGGCGGCCTCGTGGCCACCCTCATCAAGCCCCAGTTCGAGGTGGGGCCCTCCGAGAATGTCAGGGGCGTGGTGAAGAGCGAGGCCGTGCGGCAGAAGGCCGTGAACAAAATCCTCGTCTTCGCGAAGGAGGAGCTCGGCTTCGAAAACCTCGGCGTCGTGCCCGCGGCCATCAAAGGCCCCAAGGGCAACCAGGAATACATGGCCCTCTTCCGCAGGCAGGGAAACTGACGCGCGTCCCTCCGTTCAGACAGAATCCTTCCGGGAAACGGCTCCGGCAGAAGGACGCTCTCAGCGCCCGTCCTTCTGCCCGGCGGGCGCGCCGCGGCGTATGATATCGTTCCCGAAGCGCTTTCTGAGATCATCCATGGCCCTTTCGAGACGCACGTTGCGCTTTTCCCGCTCCTCGGGGACGGGTCCGCCCGTGAGGAGCGGAAGGAGGGATCCTTCCCTGCGCACGCCCCCGAAGCCTGAGAGACGGACGCCGATGAGGCGCACGGGCCGCTCGAGTTCCAGGCTGTCCAGGATAGCGCAGGCCGCCTCGTAAAGTCCCTTCGACGAAGCCAGGGGACAGGAGAACGTCCGGGAGCGGGTGATGACCTTAAAATTATCGTACTTGATCTTCACTGTAGCCGTTGAGCCCACGAGATGGCGCTTTCTGAGCCTGGCTGCCACCTCCTCGGACTGATTCCGCATCATTTCCTTCAGGAGCTCCCTGTCCCGCGTGTCCGTTAACAGCGTGTCCTCCGCGCTTTCGGACCTGATCTCCCTGCAGGGTTCCACCTTCCCCGGGTCGATGCCGCGCGCCCTGTCGAGAAGGACGAGTCCGCTCTTCCCGAAGCGCGAGGCGAAGAAATCTCTGCTGTAGCGCAGCATGTCCCCGGCCTTCGTGATGCCGAAGCGGGCGAGCGCTTCCCGCGTGTGCCGGCCCACGCCGGGTATCTTCGCCACGGGGAGCTCCGCCAGAAAGGCCGGCATGTCCTCCTCCCTGAGGATGCAGACGCCGTCGGGTTTGTTGATATCCGAGCAGATCTTGGCCAGAAACTTCACGGGCGCCGCGCCGATGGAACACGTAAGCCCGCCGGTGGCTTTCCGGATGGCCCCGCGCACGGCGCAGACAAGCCCCTCCACGCCGGCAAATCTTCTCCCGAGGCCTCCGGCATCGAGATAGGCCTCGTCAATGCTCGCCTGCTCCACCACGGGTGTAAAACTTCTCAGGGCGTCCATGACCTTCCGGGAAACTTCGCTGTAGCGGGAAAAGCGCGGCGGCACGAAGACGCCGCAGGGGCAGAGGCGTCTCGCCTGCGCCGTGGGCATGGCTGAGTGCACGCCGAACTTCCTCGCCTCGTAGGACGCCGTGGCCACCACGCTGCGCCCGCCGCCGGCCACGATGACGGGCCGGCCCCTGAGACGCGGGTTGTCCATGATTTCCACGGCGGCGAAGAACGCGTCCATATCCACGTGCAGAATCACGTCTTCCCCTCTGCAATAAAAAAGGCCGGAGACGGATCCCCGGCCGGAAAAACGAAGCCTCTTTCCTACAGGACCCGGTAGTACACGGCGGGCGAGTGCAGGAGCCCCTTGTCCAGGGCGTGCTGCAGGGCCTGCCGCATGGCCCTGGCCGACGCCTCGTGGGTCATGAAGACGAGGGGCACGACCTCCTCGCCGAACTCCACGTCCTCCATGTCTCGCTTCTGGATGACCTGGGCTATGCTGATGCCCTCGGCGGCCATGCAGCCCGCGAGATCCCGGAGCACGCCGGGGGCGTCAGGCACCATGGTGCGCACGTAGTACTTGGAAACACTCTCCGACGGCGGCACGATGGAGGCCCTAGGGATGTCCCCTCCGGCGAAGCCGGTATTGTTGGGGAGCTCCCCTCTCGCCACGGCCATGAGATCGCCAAGGACCACGCTGGCCGTGGGCAGGGCACCCGCGCCACGGCCATGGAAGAACAGGGAGCCCGAGGACTCGCTTTCCACGCGCACGGCGTTATACACGCCGCCCACGCGCGCGAGCAGATAGGTCTGGGGCACGAGAGCCGGGAACACGCCGGCCTCGAGACGGATGGGGCCGTCGTCGGGCTCGTCCATGTTGACCCGGTTCACCTGGGCCACCAGCTTCACGCGGTACCCGAACATCCGGGCCATGGCGATATCCTGGGGCGCCATGCCGCGTATGCCCTGCACGGGCAGGACGGTAAAGGGATAGTCCACGCCGAAGGCGAGGCGGATAAGGAGCGTCAGCTTGTGGGCCGCGTCCTGGCCGTCGATGTCCAGCGTCGGGTTGGCCTCGGCGTATCCGAGCTCCTGGGCCTTCTTCAGGGCCTGATCGAAGTCCACGCCCTTTGTGGTCATTTCCGAGAGAATATAGTTGCTCGTGCCGTTGAGTATGCCCAGCACGCTGCTGATGCGGTTGCCGGCGAGAGGGCCACGCAGGGCCTCGATGATGGGCACGGCGCCGGCCACGCTGGCCTCGTAGCGCAGGATCAGGTTCTTTTCGCGGGCGAGACGCATGAGCTCGGCGCCTTCCACGGCCAGAAGGGCCTTGTTGGCCGTGACCACGTGCTTGCCGTTCTGAAGGGCCCTGGACACGAGCGCGAGCGGCGCGTCAATACCGCCCATGAGCTCAACGAGCACATCGATATCCGGATCATCGGTCAGATCGGCGGGATTCGCTGTAATCCGGCAGCCTTCGGGCAGCTCCACGGAGCGGGGCTTGTTCACGTCGCGCACGAGCACGCACTTCAGCTCTATGCTGCGGCCTGTCCTCCGGCGCACGAGCGCCGCGTTTTTCTGAAGAAGTTCAGCCAGGCCGCCTCCGACCGTTCCGAGGCCGGCCAGCCCCACACGCAGGGGCGTATCAAAACTGTTCGCCATCTATGGGCATCCTTTTCGTTAATGCTTGCTGTATGCCCGGCCGCCCGCGCGGCGCTGCGCTGCGGGCGTGTGCCGGCAAAAAATACGGAACGCGTTCCGCTTCCTCTCCGGCGCCTGCGGGGCATCCCGGCCGGCCGGCGGCGGGGCGCACGCTCCTGACTCTTCCTTCCTAACAGCAGAAGGGCCGTCTGTCCATTTCAGGCCCCCGGCCCGCGATTGCGCCCCTGAGCCCTCCCGCGCTATAGCTTGCCGAAACAACCGCATACAGGAGAACACATGGAAGATCATATAGTTTTTCACAGAGACAGCGCCGTCCTCGACCTCCTCGATCAGAGAAAGCTGCCAGCCAGCGAGGAACGCTTCCTCTGCCGCACCACGGCCGACGTCATCACCGCCCTTCAGGTTATGGTTGTCCGCGGCGCGCCGGCCATCGGCGTCTCCGCCGCCTTCGGCTGCGCCATCGCCCTGCGCGAGTCAGCCGGCCCGGACTGGCGGGAAAAACTCAGAAAACATCTCGCCGATCTCAGGGCTGCCCGCCCCACGGCCGTTAACCTCGCCTGGGCCGTGGACCATATGACCGCCCTCTGGGAAAGAAACGCAGCCCTCGGTCCCGAAGACCTCATGAAGCTCTTCATCAGCGAGGCCGAAACCATGCGCCGCGCGGACATCGCGTCGTGCATGGCCATAGGCCGCTTCGGCCTTCCCTGCGTGCACGATAACGACGTCATCCTCACCCACTGCAACGCGGGCGCCCTGGCCACGGCGGGCTACGGCACGGCCCTCGGCGTTGTGCCCGCCGCCTTCGAAAACAGAAAGAACATCCGCGTCATCGCTGACGAGACCCGGCCCTTCCTCCAGGGCGCCCGCCTCACAGCCTGGGAGCTCCAGCGGGACGGCATCCCGGTGACCGTGGCCTGCGACAACGCCTGCGCCTCCCTCATGTCCCGGGGCTTTGTGTCCCTGTGCGTGGTCGGCGCGGACCGTATCGCCGCCAACGGCGATACGGCCAACAAGATCGGCACCCTGGGCGTCGCCATTCTGGCCCGCCACTACGGCATCCCCTTCTACGTGGCTGCCCCTCTTTCCACCATCGACCGCTCCACGCCAGACGGAAAGCACATCCCCATCGAGGAGCGCCCCGCCTCCGAGGTCACCACCATCGGCTCCACGCGCGTCACCCCCGAAGGCGTGCCCGTCTTCAATTTCGCCTTTGACGTCACGCCGGCGGACCTCATCACCGGCATCATCACGGACAAAGGGCTCCTTACCGCCCCCTACGATGCTGCCATCCGCGATGTCTTCGCCAGAGAGGAACAATAGCCATGTCCGAAATCTTCCTTCACCGCGGCGCGGGAACCGCCTATCTGCGCCCCGGCGCCACCGAGGCGAGCCTCGACGCTTGGAACGTACCCGCCGGAGCCATCTCCCTTCCCCGGGAGATGACGGACCGCCTCATCGCCATCCGCAGCGAACACGCCACGTGGGCATATGATACAGGCCGCGGCACCTTCGCGGACGCCCTGCGCGGCGGCAGCTCTCTTTCCATGTGGTGGTGCTCCCTTCTCTACGAGCGCCATCCCAAGGTCACGCCGGAGCTCTACGACGTCTACCGCCTGCGCGCCCTTGAAATGGTCATGGAGGAACAGGGTGCCGGAGGCCTCGTCACAGACGGCCTCACTCCCGCCTGCAACGCAGCCCTCGAAGCCATGTGCAAAGCCCGCGGCTGGTCCTTCGCGAAGAATAACGAGGCCGCTCCGGAAAAGGCGCCGAGCCGCCTGCGCCGCGTCTATAACCGGACGCCCGCTCCCCTACGCGCCATCGCCCGCTTCGCCTGGTGGCTCTGGTCCGTGCGCCGCCTCGTCGGGTCCTGCAGGTCGCTTCCGCCGTCCTCCGCCCCCACAGGTACCATCACGACCTATTTCCCCAATATCGACGTCAGAAAAGCTGAGGAAGGCGTCTTCCGTTCCCGCTACTGGGAAAGCCTGCACGACGCCCTCCAGGACGACGCCGGCGCGGGAAACACACCCGCCGTGCGCTGGCTCTTCGTGCTCTTCCCCTCGCCCCAGGGCTCCCTCGCCAAGTGCTGCGGCTTCCGTGACAATTTCCGGAAATCCCGGAAGAGCGGCGTTTCCTTCAACTACCTCGAGGAATTTCTCACCCCGGGCAGCATCCTGAAGTCTCTCGTCCGCTATACCCGCATCGCCATAATGAGCGCCGTCTTCGGGAAAAAGATACGCTCTTCCTTCCACTTTGCGGATTCCACCCTCGACCTCTGGCCCCTGCTCTCCGGCGAATACGCCGAAAGCTTCCGCGGCTGGCGGTGCCTCGAGCGCTGCCTGCAGCAGAAGGGAATCGAAAACTACGTGGCGCTCTCGGGCCGCCAGCGCTACTGGACCTTCCCGCTCGAGAACTGCCCCTGGGAACGCATGCTCACGCACGCCGTCCATGAGGCCGGAGCGGGCACCGTCTACGGGGCCCAGCACTCCACCATCCGGCCCACGGACTTCCGCTACTTCGACGATCCGCGCACCTTCTCCGATCCCGGAACCAGCGCCTTCCAGCCTGATTACGTGGTCGGCAACGGGTCGGCCGCAGTGAGCCAGTGGGCGGACGCCGGCGTGCCCGAAGCCCGCCTCAGGAAGGCCGAGGCCCTGCGCTACCTCTATCTCGCGGGATCGGAACCGGCGCCTTTCACCGGCACGCCCGGAGACCTTCTCGTGGTCACGAGCTTCTTCAGGGATGAGACCGAAGCCCACCTAAAGCTCCTTGCCGAAGCCCTTCAGGCCGGCCTGCTCGGAAACTTCAGGGTCACGGTCAAGCCCCACCCCTACCTGCCCGTGCAGGAGAGGCTCAGCGGGCTTCTCCACGGCCGCACGGAAGAGCTGCGCTTCTCCACGGCCCCCATCGCCGACGAACTCGCCTGCAATCCGCTTGTCTGGGCCTCCAACTCCACCACAGTGGCTCTCGAGGCCGCCATCAAGGGGCTTCCCGTCATGGTCATGCAGCCCTCCGGCGACTTCGACCTCTGCCCCCTGCAGAACATAAAGGAGCTCCCGCGCACGTCAAACCTCGACGACGTCAGAGCGGGACTCGCCTCCGCGGCGCCGCTCAGTCTCTCCCCGGACTATCTCCTGCTCGACACTCCCCTGACCGCGTGGCGGACCATGCTGGGTCTGAGGCACATGGGGAGCTAACTGCCCAAAACCGGAGACAGTTTCCGGGAAACAGCCTCCAGGCCGCCCGGGAACCCTCTTCCCTTTTTTTGCTGCAATCGTGAAAAATCCGTCTGTCAGGACAGCAGTCACAGGCTTTCCGACAGGCGGATTTTTCACATTTGTGTATCCCTCTGGATCCGGCCTTCAGCGGCCGAGCCGGTTCACGGGGCTGTCTTCCCCTGTAAGCGGCTTTGAAAACTTGTAGTGAAAATTGTGCATGCCCCCGTGCCCGAGGTAGAAGCGGTGCGTCCTTTCACGCAGCTGATTGCAGGCGACCTCAATCTGCACGCACCCCGCTTCCCGCGCGAGGCGGCACGCTTCCCTGAAGATGGCGCCTCCCACGCCGCGTCCGCGGCACGCCGGGCTTACTGAAAATTCCATGATTTCGGCCACAGCCGCGGCGTGATGGAGCTGTTTCTCGAAACGCAGATTCAGCACCCCCAGCACTTCCCCGTTTTCTTCGGCGAGCAGGCAGTAAAACCGGGAATCATCCATTTTTTCGTCATAAATTCCGCGGAAAGCCTCCGCGGGGAGCTCTGCCCCTTCCATATCACAGATAAGATCATAAACGATCTTCCAGTCCTCTGCTTTCCCTTTTCTGAACGTGACGCTCATCTTCCCTCCGGAGCTTTGTCATGACTCCCGTTTTTCCGCAGCGCGGAACAACCTGCTCCACTCTTACATCCTGCCTGTGACGCGGTGGGGGCGGGGGCGTGACGATTTCATGGGGAACCGGATGGCGCTCCCCCTGTCTTCATACGCAGCGCGGCATGCCGCGGTAACTGCCCGGCGCGAAAAAAACCGTGATTCCGGGCGGCGAAAACTCCTGGCTGTACAGAAAAAATAAGGACAGGACCCGGCTGTGCCCCTCCACAGGGGGCGCGGCTATAGTCCCTGCCGTATTTTTCCCCAACAAAATCTAACCAGGAGGACACAACATGGTTCGCCGCCATCCTACAGCTTCCACCGCGGGATCTCCGCAGCTGTCTGCCGGGAAAGGCAGAAAGCAGAAGCGTTCCGTCATCACACTTGATGAGTTCACCTCAGCTGTCTATCTGCCGCACATTGCGATGCGCAAGCGGAGCTGGCGCATCGATGAACGCATCCTGCGCCAGCATATCTCCCCTGTGTTCGGCGCCAGAAAACTCGCCGCTATCGAACGCCAGGACGTGGAGGACTGGCTCTGCCGTCTCCCGACCGGCGGGCTGGCTCCCGCCACCTGCAACAGGGCTCTGTCTGTCTTCAAGACACTCTGCCAGGAGGCCGCGCTGCGCGGCTTCCTGCCCGCAGGGCAGTCCCCGTGCGCCGGCGTCTCTCCTCTGAAAGGATGCACGCTGCGGGAGCGCTATCTCACGAAGGAAGAAGCGCAGAAACTCATGCGGAGGCTTGAACAGTGCGGGCGGCCCGAAGCCAGGGCCCTCCGCCTGCTCCTTCTTACCGGAGCCAGGAAGAGCGAAATCCTCAGGGCCCGCTGGGAAAACGTCCGCACGGACCTGCGGCTCCTCATCGTGCCGCTCTCAAAGTCCGGCAGGCCGCGCCACATCCCGCTCTCCGCGGCCGCGATAGCCGTGCTCAGAGCTCTCCCCCGCGTGCCCGGCAGCCCCCTGGCTCTTCCCCGGAAAAGCACCCGGAAAGCCTCTCAGCGATCTCTATCCCTTCTGGAACAGTATCCGGAAGGAACTGGGACTCGTCGGTGTGCGCATTCACGACCTGCGGCATTCATACGCCAGCTTTCTCGTGAATTCAGGCCATTCGCTGTACGAGGTCCAGAAACTGCTTGGACACAGCGATCCGAGAACGACCATGCGCTATGCCCATCTGGGACAGGCACCGCTTCTGGCCGCCGCAGAAACAATCAGCGCCTGCCTCAGGACTCCGCCTGAGGAAAAATAGAACAGTTCGGGAAACGTCACGTCCTGACACCCCTTTCCGGCAATTCCCCGGACAGATTCATTCCGGCCGGCTGCCCGTTTCTCTCATCAGATGCCCCCCCGCCCGCGCGGGACTCAGGGCCCCCTCCGTGCAACGGTCATTCATCAACAGTTACACTGTCGGCTCCTAGTGGGTTTTCTTGTATTCCAAACAAAGTTCTGCAGTCAACTTTTATCACAAAGAAAACATTATTTCAACGGAAAATCCCGCCCCGCAGGCTTTCAGACAGAAAAAACCGACAGTGTAACTGTCGGCTCTCCTGATGCGAATCAGTCCTGATTTTCAGCCTGTGGAGGAATGCCATGAAACATCCCGTGCAGACAGTTTCCGTTTTACGGCCGGGCTGCACAATTTCAGGGTAAGCCCTGCCTGAACGTCCCGGGGAAGAGGCCCGGCAGGCAGAGCGGGACTTCTGCTTTTCCGGCCCGGGACGCGCGCAGCAGGCAGGGAAACGGTCCTGCCTGTGCTGACTGACGTATGATGCCCGTCTCCTCCGATGTGGATACGCCGGCGTATTTTTCAGCCTTTTCGAACAATATTTTTAAATTTTTAACTTCATAAAAGTTTTTATTTATCCAGACTGAATCGCGAGGACGGTTCCGGCTCCTCTTTTTCCGACGGAGGTGTTTTCTGCCGGATCCGGATCGCCCGCTCAGGGACGCTCTTCGCGGATTCCCCCCCCCAGAAAGGAGACCAAGATGACACAAGGAGCCATGGGAAACCTTTTAAACCGATACCGGGCGGTTCTCCGGAAATGCCGCGTGAAGAACGCGATGAACCGGATAGTGCTTGCCGGGGCGCTGCTTGCCGCCCCGCTCTTCGCGGAAGGACTTTCTTCCGTCACCGGAGGTACAGGGACGGTATGGGCGGCCACATATTCCCTCGACAACCAGGCAAACGATTTCGCGCACACCGGAGCCCCTCAGAGCGGTGACGCAGAAAGTTCCGGGCGTACAGGCACTGTCGGCACTGAGCACGCGGGCGATTCCATCTATGGCGGACTTGCCACGACCCCGTCTTCTCAGTCATACAATTCGATAGCCTCGGGAAACAACCTTACCATAGAGGGAGACGGCTCAACGTCCTTCAGTAAGACCGCCATCGCCGGCTATGCAAGCAACTGGGGAAGCGGGAGCAGTACAGCCAGCAATAACAATCTGACTGTGACGAACGCGCTTTTTGATAACAATGGGGCGTATATTAGTCAAACAGGACTTGTCGGCGGTATGGCCGATTTCCAGAGTAGAGATGTTCTCGGCAAAGACGCAATAGCCGACAACAATACAGTTATTGTCCAGGGAGAAGGCTCAAAGGTCAGAATACGAGTCCTCGGCGCACACGCCTCGCACAATGACTACTCTCAGACTGTCGGCATAGCCCGGGCAGATAACAACCACGTTTACATCCGGGATGGAGCCAGGGTGCTGGGGGCCGTCGTAGGTGCTGAAGTGCACGGTGATACGGAGCTCGAAGAAGGGTACGCCGAAGCTAACGGCAACACGGTAGAAGTGCGCAATGCCTTTATCGGCGAAGCGGACGGTTCAGGAGCCCTGTATTCCGTAACCGGCGCAACCATACATGCCAGGCGTGTCCAGAACTCCTATGGCAACAATGTTGTGATTTCCGGCTCGGTTCTCTCTGGCGGACAGGGAAATGAAAACGCAAAGAGTTCCGTGCGGGCGCTTTCCATCTTTGCCTACGCTGACCCGGTGAGCACGACGGGCAACAGCGTCGAATTCAGCGACTCGGAAATCGATGGCTCCATTTCGGGAACGTATATTGCTTCCTACGGCGGCGCAGCTGAGGCCAGTGGAACCACTGTGACCGTGCAGGGCAGCAAAGTTGGAGGAGATGTCCTGGGAGACTTTGTCTATTCATCGGGAGGTGGCGCAGCTGCGCAGACTACCGTATCTGTTTCAGATACACACGTGGGCGGATACGTGATCGGCGCGTATGCACGGGCCGGCGCAGACAGTTCCGGGGACGCAAAAGCGTCCGGTGCCGTCACAGTGAAGAACTCGGACATTGCCGGCGTGGCGTACAGCGGGTACGCGCGCAATTCAGGAAGCGGTCTCGCGGAGGCGTCGGGGAATACGCTTGAGATCGATGACACGCATGTCTTCGATATCGTTTCCCCTGGTTACGCCCGCAATGAAGGCAGCGGGGAGGCTGTATCGGAAAAAAACACGCTGGTACTGCTTGGCGGTACATATGATGGCAGTATTTATGGCGGCCGCGCGTACTCGGCCGGGAATACAGCGGCCTCCGGAGGCAACACCGTTACCCTGAAGGGCGACAATGTGGAAGGCGATGGCTCTCCTTCCTTCAGCGCGCAGTCCACGGTTATCTGGGGCAGCTACGCACTTGGCGGCAATCAGATGTACGCGCCAAGTTCGCCAAATACCCTGAACATTATTGACGCCAAGGGCATGACGGCCGCCAATATCCGCAATTTCAGCACAGTAAAGTATATACTGCCCAATATGACGGCTCAGGAATCTGTGCTCACACTCACCGGCGGCGCGGATAACGAAAAGACCGATATCTCCAACGCTTCCGTCAGCGTTGCTGTCGCCGATGTCTGGGGAAGGGACGGTGGTGAATTCGGGTTCGGCGGCGACAAGAGTCCCGAAAACGACAGGATCATTCTGCTGAAGAACGACAATGGCCTGGTTTCAGACGGCTGGAAGCAGGATGGCGAAATTA
>ERZ773138.302-NODE-302-length-60667-cov-9.246321_pt1 | contig 60667 bp, 99 predicted proteins | sample MGYA00511114_ERZ773138 | MGnify/ENA primary metagenome ERZ773138 (study PRJEB29015, sample SAMEA2737805) | human gut metagenome | biome: human gut; feature: human-associated habitat; material: faeces | place: China | collected 2012 ...
TTCTTTCCATAATACAGGATGGAATAAAACGAGCATTGGGAACAGTTCCAGACGTCCCGCCAGCATATCAAACATCAGGACATATTTCGACAATATTGAAAGTCCGCCAAAGTTCTTGGACGGGCCAACATCTGCCATCCCCGGTCCCATATTGTTCATCGTTGTCAAAACGGCTGTAAAATTCGTGGTCAGATCTCTTCCTTCCAAGGCCACAAGAAGGAAAGATACCGCAAATATCAAGGTAAAGGTAATACAGTAAACAGCTACGGAACTGATGGCTCCCTGATCCAGTGCCTTGCCCTCCATCTTAATCGTACGGACGCTCTTCGGATGGAGGTAAGCATTTAATTCACGTTTCACGCTCTTCAGCATCATAATAACACGCGAAACCTTAATACCGCCTGCGGTTGAACCGCCGCATGCCCCCAGAAGCAGCAGGCAATACAGAAGCGTCTTGGAAAACTCAGGCCAGAGGTCGAAGTTTGCCGTTACGAAGCCCGTTGTACTCATAATTGCCGCCACCTGAAAAATCGCATGGCGGAAGGAGCCCTCCACCGTTGGATAATACCGAGAAATATCTATGGTAATCAGCGCTGTCGCAATGCAGACAATGGCAATATAGTAGCGCAACTCCTCATTTTTCCATACATTCTTAAAATCCTTCATCAGCATCAAATAGAACAGGTTGAAGTTCACCCCGAACAGCAGCATAAATGCCGTAATGACATATTCAAAATACGCACTATTGTATTCCGCAATGCTGCTATTTTTTATAGAGAAGCCGCCTGTCCCTGCTGTCGAAAGGGCATGCACCACGCTGTCAAAAAAGGGCATTCCCCCTGCAAACAGCAAAATCATCTCCACCAGTGTCAGTACAATATAAATCGTATACAGGATTTTCGCTGTCGATTTTACCTTCGGCACCAGCTTGGAAACCAAAGGTCCGGGTGCCTCCGCCTTCATCAGATGCATCGTGCGCTCGTCCCCAAGGGGCATAATTGCAAGCATAAATACCAGAATCCCCATACCGCCAATCCAATGCGTAAAGCAACGCCAGAACTGAATACTTTTCGGCAGAGTTTCAATCTCCTGCAAAATGCTTGCGCCCGTTGTGGTAAAGCCGGATACCGTTTCAAACAAGCAATTTATATAGCCCGAAATAGAGCCGCTCAGATAAAACGGCAGTGCCCCCAGAACGGACATCACAATCCACGAAAGTGCAACCACAACAAAGCCCTCTCGCCCATAAATCCGCTTATTTTCCGGCTCACGGCTGGCCAGAACCGTCCCTACCATCAGGCAGGCGGTAATGGTTACGACAAATGCCGATGCCGCCTTTGTCTCCTGATACCATATAGAAATAAAGGCAGGCACTGCAAGCAGGGCAGCCTCTATTCGTATGATATTGCCCAGAATATAGGCAATCATATTAAAATTCATAACCCTTCACCAAATTTCAATCTATTATTTCAAAATATCCTTCAAGTCCGTCAAATGCTTATTTCTGGTAACAATAATCACGCTGTCATCTACCTCAATCATGTCATTACCGCCCGGAATAATAACTCTGCCGTTGCGGATAATCGTTGCCACCAGAACCTCGCTTTTCGTCTTCAAATCCTTGAGCGGCACACCCACCACGCTGGATTTTTCTCTTACCTTGAACTCCAATGCTTCAATTTGCTCATTTACCAGCTTATGCAGCGTTTCTACGTTACTGCTCCCTGCGGAATTCTGCATCGCGCGCACATAACGGACAATATTATTTGCCGCAATCATCTTCGGCGAAATAAAGCCATCAATATCCAGCGCATCCAGAATTTCATCAAAGGAAATACGGTTGATTTTCGCAATCACCTTGGAAACCTTTTTCGCCTTGGCATAAAGCGCAACTACGATATTTTCCTCATCCATCCCCGTCAGGCAGACCAGCGCATCCGTCTTTTCCAGACCCTCCTCCTGCAGGGTTTCCTTATCCGTCCCATCTCCGTGAATCACAACCGCTTCCGGCAGCGCCTCACATAGATATTCGCAACGCTTATAATCCAGTTCGATAATCTTTACGCGCACATGAGAAAGAATCAGCGCCTTTGCCAGATAATACGCCATTCTGCCGCCGCCCAGAATCATGACCGATTTTACCCCCGTACGGAACAGACCGATGGTACGGAAGAATTTTTCAATCTCACTATGTGATGCGGTCAGGTTGATTTTATCCCCTGCCTGCAATACAAAGTTACCGTTGGGGATATGCACCTCTCCTGCTCTCTGCACCGCGCAGATCAGAACCTTTACCTGAAACTCCTTATAAATCGCCCATAGAGGCATCCCATCCAGCACACTGTGGGGCGGAATCTTGACCTCTACCAGCTCCACGCGTCCCCTCGCAAATACCTCGATTTTCAAAGCAGAGGGGAAGCGCAAAAGACGCAGAATTTCCGTTGCCGCCGCAAATTCGGGGTTTACCGTCATGCTCAGTCCAAGCTCTTCCTTTAATTCGTTAATCTGCTCATAATATTCAGGGTTACGCACACGGGCAATCGTATGCGGCACGCCCAGCTTTTTCCCCAGCAGGCAGGCGAGCATATTTACCTCATCCGCGGAGGTTGCCGCAATCAGCAAATCTGCCTCAGGCACACCTGCTCTTTTCTGAACAAGCATGCTTGCGCCGTTCCCCTCCACACTCATAATATCCATCGTATTGGAAGCATTATTCAGAACACTTGTATTATTATCAATTACAATGATGTCATGTCCTTCACCGGAGAGCTGTCTGGCGATAGTGCCGCCGACCTTGCCATCCCCTACGATTACAACCTTCATGCTGTATCCTCCTTATCCCTTAAGGAAATTTTCTGACATTCTTCAATCCATCAAGCTATCATATCACTTTATCCCATAAATGTATATACTTATTAAAAACATTGATAAAACAAGGTGTTCTATGTATATTTTTTTATTTCTACACCAATTTCTACACCAATTTTAAGTTTTTTTCTATTGTTTCAATTTCTTCCAACTTGGATTTATCTGTAACATGAACATACAAATTCATCGTCATTTCGATTTTGCTATGACCTAAAATTGCTTGGAGCGTTTTTGGGCGCATACCATTTTCTATGCATCTCGTAGCGAACGTGTGCCTAAGCAAGTGAATTGAGAAATTTCTCATTCCTAACCTACCGCAAATAGCATATATTCCTTGGTTGTACGCTGACTTTTGAATTAAATTTCCGTTTTTATTCAGAAAAATGTAATCAGCATACTGAATTGGAACAACTTTATTTTGAGAATCCTTTTCTTTTTGATTATATAAAATATTGATAGCTTCTTTTGTGAGTGGTATTTCCCTGCACCCGCTTTTTGTTTTAGGTTCTCCGATTACAAATCCTTTCTTTGCGACCTCTGACGCACTTCTCTGTATTTTTATTTTTCGATTTTTAAAATCTACGTCAGACCATTTTAATGCAATCAATTCTCCGACTCGGATTCCAGTTTGCAGTACAAGGGCGTACCCATTATAAAACGATGATTTTTTCGCTTCCGTTAGGAACGCTTTTTGTTCATCCACAGTGAGAGCTTTTCGTTCTTCTGTTTTTTTTCCTCCAGTTGCCTTTACATTTCTGCTTACGGGGTTTCTTTCGATTAAATAGTTTTCGACAGCACACTCAAAAACGCTCCACATTAAATCTCTGTGAATCTTAATGGTAGATTCCTTGTGTCCTTCGTTCATCATATTTAGCACTTTTTGACAGTGAATCGGCTTAATATCTTTAAGCTCCATTCCGCCGACAATCGGAGAAACAGAAAAATTCCACATGCTCATATAGTTTCTTCTTGTTGTAATTCTTATGCTGTTCCCTTTTATCTCGTTTATCCAATACTCAAACCATGCATTGACCGTTGGAGAATCTGAAAAGAAAACATCCCCATGCTCATCCTCAAATTGTGCGTCTGCCATCCATGCTCGGCACTCCTGCAACTTATGAAAGTATTTCTGTTTTCGCTTTCCAGACTTCGTTGTAAATCGACCCGTATACATTCCGTCTTTTCGTTGGCTGATACCAACGCCTAATTCCTTTCCTCGAAGGTCTTTCCCCATTCTTTTACACATCCTTTCGATTTGAGAAAAGCCCCATACAGTTTCATACTACCATACAGGGCTTTACGTTGTCTACAATTCGATACTTCCTTCAATGAATTTATCAAATTCCTTTCTTTTGATTAACTTTTTTGTTCCTACGGTCAGAACAAACGTGCATCTTGGGTTGTTAGCCAATTCTCTTATTCTTGAAGTCCCGATACTGCTATATGCGGACGCTTCATCAATCGTCATTGTTACTTTCTGCCAAACTGGCACTTCTGGCTTCGACATATCCTCAATCCTTTCCATTTTCTTATAAATTTTCCTCAAAATACGATTTACCGTAGATGATGATATTTTCATCGTGTCCGCTATATAATCAATAGGGGAACCGTTGCTGGACAGTTGAAATACCATCATCTCATCCTCGGTAAAATTGGCATTCTCTATGATTTTTCGCAATTCTGGCTTTGTCAAATTACGCAAAGCCACTTAGGAATACCTCCTTTATGTATCCTCATTAGACCAAAGCAATTTTTTATTCCCTTTCTTGTCGGTCTGAAAAATAGTATCCTCCGTCATTTCTATTCCGATTTCAGCCTTTACCACTTCCTCAATATCGTCAAGAGAAAGGTGCTTATCTCCTACATCCGCCCATAATCCTTCAAAAGCAACTAACGCTTTAGCACAACGTTCTGGACCGAAACCAAATTTATCATGCAGGACTAGAAGCATGACAAGTTCCATCTGGGAAGAAAGCCCTCTATCAATGATTTTCTGCATATTTTCAATAGCTTCGTTCTTTGCTTCTTCAATGATTCTTTTCTGTTTCTGATACCGCTTTTTCTTTTCAATCTGATTCAGATTCATCTTTCACACCACCCTCGTAAACCGCAGAAATGAATTTATCTACCCTTTTCTGCAATTCTGGCGGAAGATTTTCGTAAAAGTTAATTTCTTTGACTTGGTATCCGCATCTTTCTTTCATTCTCTCCATAGCCTTGATGGCAAGAAACACGCCGTTGATAGCTACATGATATGCAGCAGGCAGTCCGCTTTCTTCATCTCGCGCGTCATGGTCTTTCTGGTAAGATACCGTGTGACGCAGTAGGGCGGCTAACAGTCTGTCATCAGAGATATTTCTCCATGACTCAATACCTTCAACACCGTATTTTTCAACGGCAAATTCACGCACTCTTGCTAATGGCTCTAAAATCTCCAATGGTACAAGGTTAAGCTGCGCTTTTCCTTCATCGGATTTTACGATTGGCGTTTTCATAAATCTTCCTCCGTTCTGGTTTTTATCTGATACTCATTGCCTTTATTTTCTCTAATTCTGCATGAACTGTGTCCATAACAGAATCATCCACTACTCTTTCTTTCTTCTCGCTGCCCTCAATCAACAGTTTGCTCTTTTCTTCAAACGCATTAGAAAGCTGCTTAATCCTATCCTGCATTTCTATTCTGGCAGGATTTTCATTATTGGAAAGCAAATTCCGCACTTCTGTTGGCATCTTTGCGCTTTCGTCTTTCTGCATCAGTGCCAATCTGTATGACCTCTGAAAATTGCTCATGACTACGGTTTCGTTGTAATCTTCATCCGTAGCCCAAATATGCAACTGCTCTGGTGTTCCGATTGCACGTTGAATGATTGTAGGAAGTTTCAAAAATTCCTCGGTATATCGGTATCCGCTGTTTCTAATCGCCATACTGACTAACGACCACGCCTCCATTTCGTTCAATTCCTGCGGTTTGCTAACGGAATGAACCATGTCAACCAACTGCCCTATTGTCGGTGCAAATCCGCTTGTATCAGACAGGATATAGGATTTCAATGCAACGGAAATCTGCTGATATGTATAATCTGAAAGCATCATTCCCCAAACCTCTGTTGTCTCTTCAATATTCTTTGGTCTGAAATTCTGAAAACAGTTATACATGATACGCAGGATTTTCTTTGTTTCTTCTTTTGTCAACGAAATACACCCCCCTAAAAATTCCAGTTTACATCACTACTGGAAGACTTCCCGATTTTCTCCCAAACAATACCTTGATAGCCGCTTGAAATGCTTTCGTTTATTGCTGTTGACACCGCCGTATCTCCGTACTGTGTTGACTTTTCCGATACGGTTTTTAAAAGTGTCCGCAGACCTCTTTCTTTGTACTTGAAATTTCTCTCTCCCTTGTATGCAATCCAATCCTGTACCGATTCCAACAAGTAATCGGAAATAGCAAACTCGGAAACCATGTCATTCAGCATATCCGCAGAAGATACTTTCTTTACAGAAACGGAAGGAATACTTTTCGGTTCTTCTTCCGTCTGGCACTCGTCCACACTGCCTCTAACATTATTTACCATATCCATAACGTACCGCCTAAAATCATCAGACTTAATATGCTTTGCAACATTCTCAACACCCGTAAGCGTTTTCTCTGACTTGCTCCAATTATACTTGTACCATTTGAGAATCAAGATTTCCTTCGTTTCCGCACAGTACCGAATCGCGCCATGCACATTTTCAAAACGTCTTATCAGTCTTGAAATTGTATCCTTCGTGAATCCTGTATGGTGTGATATTTGATTAAAACTGACCTCATAGCAGCCACATATATTCGTTTGTGGGTTTGTCAGAAGATAAGCATAGAAATACTTATCCTCTGGCGTAAAATCGTCCTCGACCTTATTGTCAGTCCAGAACGATATGTGTAAATTCCTGTATATTGCCATAAACAACACCACGCTCTTATTTATTGTTGATTTTCTCGTCAAGATTCATCCTTTGTCCTTCTTTCCTTCAAATAGCTATAAACACCATAGGGAAACCAAAGGAAAACAATCCATAAAAAACAAAGAATCGGTTTCCATACGTTTTGCGTATAATCTTCAATGATAATGCTCAGAAAAAGACCGTACCCAATCATTATGTAAGCGGTTATCAAAATTGCCAAAATAACCATTACCAGCACTTCTCTCCTCTCTTTCTTTCCAGTGCCGCTTCTGCTTCTTCTCTTGTGAAATACAGGTTCTCATAGTCATACGGTTCCCATTCGTCAGCATACTTGACAGCCTTTACCGATACATCCTGCACCTTGGGCTCGCTGATATAAAAATAGTGGTTCGGTACGGTTTCTTCGAGGATTTCATACACCGTATCTCCGACCTTGCACGGCAGCACCAACAACCGCCCATGCTCTTCCAAGTCCTTGTAGCGTTTCAGTTCCTCTAGCCAGTCAGCTTCCTGTCCAAATCCCTCCGCAGTTCTTCTGACCACTCCAAATTCATCCTCCGACAGATGTTTCCGGAGCCGTTTTTCTGCCGCTCTCAACCGGTTAATCTTTTCTTCAAGCGTCGCTCTCATTTTTCTCACTCCTTACAACTCGGGCAGAAGTGTTCCCATTCTCCCTCTTTCTTTTTGTAATGTCGCTTCCATCCGTTGTATTTGATACCATGCTGACATTCTTTAAAACTGTCATATTCATCCGAAAATTCATAACAGCAGTCGCAGACGGCATGGTATTTGTTGGTTTCTTTGTTTTTCTCAATCATTTCTCCACCTGTCTTTCCAAGCAGTCCTTTAACGCAGCCATTACCGTGTAATCTAAAATATTGATGTCCTGCGGCTTATGCTCTTTTCTGTAGTTGTACTTGAAAATCTCGCTTTCCAATGCACTTTGCAATTTGAGCGGCTCTAACGGATTGCTTATATCATTCAGATATTGCATCTCCATTCTTGCCTTGTATTCCCGCAATTCTTCCAGTTCCTTTCGCAAAAAAACAATCTCATCCGCAGCCTTTCCGAGCCAATCCATACATTCTCCATTCTCAAAACAATGGTCGTATATTTTTTGGTAATATGGGCATTGCTCTTTACCCACTGAAACTGGATTTTCCATACACATAATAAGCTTTTCTCCAGATTTCCATCTCATCATATTTTCCGAATCCTCATAGCAGAATCCTTCTCCGTTTTGGCTGCCAAGACAACGTAATGCCTTTGTTAAATCGTCCTCATGTTTCTGTTTCATTTCTACACCTCTCTATACAACCGTAAATTTCAATTCCTTTTCCTTTGGCGAAACCGTATTCTTGATTTGCGCCTATACTATTTTCCCATCCGTCCAACATATAAATTGCATCGCAAAGGTCGAGCAACTCAAAAGACATTCTCATGTATTCCTCATGTGTTGCATCTTTCGGCATGATATCGTTCAGCCTTGCAGGATTTACCGTATCATGCCCAACTGCAATCAGTTCCTTTTCTGCTTTAAGGAATCTTTCTCTGAAATCCTCTGTTCCAGTGATGGCACCGCTTATATAAATTCTCAATTACTCGCCGCCTTTCCATTTCTGTAATCTTCTATTGCCCTGATAACTGAATCTTTCCCGCAATCGCTGCTATCGTACCACTCAACCGCCTTAAAAACAGGACTGAGCATTTCGTGAAGCGTTTCAATTCTGATTCTGGCTGATTTGATATACTCAACTAATCGCATTACATCCTTTGCCACATCTTTATATCCGCTCGAATTAAGGTAGTCAGCCATTTCTTCTAACAATCTAATACTTCCATACTGCACAAGCTCGTCAACTTCCTTTGAGTATAGATAACTCCAACTTCCGCCGCTCATTGTTATTCGCCACCTTTCATCAACTCCATAAATTTCTCATACTGCCGTTCTGAAATCTTATTGCCCCTCTTATCCGCCCTAATTTCGATTGTGAGGTGCTTTTCGGCAATATGCGATAATTCCTTTGCAAGATTCTTTCTTCCCTGTTCCAAGCCGTCACGATAGCCCTTAGCGGCTTTGTATTCCGCAATCTGCGATTTGCCCTCGCCCTGTGAGCCGCTTGTCTTGTTCCGCAGCTGATAACCGCCATCAGCATATTTCTTTATCCAGTGCTGTTCCGCACTATCCAACTCGGTATCCTTGTAAAGCATAAATCCGATTTTCCATCCATACTGATTTGTTTCTGCATCGTATAAGCCATGTTTTTTCAACGATAGGTCGATATGCTGATAGCCGACAAGATGTTGCGACAATCTGGTAATAAGGTGTATTGCTTGCCCGATGTATGCGTATTTGAATCCGTTTTCGTCAATTCTTGTTAGGAAATAAATTCCGCTGTCCTCATTCAATTTTGGGTTGACTTTCAGCAGGCGTTCCTTGTTTTTCTTCTCGATAGCCTTCGCTTTCTTGAATTTCTGATAGTCCATCTTTCAACCCCCTTAGAAGTGCCTCTCCATTTATTTTTACAGAATAATGATTTCGCATAACAAGCATTTCTTCCTTTGCACGCTTATAAAATTCTTTCGATATTTCAAATCCATATGAGTTTCTACCGCACTCCATAGCCGCTCTCAGTGTCGAACCACTACCACTGCAAGGGTCAATCACGATGTCCCCTTCGTCCGTAAAAATTTCAATCAGTTTCTTAATTACGGCTACGGGCTTCTGCGCAGGGTGAATTTTAGGAATCTCTTTTCCGTCCTTCTCCCATGTGAACCAGTTGAAAATCATCCGTCCAGTGCCGCGAATATTCTTTCCGTTCTCGTCCTGCTGACACCCGTTTCTAAACTTTGGCAACCTTCCCCGATAAAATACAAGGGCGTATTCTGTCGCACCTACAATACGCATATTCGCCTTTAAAACCTGCGGACTGTAATTCTTACAGAAAACCAATGGTATGTAGTTTACAAAGCCATGTTTCTTAGCGGCATTGATAAGCGTGGGAATCTGCTCAAAGCTGCAAAACACAATCATGCACAGGCTGTTGCTGCTTCTGCCACGTGATACGGGTTTCGTATCTTCTTTCTTCAACAGTTTGCTGCAAAAATGAAAATACTCGTACAGATTGAAATTAAAATCCGTATTAAAAGCAGCCTTTCCGGCAAGTTTGCTTTCACCGTTTTTATTGTCCCCACCTTTGTACCACATGGGATTACTACCGTAGAAATTCGTACCCACGTTGTAGGGGATATCAGCAATAACAAGTTGCGCTTTCGGGATGCCGTACCGCTTATAGTTCTGGAAATTGTCATTAAACAATTCCGTTTTTATGTTTTTCAAATCCATAATATCACCGACTTTTCCGATTAACCTCTTTTTCGACTCTTTCAAATTCTTCATCAGATATTCCGAATATCTCAATATAGTCATATTCCGGCGCGAAAAACACTGATATATCGTCCTTCTTATAAATAGGCACCATGAAATCGCCTACAATATTCGCAGTATCGAACATTTGTATCCCTTTTTCAAAATTCTCTTTCAAAAAAACGATTAAATTTTCTATTCTCAAAATCAGTCTCCACCTTTCTTATTTTTTAAAACGGCAAATCGTCATCTTCAATGGTATTGTCGATGGGATAAAACCCATCGGCATTACTCTGCGGTTTCGAAGCATCGTTCGCCTGCCCTGCGTTGTTGCTTGCCGCTTTGCTCTCGGCAAACTCGAAAGATTTCACGATAAAGGATACCGTGTTCTGCTTCTTCCCTTCCCTGTCGGTGTATTCATTCTGCGCAGCTTCGCACTCAAGGATGATTTTCGTACCCTTCTTAACAAATTTATCCATTGTTTCCGCCGTTTTTCCGAAAGCAGAAATATTGAAAAAGCTCGTTTTCTTCTTATCTCCATATCCGCTTTCGACCGCAATGGAGGTTCTTCCTACCGCAAGAGGATTTGCGGACTGCGTGTATCTGAGTTCAACATCTCTTGTCGTTCTACCGACAAAAATACATTTATTCATTTCTGCTTGTCCCTCTTTCTTCTAAAGTATTCATTCTTCCGGTAATCTGCCTGATTTTCGATGAACGCCTTCTTTTGCATTTCTTTTTTATTTTTCAAATGCTTCTGATTCCAAATCGTGAATTTCTCGCATTTTGAATGACATCCAGCTTTCCTTCCTTCGCATCCATAGCAGGGGCAAATGCCATCCTTCGCCTTGATATTTGCATTTAAGGAAAACTCATACCTTCCCATCGCTTAACCACCACCCATCATTACGTTCTGCAACGTGCACATTCGCCGCAAGACACGCTTTTTTCATGCGCTCGATGAATTTATCAGAATCTGCATTATCGGCTGACAGATGGCACATTATGACGTTCTTCAAGGAATCAGAATTATTCGCCTTTACAAACTCACAAGCTGTTCCAATCTCCAAGTGACCTCCGAAAATATGATTCTTTTTTCCTTCGTTATCGGGATAAATCATATCCTTGTCATAATTCACACCCAATAGAATGTGGTTAATGGATTTAAACTTCCATTTGATAACTTTGCAATCGGTAATGTAAAGCATCCTTCCCATTTCTTTGTGTTCAATAAGGAAACCATAACAGGCGCAAGGCTCTCCGTCCGCATCCGTGTGTGTCCATTTGCCGTCAATCGTTGTAAGGTCAAACGCCTGTATTTTGAAACCAGAATACTTTTTTACGAAAGTTTCTGTATTTTCATACGGCTTGAAAACAGGAACCCCCATTCGCTCAAATTCCTTTACCGATTTTGAGTGGTCAGCGTGTTTATGGGTAACAACAGCACCGATAACATCAGAAATCTTCCACCAGATTCCCTTCTTAATCTTCTTTTCGTTCTCACCCAAGTCCAAAAGAAGGATCTCTCCTGTGTCCGCAATGAGCGCGTGGCAATTTCCGCTTGAACCTGTTGCTATCGTTTTTAGCAGCACTTTTACACCCCCTAACGATTATTTAATCCCCTCAACATGGTATCTTCCGTATCCACTACTTCTACCACTTCCGATACCGTTGCCAAATCCTGCAAGATTGACAATGTTTACAATCTGTTCCAAAGAGAAAGCGTTTTCGGTGTACTGGATTGTAAATGCAGCTTTCCAACCGCTAAATCTGTTAAGGTGTACTAATACTGGAGAGCCTTTTTTGGGAGACATCAGTTTTTCGTCAATATGATGTTCTGCAAACTGAATTGGTATCAAATCTCCCTTTGCGATAATGTTTACTCCTGCATTAAACTTCGTTGCGTATGTATCAATTTTGTTCTGTACAACAGCCTGTCCGAAAGATTTTTTCAGACCGAACCCTGTAATACATGGTGCGTTTTCTTTTAATGCCTGTAATAGTCCTTCTTCCGAATAATCTTTTGGCTTGCCGTTGTACCAGTGCATAGAAGTGATGATTGCTTCCCATTGATTAGGCTTTGCTGTGTCTTTCGCCTTATCCTTACGCTTGTCAATCAAATCCTTTGCGCTTACATCGTTCATTTTATTAAGAATCAAGTCTCCATCTCCTGCGATTTTGATTGTTGCGGTTTTGATGTTTAAGGGCTTGATTTCGATTACCTCTGTTTTAGCCATTTTTGTTTTCTCCTTTCATTTTTGTTACTGATAGAACACTTTGTAGGCGATATAATATTCTGCATTGTCTTGTATTTTCTTTTGATTTACTGTTCTTTTCTTTAATATGCTGGCGGTATCATACCGCCTATAAAATGCTCTATCAGCGTGTTCCTATAATCAAGCGCTTAGCAAGTGAGATAAAGTGTCCTATGTTGCGCTTTATTTTCCTGTTTTATTTTGACCTGTTTTTCGATGTTTTATAAAAAGCTGTTATATAATAGGTGTTATCTCACCTGTTAAACACTTGAAAATAGGTTGTTTTTTAATATGCTGTCTGAAATTTTCCTGTTATGTTCTGTTTTATGCTATATATCAAACAGTGATTAAATCAATCTGCTCAAATACCTGTTCCAACTCGGAAAGTGTCTTATATTTCAATCTGAAACTTTCCAATTCTGATAATGCTCTTTTAAGCAAATCTTCATATTCATTCTGATTTTTCAAAAAAGTCCTTGTCGGCTGATAAACAGTATTGGACGTTCTACTTAATACTCTTACTGGCGGCGCATCTTCGCTTTTAGGTTCTACATACAACATCCTAATGACATTGCCGGCTTGTATTGTTCTGTATTTCTCGGCAGCTAAATCATTGTCCCACTCAAAGCATTTATGTAATTCTGAATTTTCATCTCTTGCAAAATCGAGAATTGCTTTCGGGGTAATCTGTTCCAAAGAAGAAATCTCTCTGTAACATTCATTTGCATCGGCTTTAAAAATACCGTCAACTTTCCATTTTACGTTTTCGTTCATCATCACACCTCGCTATCATGCGGAAATCGAAAGACTTTGGGATAATCGAAGGCGGAATAAAACATATTGCCTTCCACTGTTCTGTAGCTCCCGTATTCCGTCCTCAACTCTTCCATAGCCTTTTCTGCTTTTTTCTTTTGTCGAATATTCGGCTAATTTCCAAATAGTATCGTCATCGGAATTTACTGCATAAGCAATAATCTTTGTGTCGTTTATGGCATCAATTTCAACCCCAAAACATTCATACGGCAAATCAACTTTCCCGTTCTGACTAATAATTCTCATATTTTTACCCCCTTACCAAAAGCCAAATTGCGCTCACTGCCGTCAAAATGGTGGCGGAAAATACAGAAACCACAAGGCATCCAGCCGTGATTTTATTTTTCACTACATAACAGATGAAAGCTCTATATAGACCTATTTTTTCATTTTTACGAGACAACCAAAAGATTCTCTCGGAAGACACAATAGCAATCATCCAAAGAGCAATCGTCAACTTCACAATAATCACCGCTTACACCTCCTGTACAATTTCTCCATCAATGATGTTTTCCTCGTCAAAATCAACGGCATTTGCACTTTCCACAACATCATCCTGTGTTTGGCGGTATGCATCATCCAGTTCAATCTGTGCCTGTCTCGCCATCTGGTCATAATTTTTCGGATACTTTCTTGTAGCGTTGTTGCACATTTTCCGCTGAATCATGCTCTCTGGCGTATCCAACCATGCGCCGCTGATAAATTGTCTGGCAATTTCACATTCCAACATATCATCAACCGTCTCACACGCTCTCAATGCGTTCAGAATTTCATCCTTCTTTGCCTTGATTTCCTCTTTCTGCTTTGGCGTTGCCTTGTATCTATCCTCGCAAACACCGAATGTAGCGTTCATCATATTCTGCTTAACGTGAGCCAAAAGGTTGACCTTTACGCTTGCTCTGTCAGCTGTCAGATATGTTACTGTGCCATCCGTCAATTTTACTGGATATACCACCCGAACCGCTTTATCGGATAATCCGTTTTCTTCCCACTCTGGCGGTGTCAGTTCCAAACCCTTATGTTTGGGTGGGATATAGGTATCTCCTTCTTTGACTACCCAATATGGATAAACTTGTTCGACATCCTTGCCGTAATGAGAGAGAAGGGAATCATATCCTGCACCCTCGATACCCATTTCAACAACCTTTACCCACTCGTTCCCACGCTTTACATTTCTAAGCTGGAAATAACACTCCCTCGGATATGCCGCAGGGTTCAATTTCAGCCCTGCACAGTTTTCAACGATGCCCCTCAAGTTGCTTGTATCGAGGGAGTTCATGTTCGCTTTTCCATCGTTCTTTACAAGATTGTAAATGCTGCCAACTGCCTCCATAGCGCATTTTCTGGAATATTCATCAAAAACAACGCCGCAGGACGAATAGTCATTTTCAATCAGTTTTACAATTTCGTTCGACCACTGGCTTAATGCTGTTGTAAATTCCTTCTTTTCTGCTACCTGTGTGTTTTCAGCCATTATTTTCTACCTCCTCTAACGGTCTATTCCAACATTCTTCGCATTCTTCTGAAACAAATTGTTCGTCCGTATCTAAAAAGCACTCTTTATTTGTCGCATATCCCAACGAATGAGGGCAAATTTCCGGAAATTTGTTATGTATCAGTTCGGCTTTCGGATACTTCTCCAAGAAATCCTGTAAAATCGTTTTTCTCGGATGTTCTTTCGCCCATTTTTCTACGATGGAGATTGCTTTTTCTGGATACTTGCGCAAAAAGATACCGCATCCTTCCGATTGGTCTGGTCTGCTTCTCCATATCGGGCAGACGTTACATGCATATGTTCTACAGATTCTACCCTTGCATTTCAGAAACTCCAACGCTGTCATTTCAGCCATGCTGCATCACTCCTCACATGCTTCATATGTCTGCTCGAAAATGTCTGGTTTACAGGGGTAAAGCTCTCCCTTCACTCCACGAATCACATAATCCCCAACACTTACATGGTGCGTCCCTTCTAAAGTATCAATATAGAGTTCATCTCCATCTACACTATCAAATTGAATGGTACTATAATACATAATGCCATCTTCAAAGGCATTTACAGCCCAATCGGGGACATAATATTTACCATCTGCACCTTTTAAATCTCCATCATATTTAAACGCTTCAATTACCACAGGCTTCTTTCTGTATTTCATAACCATCACTCCACTTCCTTAATTTCTCCATCTTCCAACCGATACCATGTGTCCTCTTTATATGTATCCCCATCAATCTGGATTGCTTTGTAATTGACGATTTCTCCTTTGCCGTTTCGTTCGACCATAACAATTAAACTGCCGATACCGCCTTTAGCTTTGCCGCCGTTTTCAGAAACCATGATAGAATGTTCTCCGCCTGCAAGTTTAGCCCATTCTCCGCCTGCCAGTTTAGCGTTGTCTCCGCCTGCCAGTTTAGCGTTGTTTCCGCCTGCCAGTGTAGCGTTGTCTACGACATTTTCTTTTTCTGAAACATTATCAACTTCTTCTTTAATCTGCCGATAGGTTACGTCAAAACTTGCCTTAATAAATTCTACTAAAGACAGCCTTGCGCCGATTTTTAGTTTCTTTGTGCAATATTTCTTCTCGTCATTTGTAAGAGTTTCGTCCATTGCTTCTACTTCCGAAAATTCGCACATTTCGCCGTTATTATCAATTAACGGATAATAGTCAAGTACGTCCATAGGATTTTTGCAGAAGTGCATGCCGTTCACGCAAATATTAGCTTCGCTTTCTTCAAAAATCGTGTTCTCTGCGTACTGCTTATCTTTGCAAATAAGCCCCTTGCGAAAACCTTTATATCCTTTCATTCCCATTTTTATTCCTCCCCATTGCATACTTTCAAAGTTTCATCATCTGTCCTGCGAATAACAATTAACTGGCGGCTTACATCTGGAATCCTGTTTTCGTCCAAGGATTCTGTATCATCAATCCAAATCGGAAGGCGAATACTATTCATGTCCTGCAATCCTTTTAACAGGAAAATTTCTGCAAGGATTCTGTCTCCATGGTTCAGTCCATTGAAATAATCAACGCCATTTACATTGATTCTCAAAGTTTCCTTAATATCTCCGCTTAATGTTTCTTCGCTCATTTTGATTTTGATAAACTCAAATTTCCTGTTTACCATATCCTCCAGAGCGGTGTTTTTGGCAATGCTGAAATCCTGTAGCATATCAATCCGGCGTTCAACGTCAGCCGTTTTCTGTGCCTGCTTCTTGACGGATTCTTTCAACGAATCAATTCGTTTTTCTGTATTTTCGGTATCTCTGATAATAGCTTTGATTTCAGATTCTTTCTGCGAAAGGTCAACCTTATAGTTGCTGATTCTCTCCGTTACTTGCCGCCATAAATCAGTTGATTCAAAAAGTTTAGAGGATTCTTCCTCTGCTTCTTTAAGCCGTTTTTCAAGCGTTTTATATTCTTCCGTTTTCTCAAAGCCGATAGAAAGCAATTTTTCCAAATTAATCTCCAAAGACTTTCTTATTTCTCTTTTATCAAAAACCTTTTCAGCCCATTCATTTGATTTTTTATTAAAATCTAAATATGTATCAGTTTCTGCTTTGATTGCGGATTCAAGAATATCAACCTTGTCTTTAAGTTCACATAAAGTATCTTCTTTTTCCTTGTATAATTTTTCTTTTACAACCTCTATTTCTTCTGAATTGAACCCCCTGCCACATTTAGGGCAAATATAGTCATTTCCGTACTGCACCGCGTCCATGATAGAATGGCAGTTCTTCAATTCAGTGCATTTCGATTTTAATGAAGAAATCTCTCCAAAAACTTTCTCAGATGATTCGTTGTATTTTTTAACTTTTTCCGAAAAGTTATCAATATCCGCATCGATATCCACTATAGTTTTTTTCAGAGTTTCGATTTTCTCGTTTTTGGCTTTCTTTTGCTCGTCCTCAATGGCTGACATCTTCTTTTTCAAGTCATCAACCAGACCGACAAGATATGTATATCTGTCTATAGAAATATTCAGTGTTTCTTTCAGGTTCTCCATACTATCAATGTTTCCGATAATAACCGCTTTCTCGGATTCCAATTTCTGCAAATCAGAATCATCCGACCTGTCAAGTCTGCGCTGCTCGTAGTCCAATTCAACATTCAGCCTGTCCAGTTCTCCGTTTTCGACAGAAAGGCGTTTTTTCAGTTGCTTCAATACGTCCTCCGTTTTCTTTCCTGCGGTCATTTCGTAAATGCTCTGGTATTCTGCATTTTCCTTGCAAAAACGCTCAATATCGAACCCAGAAAGACCTTCAATGGCTTTTCTGGCATCCGCAGTAGATTTTTTCAAAGCTGAAAAGAATACCGATGCATTAGAACACATTGCCACTGTTTCTGTCGGTGCGATACTGGCTAAAAAATCGTTTACTTCCGCAGTTTTCGCAGACACGCCATCAAGAATATAAACAGTTTCATTCCCGATAAAAACGCCCTTGCGATATTTCCTTTTAGTCACTTTTCCGATTTCGTGTTCAATTCCGTTAATTTCCAAAGTAATCGCTCTTTCGATTTCCTTGACAGGCTTTTCTTCTCCGTTCTCATCCACAGGGCAAATATTTGTCGGTGCGGCACCATTCGCAAACTTGCCCGTCATAACATCAAAATAGGCGTTCATCAGCGTTGATTTACCACATCTGTTTTTCCCTCTGATTTCCGTTTTCTCGGAAAAGTCAACCTCTACATTTTCAGCACCCATATAGTTTTTAAGGCTGATTTTTTTTAACAACACTTCCGTCAATCTTTCCACATCCTTTTTATACATTCGCTACAACCAACGATTTCTCCATCATCCCTTTTATAAAGGTATTCGTATTGCGTCTCTTGGCAGTGCGGACATTCTTCCTGCTCTTTTTCGCAGTATCCGCATCTGTCACATTCAGTCTTTATTCCTGTCCTGCATGGGTAAGCCATCATCATCACCGCCAGCAAGCATAGCCAAGATTTGTTCGGCATTCACAAATTTATCTGTTTTCAAATAGGCAATAACAGCCTTCACCCTGCCGTTCAACTCCCAAAGTTCCTGCAACTCATTCTCTGGTGTCAATTCTCTGCCGTTTTTCATTTTCTCTTTCCTCCCTTTTTCGTCTTTTATATTTTTTTGAGTATTCTTTCTTGTAGGCAGTGACCTTCTCTTTATTGCTCTCTTGATAAGCGCGCACGCTTGCTATGTATCTGTCTCTATTCTTTCGGTAACGATCCCTAGCCTTTTCGCGAATCCTCTCTTTGTTTTTCTCGTAATAGCTTTTCTGGTATGCTTTGGCATATTCTTTGCGTTCTGAATAATACTTTCTGAGGTATTCTTTTTTCTCAAGCCTGTTTTGCTTCTCGTCATCCCTGCAATTCTGTTGATTTCAGCGTCCGTCACATACTCCTTTCGTGAAAAATCATCACAGATGCAATCTGGGTGCGGACATTCAAAACAGTTAAAATTGCATACAGGCTTTTTCATTTTTCCTATCCTCCGTAGAACAAACTGCCGATTGCGATTGCAATCATAATGCTGCTGGCTAGATAAAACATCATTCGCCCGTCAGCATTTTCCAGAACAAACACCATGACACAAAGAGAAAGAAGCGTTCCCAGAAACATAGCTGCCCACCGCAGCAGACCACGGCGGATGTAAAACGCAGTCCGTTTCCAATTTCTCATAGCCTCACCACTTCCCCATCACTTTCAAAGAACTGACTGTAGCGGAAACTCTCTGTGTATCCTCCATTAAAAATCGCAGTAAAAATATGTGGATAAAGACCTGTTACCGTTCCTGTTCTTCTTTTTCGCAGGACGTTCGCTCCATGCCTATCCTTGCCGAACTCAAGCACCTTAACCTTCTTGCCTACAAACAGTTTCTTTTGCGCTGTTTCTCTGATTTGTTCGATTTTCATGTTTTGCACCCCTACCTTTGCTACACTCCGGGCAATAATAGCCCTTTTGGGTATCCTGCGTTGCGGCAACGTTCCAAACCTTACCACAGATATTGCAGGCTACTACTCTTTTATTTGTTGGCGTTCTACGCGGCAACCCGATTGACATTTCCTATCCCTGCCCTTCTTACTTCTTCTGGTTAAAAAAGGCATACAGGAAAATCAGAATCATCTCCGATGCGATTGTCACGAAAACGCCTGCTACAAATGGATTTACATACATCTTTATTCACCTCACTAATACCAAATCTACCAATCTAAAAAAGTTTAGAATTGCGAAGAAAAGAAATGAAACAGCACAAAACCCCAAGGCTTTGCTTTCGTTTTCAATACACCTTAATGTACAAATTACAAAAAACGAAAATTGCAATACAATTAAAATGATTTTTATTACAATCATTCCTTTTCCTCCGCATCTTCCTTTTTCCGCTCTGCCATGCTCTCAACTTTTCCGAGGATATAGCCCTTATCAAAATCGGACATCTGCGGAATTGCTTCTTTCAGCTTTTCTACTACCTGTTTTTCCTTTTCGCTCATTTCCTGCACCTCCTTCCTTAAATTTTCTTCCCATTATCGTCAACCGCATAAAGCTCGATAATATGAGGTTCTCCGTCAATAAAATCTACAACCGCAGCAACATGAAAATCGTTTCCAAAGTGCAGCGTGATAACACTTGCGGTTCCACCATCGCTACATTCCGCTGTTTGCTCATGAGCTTCTGCAAACCGAAATCCTATTGAAACATCAAATTCATTTAATTTATCAATGTTCATCTTTCTTTCTCCCTTCTATGCGCAATATTTAATTTCGTACTCGGAGACAATTTTTGAAAAAATCTCCCGAAGTTTCTTGTCTCCCTCAATCACATCAATTTTTCTGATACTATTGATTGCGGTTTTGGTCGCACCAGAATTTCCCATCCTCTGCTTCATGTTTCTAAGCCTTGTGCCTAAGTCGCATCCGGCTCTTTGTTCCAATTCTGAATACAGTTGGGTATTCAATGTTTGAAAATCAATTTTGGAACTAAACTGAACGCGTTTAATTTTTCTGTTAATCTCAATCCGCCAATTATCCAGTACAGGTTTAACAGCTTCCTTAATTGTTTCTGTGGTTTCAACTGCCTTTTTCGCTGTTTCATTCGCAAGGGCAATCTGCCTGTCTCGCTCTTTATCTTCCAACTCTTTATTAGCGATGCTTTGCGCCAGCTTTAAGATAAGCTGCGTTTCCGGCGATAATTCCTCATTGACAAGCCGTCTTGTCTTAAAATATCCGTTCACAAGCTGTCTTTGAACCGTCCATGCCAAATCGTCCGTAAATGACTTGACTAACATCAAATATCCCTGTTCTGTTAGCAGAATTTTGTTTGTAAAATCATTGTCGGATATAGGAAACATGCGGCTTGTACGAATTTCGTCCGCACTAACAACGAAATAATCTTCTCCATCAATAAATCTGTTTCTGTTAGAATTAAAATTTCTTCTCGCCGTTCCCTCAGGTCTTTCATGGACCATATCAACATCTTTCAATGTCACAACTCTCTGTCCTCGATATTCCTTTACCGAAATATCAGTATTTTGGATATGAACCAAATCGTTCATTGCACCATTCCTTTCTGTGTTATAATTTCCTTATCATTTGATAAGGGGGTGAATTTATGGCAAAATGTCCATTGAACAATTTTTCATCATGCCAAAACGATTGCGCTTGGTATCTTCCTAAATCGCAGTGCTGCTCTGTGGCAAAACTGGCAAAATTAAACAGCATTGATGCAATTTCGGAATTAAAAGCAATCCAGAGAAATCTTTCAAGTATCGAAGAACGAATCAATCGTTGATTCTAATCAAAATCGTATTTGCGATTCTGTCGATTTCTCCCGCAATACGGATTTTCACATGAACATCCTGTGTCTTTTTGCCTTCCTCTTCCAACTCTTTCATCTGTCGGAAGAGGATTTCTTTTACATCTAAATCGAATTTTCTTTCTTCCATCGTTTCACCTCCTTCCCTGTTTTGTGGTATAATCCCTTTAAAAAGGAGATTTTCAAAATGTTTCATGATTACGATAGAATCAATAAAATAATGCAGAGCAACTTAGATGCCATGTCCCCAGATTATGAAGAAGGTAAAAGCCCTCTTGAAATGATGGAACACCAGACGGCTTTTCTTGAGAAAACATCTCATGAACTCCGCAATCTTGCTGATTCTGCAAAATCTCAAGCTGAATCTGCCAAAGCAGTCGCGGACAGTTCAAAAATTCAAGCTGATGCAGCCATCGAACAATCCAAATTAGCGAAGGAAACGGCGGAATCGTCCAGAAAATATTCCAACATTTCTGTCATAACATCCATTGTTTCCATCACAATTAGTATCGCAGCCATCATATTACCCTTGATATTGAAATCATGAAGGCTACAATAGAAACCGCTAATGCAACCAAAGAAAAGTAAAATACTTTTTTCATCCCACCACCTCCTTATTTCGTTTGCAATATCATAATAACGCATTTGCGTTATGAAGTCAAGAAAACTTTATTGCATTTGCAATATTCTTGTGTTATTATATTACAAGAAAGGAGGTGTCTACATTGAATGGTGTAAATGAGCGCGTGAAAAAATTAAGGCTATTCCTTGAAATGAATCAAAGTGATTTCGGTAAGAAAATAGGAGTAGCACAGACTTATTTATCTCAAATTGAAAAAGGAGATAGACCAGTAACAGATAAGATTTTCAAAATAATTTGTTTGGAATCTTGGAACGGAAAGTTTGTAAATGAGGATTGGCTCAGAGATGGGATTGACGAAATGTTTGTAAAATCTAAAGATGAGCAGATTTCTGAAATGCTTGGCGAAATCCAAAGAAACGGAAAAGATAGTTTCAAGCGCAGGCTCGTAACGGCTCTGGCTAAGCTGAATGAATCAGATTGGGAAGTGTTGGAAAAGCTTGTTGATTCTATCGGAAAAGAGTAATAAAAAAAGTCAATGGAAATGCGCAATCCATTGACTTTCTCTTTTTTATCATCCTAACAACGCCATAAGATATGCACGAATCGCCCTCAGGCGGCGCACATCATCAAATTTAGATATTAAATCGATAATTTCTTCACGAAATTGGCTCATTTTATCCGTACATTCTTCATTTCTTAACATAATTTATACGCCCTTTCTACATTTTCGACATTTTTAGCTATAGACTTTTTATTTTCAAGGTTTACAATAGATATTAGGCGGCGAGAACGCCAATCCAAACGCCGCCCAATAACCAGAACTGCGGCGTACCTGTTTTTAGGTACAAGCCAATTATACCAGAAGGGAGAAGGATTCCATTGCAGTTGACTACCAAACATTCAGCAAAACTTTCCATTCGACTACAAAATAGAAAGGTGTGTGAATTATGGGGTAAAACCGGGGCAATGTATATCGAATCTTAAATCCGAGTTATGCCGCGAGATGCTTCTAAAGGGGTGGAGCGTTGCGCAGCTTTCCATCCAGTGCGATTTATCATACAAGGCTATGTATAATATCATCAATGAGGAACCGGAAGATATGCGGCTTTCCACGTTCGTTAGAATCTGCGACAATGTCGGTATATCTCTGGTAAAGGTTCTGGAAATTTCCAATTCGGAAATTATTGACGATGGGCTGTCCAAGGCTCTCATCACTTGTGGCGGCAATCGTTACATATTGAAACGAATATTTTAGGATTGAGGGGCTTTTATTAGCCCCCTTTCCTTTTTACCTGTAGGTGATTCTCTCGATACGGTCCAAAATTTTGTCCGCATCCTGTTCTAACTCTGGGAAATATTTTACAATGTCAATCGGATATTCTGGATAACTCCCGACCTCATTCTTGTAAATCTCCCTTGCGGCGTTCAAATCGTATCTTTCGGAAAGTCGATTCAAGATACAATGATACAGATAGCTGCGGCTGTTTCCGCTGTCTCTGCAAAGTCGATACATCCTGCCCTTGTTCCTCTCGTACCAGTCAGATACAATCGGCACTCTGGGCGTGAAATCCTCTGCGAGCGGTTCTTTGTAATATGGCTCTTTATGCACCGCTCTGACCTTGAAATAGGCGTTTACAAGCTGCCGCTGCACCTTCCACGATAAATCATCGGTGAAGGACTTCGCTATAAGCAAATATCCGCTTTCGGTCAATAGCGTTATTCCCCTTGTTGGAACATCAATATTCAAAAGGGACAAATTGTCCCTTTTAGAAATATCCCTTGTCGCAACAATAAAATCCTCGTTTTCGATAAAGTGTTTCTTGTTCCTTGTAAAGTTTCTTTTTGCAGTGCCGGCTTTGTTTCCGTGAACCATGTCAATGTCCTTGAAAGTCACAACCCGTTGTCCCTTGCACTCTCTAATCTGCATTTCGGTGTTTTCGATTGTGATAACATCATTCATTTCGATAACCTCCTTTATTTATTATTGCCAAAAGGAGGTATACAGTGCTATACTTTATATACACTCCTTATGGCGTGCGGTGGCAACTGTTGTTGATTGGTAGTCTGTGGCAGTTACCGCCTTTTTTTATTTGTTTCTTTGTTCGTACTGAATTTCAATCCCTTGCCTAATTATTTTAGACCTATCAGAATTTTGTTCAGCAGCTAAATAATCTAATTTTTCTACCGTCTCCTTATCCATTCTAACTTGAATTAACTTGTTTTTTGGCTTATCCGTTATCTTTTGTCCCATCTTGGGCGACATTTTTTCTCACTCCTTTCAATTTGTAATTACATTTTGATTTTAACTTTGTAATTACATTTTGTCAAGTGTTTTCTTAAAATTCCCAAAAGAAAAAGCACCGCTTTTCTGCGATGCTCATTCTCTATTGCTTTTTATTCTTTTTCTTTTTTGATTCTATCCTTATTCCGTAATTTCCATGTAAACAGCTTTCACACAAGGGATTGTTATAGACTGCCCCAAAATACTTGTATATTTATACTCCCCTGCTGATTCGCCGTAGAATGTTACAATATCATCTTCAAGGAATTTTCCATCCTTGTTGTCTGGGCTGAGCTTTACAAACACATTATCATCCCATAAACCGTAATCACCTTCCGTAACAGGAATCAAATATTCGGAAGTGCTACTGTCAGAATCTTTCACGACCTGCCTAATTTGTCCGCGGAACTTCACTTTCTGCCCTTCGTATTCGTCTGGTTTCCTTGCCAAATCATCATAGGAAACATCTATGCACTCAGACTTGTACTGCTCAGGCGAAATATTTTCTGAATCGTCTTTTTTCCCTGAACCATCTCCGCCGCCAATCGAAGCAATCGCAATAATAATTAAAAAAATCCATGCAATAATAAATTTCAACTTACCGCCTTGCTTTTTCCGACAATTCGGGCAAATCTTAGCTTTTTTCGGAATATCTGACTGGCAATGTTTGCACTTTTTTACTTCATTTTCTTTGTTTTCCATGGTTAAACTCCTTTTCAATATTATTTTCTCGCTTCAACGTATACCTCATACTTATCAAATTCATTTTCTGGGAATAGCTCAAATTCTTCCGTAACTGTTCCGCCTGCGCTCAGTTTGTAGCTATTATCGTCTAAATATTTGTAATCAGAACCAACTACTTTCCCATTTTTGAAGAAAAATACAGTTGCCTTTACAAATTCCATATCATAGTTTCCTAAGTTTGTAGCAGCAACAAGAACCTTATCCCCTGCTTTGGAGGAAGTTGTTTTCAAATCTGCGGTTGCTGATTTGAAATATGTTTCTTTTTCTGTTTTTAATGTATATGTTGTTTTTGCAGGAACACTATCAAAAATATGTGTCAAGATAGCTGTTTCTCCACTGCCGACAACAGGAGCAGAATCAGACTTTGCTCCGATAGAATTTCCTGCCGCATCCTTTGCAACTACATTGCTTTCAATCCTCAGCGCATCAGAAGAATTATTTGTTACCAGAAGGTCATAATAAAAAGAACCGTACTTCTCATAATAGTATTCTTTTGCGCTTAATTCTTTCGTCTGATTGTTTGTTGTTTGCGTGGTATTCTGCGGCTTTTCGCCAAGATAAACCGTTTTTGTTGCGCCATCCCATGTAACGTCTTTTCCGACTGCTTCCGCTACCGCCCTAACAGGTAGATACGTTGTGCCGTTGTAGGTGAAAGGCTCTTTGCTTGTGGAAAGCTGCTTCCCATCGACAATAATCTTGATGTTGCTAAATGATACGGGGATGTTCATATTTGCAACCTTAGCAAATGCCACCGACCCCGAACACAAGACCATTGATGCAATCACAGCACCGCAAACCATGTCTTTTAATCTTTGAAATTTCATATAAAACCCTCCTTTTTGTTTTGTCCTTCCATCATATAACACTAACAAAATTTTTTCAATATTTTTTGTCTTTTTGTGAATATTTTGCCTTTTTGGTGGGTTTTTGGGGTTCTGCTTTCAAAAAATTTTTCGCCCTATTTTTGGCAAAGAAAAAAGCACCGCATAAAGCAGTGCCATTTCTCACTTTTATCCACTGGGAAATCTTAATCATTTTTATAATACCAAAAACAGAAAACATTTTCAATATGCATTTTCGCCCTATATTCGCCCCTATAAGCCGCCTTTTTATTTCACTTGACCGATTAACCGCCAAAAAAAAGAAAACGCCCTCTCACAAGCCGCAGAGGGGCAGAGAAAGCATTTCCTTATTCAGCTTCTCAAGGTCGAATTTTTCAAGCCTTGACAGGTCGAACGCCTGTAATTTTTCTATACATTCTTTTCGGGTTTTTCCGTAAACACCTATTAACATACCGCTTTTTGCTTCTGTCACGCCCCAAGAACCACCAGAGCCGCAGACATAAAAAACAAATTCGCCACGTTCTACCTTGTACCCCTCAGCCTGCACACGTTCCTTTTTTCGTCCTGTAAGCTGACGGACTGCGAAAAACTTTTCTTTTTTCATGTGGTTACACCTCCCTTTTACACAGAAAATCCGTAGAACGTCAAGCCCTGCGGATGCCTTTTTTCCCTTGGCTTGTCTCATCAGTTGGAAGGTTGCCGCCCTACCCAAGACCGCCCGAAGGCGGTTTCGACTTAATCTGCTAAAATTGACCTTGCGGTGTTAAAAACGTAAAGTCTGTTGTGCGGATGATGTTTGAAATCTCCGTTGTTTTTAATCGTTTTCCCGATATTTTCATATTTAAGGCTGACAACGATTAAATATTTTTCGAGCATTTCATCGGAACATTTTAAGCAGTTTATAGCATTTTGGATGCTGCTTTTATTACTATTCCAGTAAATACCTTCGATTCTGCATTTCTTTTCTTCCTGTAATTCGTTAAATTCTTTCATTAAATCTTTCTTTGTCATTTTGATTTCCTCCTTCGTTGTCCTCTGTTGTTTTCTATGGTCTTATTATATATCATGTTATATATAATATCAATACTTATTTTTGAAAAATATATAAAATTTTATATATTACAATATATTGCACAACTTCATTTAATATTGACTACATATATAAAGTGCTATATAATAAAATAAAACGAATGGAGGTTTTAATATGGGAAAGACACCTGAATACACCAAAAAAGCAATCAATAATTATCGGGATAAATTTGACTTTATACAAATCAGATTCCCAAAAGGAACGAGACAACGTCTAGAAGCTGCTGAAATCGGAAATATCAATGACTATGTTGTTGATTGCGTCCTTAAATCATTGGGAGACATTCCCGCAGAAACCGAAGAAATGCAAGACACTACACCAAATACAGAAGCGGCGGAGATTGCCCCTGTAGAGCCGGAAACATCAGAACCGACCAATCCCCTACCCGATGCGGAAACGCCCGTCAGCACGCCAGAAAACGGCTTGAAACCGCTGACTATTGAGGATATTCAAGCCATGTTCGATAACAGGAAAACGGACGAAATCAGACAGGAGGAAGAAAGGCAGGAGCGGAAAGAACAGGAGGAGCAGGAGCGGCGCAAGCTGCTGGCTAATCCAGAATATGCCGCCACCTATGCGCAGCTTATGGCGATGGAGACCGCAGAGAAGGAGAAGAAACGAGCCGAAATGCTCACCAGAGCGAGACTTGAGACGTTATAAACCTGACCGCCAGAAATGGCGGTTATTTTTCCATATTTTACCATTTATTTATCTTTGTAAAGATATCTTTGAAAAGATTTAATATTTTAGGAAGATATCTTTTTAAAGATATTTTATCTTGATTTTTTGCGGTGAAATTCGTATAATTGAGAGTAGGAAAAACGAAGGAGGTATATTAAAATGATTGTATTTAAATTTGATGTTGCAGCTGCATTAGAATCCGCTGGGGTTACTTCTTACACAGCTGTAAAAAATGGTTTGTTATCTGTCGACACGTGGCGGAAAATCAAGAAAAACGATGCAAATATAAGCATGAAATCTCTTAACAAAATTTGCATCATCCTGAACATGAAACCAGAACATTTAATCACATACAAGCTGGATGAAAAAGAAGATTCTGACATAATAGAAAGGTTCAAAAAACTAGGTTAAGAAGATAGCTTTTGAAAGATACACGATACCCCATACAAGCATCTGTATCTGTAAGGGGTTAAAAAGAATGTAATCTAGTATTTTACTTCATACAGTAAAACCAATGAAATCTAATATATTCAAGAATGAAATCTAAAAAAGAATTTAAGTACGTAGTAATATATTAAATCCTAAAACAAATACAGAAACCAATTAAATCATAAAAAACAAAATTCCCTATTGACAACATGATTAAATTTTTGTATCATATCCCACAAGAAAGAAAATTGAATTTAAAAGGCATCCAGCTAACGCCGTTGCTCTGGATGACCTGAACGGCAAGGACGGCACCCCAATTATTGATTAAGATACCAACACGCCACAGAATGAGAGTAAAATCTTTTTCTGTGGCTTTTTTAATTTACCGCAGCAGGAACGAGGAAGGAGGCGCGGAGCATGGAAAATAAAATTTATGATTCAGAAATCGAGGCGTGTCTAGATTCATTCTGTGCCGAAAAGGGAATTGCGGACATGTCCAAGGAATCACAAAGCGTCTGGAATGCTGCCCTAATGTATATTAAAAAAAATGTATTCCCAGACACAAAACAGTTAAAATCTAGTATTTTATTCAAAAATGGTATAGGAGCAATGAGCAATTGTAATGCCTATGACTATGAGCTTGTAGACCATATCTGCGATATATATATATATATATCCCTGATGAATGATAAAGAAGTATCTATCAATGGGTTTAGTTTTTTAACAGGGATAAGTAGAGATGCAATAAAAGAATGGGGAAATGGTAATAAAAAACTAAGTGATAAAGCTTTCAAAATTTACAAAAAGCTAGTAGATGTAAGGCTTGAGAGTTTATCGGGCAAACTAGCCACAGGAAAGCAGAACCCTGTAGGCGTTATCGCAATCCTAAATCACTTTTACGGTTGGAACAGCCCATATGCGCCAGATGCTAACAGACATCGCACCGCCCTATCAGCTGCCGAACTTCCAAGACTGAACGAGGTTAAAACTGTTGAAATTGCACAAGATGCAGACAGATTGACGGACAGCGGAAACGAATAAATCAATATCTAGTTTAAAATAAACGCTTGACACAATATATTGATTTAAAACTATTCGCATAACTATCATTTTGCGAATAAATACAGAAAATTATAGCCAATGCGGATGAACAGCGGTTGTTGCGGCTTGGATGATTCCGCCGTTGAGAATGGACGGGGGTGGGGGTCTGGATAGGAGTAGAAAAAGCCTCTACTTAGTCCCACAAATATCCTCAAAAACAAAAAGCCCCCATCTGCACAAAGGAGTGACAAAAATGTTTTGGAACCCATTTAGAAGAATTAAGGATTTAGAATTCGATGTCGATGTGCGAGACCGTACAATCGAAAATCTGAAAAAGGAGATTGAGGAATTAAAATCTCCTACAAGACCAAAGTATCATCCAAATGTAACCTGTACTGACTGCGAATATTTCATTGTTGAGGACTACGGAAACGTAGTTTGTAAAGGCTATTATTGCAGACTCAATAATAACTGCGAAGATTACACTTTGAAAGAGCAAGTAGGCGGTGTTACATATGTACGATGAAAAAGAATGTTGCGGTAAGTGTAAATATTCCGACATAGACCATGAGCTGCTTTTTACTTGCAATAACGAGGATAGTGAATATTACACTGATTACACGGAATATGATTATGGCTGCGATTATTTTGAACCGAAGGAGTGAACGGTATGAGAATTATTAGCCACAGAGGAAAGGATTCTGTTGATGAATATGGATGCTATATCTATATCAACGAGCGGAACGAAATTATTGGAGACATGGGAAAAACAGCCGCCTTGCTTGGCTCATACAAAACTATAGAACGCGCAAAAGAAGTCTTTGACGAACTTCATGCGGCATACGAAGAATTGCCATTCTCTGGAAACAATATTTTCCGCATGCCAAAGGAATAATACCGATATGTACCCTGTTTGTTGCGCTTGCCTTTGAGCGGTTTAGTTCATGACTGTACGGTGATTATGGAAAGAAACAAGGCGGCTATAGACGCTGATTTTCGGACGCAGGGTCTTATATATGCACCAGTAGTTTAATGGCAGAACAGAAGTTTTCCAAACTGCGGAAACGGGTTCGATTCCCGTCTGGTGCTTTTCATCGGGTTTTTGGACATTTTTCCCGATGGATAACACAACCTTTCACCCACTAGGGGAATCCTGTTAAGAGCCATCGCACGGCTCGGTGGGCTTTTGGCTTGTATGCCGATGGGGACTGGCAACAAGACCAAACACCAACTTCATATTTGGGGCGTTTTAACGGCATCACGCCCCACTCTGGATTCTTAGCTCAGTTGGTTAGAGCATCCGGCTCATAACCGGACGGTCCTCGGTTCAATTCCGAGAGAATCCATTTGCGGTCTTTCGGTATCATGGTTTATCGCAATCATAGATTCTGCTGACTGACCGCATATAAAACCTACCCTTCAAAAATCGACAAACCCCCTGTCAGTCCGTTTTTCTGATTTCGTGACTGACATTAAACTCAAAACTGAAAAATCATGATGGGGATTGGATAGAAACTTGATTTAGGTGAGGTCGATTCGGATTTCACTATTAGAGATGGTGTCTTTTAAATCCCCATCCTCTGCCAACATACCGAAACGGTTATAACGGCGTGGTCTTGAAAACCATTGTGTCGGTTAGAATCCGACATGGGGGTTCAAATCCCTCTGTTGGCGTTTGGGTTCACGATAAAAGCCCAGTGCGCAACCTTATGGGTTAAAATCGTTGTAAAAATGCGTGGTCGAAAGCGGTCTTTTAGGTCTGCGATAAAGCGGACTTGCCCCGGGTTATTAGCCTGCGAGTAGGCGTAGGATAATTCAAAATTGAATTATGGTAGATGGTGGCGGAATAGGTATACGCTGGGAGTTCCCATTATGAATAATAATGCCCAGAAAGCACTCTCAAAGGGACACAGGGAGATAAGTCTTTCATGCGTGGTGCAAATCCACGCCCATCTAAGAGGTCTGGTCGCACCAGAATAGAGTGTTGGTTGCGTGAATCCCACTTGAATTAAAAAAATGCCGATGGCAGATTGGATGTCACCCTTTCTGCCTATCGGAGACGCACACGTTATCCCGATTATTTGATTGAAAACGAAAGGCGGTGTTTGCAATGGCGCAAGGCGTAAAAACCATAAGCAAGAAAAAATTCTTTGAAGCATTTGAATCGTTCTGTAGCGGTCGGATGACACTGTCCAAAGCTGCAAGATATATCGGTATTAGCGTTCCTACTGCATCAAAGTACTTCAACATGTACATAAAAGGTGAGCCATTCCCAGATACGCTGTTCGGGACTGACGAAGACCAAGAACAACTGGAGAAATTTCTCAAATTTAAAGAGGAGTTGCGAAAATGAGTGATTGCGATTTAAGAACTTGCAGATACAACAAAGACGGCAAATGTACTGATGCTGACAACCGAAAAGAATGTGTTAAAATTGCAAAAATGGTATTATGCAAGGATTTTGCCTATGAGAGAGAAATCAATAACGGGTAAATACATAGGGAACGCAATCGGATATTGCCACTGCAAGGCTCATACTGGTGCGTTGAACAAGGAGCTTGCTTACAAGCATAAATGTATTGCTAAACGGTGCAAATGGCTTGAGAAGTACAATGATGATGCGTGGAGAAGAAAAGAAAGGTATGTGCGGTAATGAAAAGCAAAACACTTGAAGAATTGGCAGAAGAAGCTGTTGATAATGCACTGAAGAACATTGAAATTAGCGGCGTTCACTTCAGACAGTTTGTTGAAAAATTCGGGAACGCCAACGAAAATACGAAATGCAATTTATCCATTTGTATATATAACAAGTGCGGAAACTGCATAGACGATGAAACCCGCAAGGGGTGTGTAACTTTTTCAAAAGAAGTTTTGGGAATTTGAAATAGAAGGAGAAAATGATATGAAAAAAATTTGTTACTTGGTAGCAATAGGTTTCGCTTTAGTTTGCGGAATGACTGGTGCTGCAACTATTGGCAAAATGATTGCAAATACTAGAAACGCTACAAAAGGAGTGGTTCATAGAACCATTACTGTGTATACAGCAGATGGAAAGAAAATAGCAAATTATGAAGGGAAAATCGATATTGATACAAACGACGGCGGTTATGTTAAATTTGATTTTGACGGAAAAAGATATATTTACTACAACTGCTTTGTGGAAACCATTGCAGACATAAACTAAAAACAATTACCGACTAACAATTTGGAAGTTAGCCGCTAACCCTAAACATCTGAGGGCAAAGGATTTTTGCACCTTTGCTTATTTGAGCGGAGGTGCTTTTTTTAATGGCAAGTTTTGAGTTGATAAGTGCCGTACAGGACTACGAAAAATACATAGAAACAAATGGAATCAATGAACAGGTTATAGATGCCTACTGCGAAGCTGCAAATACGGCGTTCGCAAACGAAAAAGATATTGCCTATGGCTTAGAACTGTCCGCGCGGTGCAAGGAAATCATTGAAGCCTACTGCCTTAATTCTTCTGGCGGTACTATCTGGGATTTGGAAAAGTATGCGTTTTCGGAAAAGGTATATTATGAAATCATTGAAAGATTTTATTCCGTCCTGCTTCTGGAAGCGCAGAACAAGAATGTAGATAGTTTCTTTCGGTACATTGAGCGGAAAAGAGAACCAAAGGAACGGTTTTATATGCCAAGGCGGAAACAGTTCTTAAAAATTGGTCTGGTAGATGCACTGCAAGGGATGATTGATGATAAGTACGATATTCTGTGTATCAGCCTAATTCCTGGGGCCGGGAAAACGACAATCGAGAAATTCTTCAATGCCGCGATTATCGGTTGGTATCCGAAGGACTTCAATCTGTTTTATTCTCATAGCGGTGATATTACCAGAATGTACTACGATGGGATGTATGATATTGTCACAAATGCAGATGAGTACGCATGGAATGATATATTTCCTAACCTACACGTTACCAGTACAAATGCAAAAACAGAGCAGTTTAATGTCGGGAAGTATAAGCCGTTCCCTTCTGTACAATGCACATCCGTAGGAAGTAAAAATGCCGGTAAGGTAAGAGCATCGAAGTTTCTTCTGGTTGATGATATGATAGGCGGCATCGAGGAGGCTATGAATCCAATTATCCTTGATAAGTTATGGAATAAATACGCAGTCGATGCGAGACAGAGAAAAATACAGGATTCCGAAGGTAAAAACTGCAAGGAAATACATATTGCTACCAGATGGAGTGTTCATGATGTTATCGGGCGTATCCAGAATATGTACGAAGGAAATTCGAGGGTAAAGGTAATTGCGGTTCCTGACATTGACCCTGTGACAGGAGAAAGTAACTTCGATTATGAATTTTCTGGATTTACGAAAGAATTTTTTGAAGACCAACAACTATTGATGGACGATATTTCTTACCGCTGCCTGTATAAGCAGGAGCCTATTGAGCGTGAAGGGTTGGTTTTCCCCGAAGATAAGATACGAAGGTACCTAAATCTTCCACATGGCGAGCCAGAAATTGTTACCGCACAGTGCGACACGAAGGGCAAAGGAACAGACTATTTTGTTCTGCCAATCCTGCAAAAATACGGAGATGACTATTACTGTGTTGACTGCGTATGCGATAATACGGCGGACTATGAAATGCAGTATGAAAATGCAGCTAACGCTTTGGTTAATAACAAGGTGCAGGAGTGCGAATTTGAACGAAATGCAGGCGGAGATAGGGTTGCTATGGAAGTGAATAAACGTGTAGAGGCTAAGGGTTGGATTTGCAATATTACAGATACGCCCACCGAAACGAACAAAGAGGCAAGAATCTTCCAATGCTCCAACTGGATATTGCAGCACGTTATTTTCAAGGATGAATCCATGTATTCCCCGAAAGAGCCTTACGGAGTAATGATGTCACTTTTAAAACGATATTCTGTAAGCGGAAAAAAACAGTTGGATGACGTTCCAGACGTTTTTTCCAACTTTGCGGTAAGAATCACAAAAGGAAACAGGATTGCGAAGGTAGAGGCAACCAGAAATCCGTTCAGAGGGGGCGTATATTATTGACAAAGGAAATATTGAAACAATACACAGACCTCCAACAAGAATGTGCCGAGGTAAGAGAAAAGATATCAATTCTTGAGCGGCAGATTATAAAAATTGAGCAGGAAGGAACCGTTCTTGACAAAGTGTCTGGCGGTGTCGGAGGCTTGGAAACATTTGTCATTGAGGGTTTTCCTTATCCAGAATATAACAGAAAAAAAGCGTTGCTTTACTCAAGGAAAGCTACACTGTGCGAACTTGAATTAGAACTGTTGGAAACGATAAACAAAGTTGAATCTTTTATAGCAGATATAAACGATAGCCACATGAGGCGAATTATCCGTCTTAGATTTGTTGACGGTTTGTCTTGGGCTGATGTTGCAAGAAGGGTTGGCGGCAATACAGAGGATAGTGTAAAGAAAATGTTTTATCGTTTTCTTGAAAATTAGAAAGTTGTCCCGAATGTCCCGAAAAAGTGTGGTATATTTATAATAAAGAAATATGCAAGCAGACGAACACCGATTTTTGTCGGTGTTTTTTGTTTTGTTTTTTATCGGGAGGTGCCGCATGAATAATAGAATGACGTTTCAAGAGATTGTTCGCGGACAGTATGGAAGAAAAATTGCATACACGAATGTTGATAAAATAACGCCGGATAACATTGTTAGCGTTGTCGGGAAGTGTATAGGCGTTTTCAATGCAAACAAAACAGCCATTGAATACCTTTGGAATTACTACAAGGGAGACCAGCCGATACGTTATCGCAAAAAGATTGTCCGAGAGGATATCGTAAATAAGGTCGTTGAAAACCACGCATACGAAATCGTACAGTTCAAGGTCGGTCAGACCTACGGCGAGCCTGTGCAGTTTGTTAGCCGCAAGGATGATGAGCGGATAAACAAGGCTGTAGATATTCTGAATGATTACATGGTGGATGTTGATAAACAGTCAAAGGATATTAAGTCTGGAGAATGGCAGTCCGCAACAGGTACATCGTTTAAAGCGGTTCAATTTTCAAATGGCGATATTAAATTTCGTATTGTATCCCCTACTCCGCTGAACACGTTTGTGATTTATAACGCAAACACAGAAGAACCGATTTTGGCGGTGCAGGAATCGAAGGACAGGAACGGAAAAATGTATAAGCGGTGCTTTACGGATACACATTCTTGCAAAATATATGATTCTACTGTTACGGATTGGAAACTTCATGCTTTCGGTGGTATACCGATTATTGAATACCCTAACAACCATGAAAGACTTTCGGATATTGAGCTTGTTATTGACATTCTGGATTCCATTAACAATATGCAGTCGAACCGCATGGATTCGATTGAACAATTTGTGCAATCGTGGATAAAATTTGTAAACTGCGATATTGATTCGGAAGAATTTGAAAAAATGAAAATGCAGGGCGCATTGGTTGTCAAGTCGAATAACGGCGAAAACAAAGCGGATGTCGATATTATGACACAGGAATTGAACCAGACGGAATCACAGGTTGCAAAGGATGACCTGTGGGACAACGCCCTTTCCATTCTCGCCATTCCGAATAAAAATAACAATAACTCTGGCGGAGACACACAGGGAGCGGTGCAGCTTCGTAATGGTTGGGATTTCTCCAAGACGAGAGCGAAGCTGAAAGACCCTATTGTAAAATCGGCAGAGAAACGCCTTGCAAAAGTTGTGCTGAACATCATACGCATTAAGCATGAGGATTTAGGCATTACCACAAGGGATTTTGATGTGCAGATAAACCATAGTCCGCAGGACAATATGTATACAAAATCACAGACACTTTATCAGCTGTTGCAGGCAGGGATACACCCTCTTATTGCAGTTAAGACAGTTGGGCTGTGGGGAGATTCCGAAAAAACATTCCTTCTTTCTAAGCCTTATATGGATGCTTTGTGGCAGACAGCAGAAGAAAAGGAAGAACAGGAACGCAAGGCTGCAGAGATTGCGAAACAATCCCAAGTAGTTGCAGAAGAATAAAGAGGTGGTTTCATGTCAAGAATCCCAAATGATGAATTACATACAGAGAAAATTGTATATGAAACCTATTTCGGCGAAATGGAAATATCTGACGAAGAAAAGAAGGAACGGCTTGAGTTGGCAAAAGAACTTGAGCCGATTTTTATTTCTTTTTTCTATGCTTTCTTGGAATCTGGCGAGGGCGAAGAAGATTTTATTCAAAGTCTTTCCGCAGAATACGAAAAGTCGGCGTTGAAATTTCTAAAGGTCAGAGAGCCACCAGCGTACATAAAGGAATACTCAGAGAAAATCACAGAAGATATTATCCGAACAACGATTGAAAATAAGGATATGCCCTACTTTACATCTGTTGAGCGTGCCATGAATATTGCGGCGAATGAAGCAAATACCATTGGCAACTACCGAGAATACACCAGAATGGTCAAGCAAGGCTATCAATACAAAACATGGATAACCATGAATGATGATAAAGTGCGGCATACGCACGCGGAATCGAATGGATATAAAATCGGGATATTCGATTCCTTTCAAATAGGTGCATCTGAAATGTCCTTCCCTCGTGACTACTCTTTGGGGGCGAGTGCGGAAGAAATTGTAAATTGCAGATGTAGTCTGAAATACACGAAAACTTAAACAGTCCGTTCGGACTGTTTTTTGTTTATAAAAATAAGCAGCTATGCGGTAAATAGCAAACTCAGCAGGTGCGACCTGCGGAAACAAAAGCGTGAGTAAATGATAGGAGGTAATCACATGACAAGAGAACAGGTATTGAAACTTTTTCCAGATGCTACGGATGAGCAGATTACAAATCTGTTAAACCAGAGCAACAAGGAAGTGCTGAACGAAAAAAATAAAATCGCACAGTACAAAGAAAAAGCTGATAAGGCAGACGAATTACAGGCAAAGATTGACGAATTGGAATCAAATGGTTTGTCTGAAACTGAAAAAGCCAATAAAGCGTTGGAAACAGCAAATGCAAGAATCGCAGAACTTGAGAAGGCACAGACATTGGCTACGCAGAGAAGCACTGCGGCTGCGAAATTCAAAGTAACTGCTGAACAGGCGGCGCAGATTGTAAAAGATGACGGCTCTTTCGATTATGACGTTCTCGGACAGATTATCTCTGACAAAGAAACGGCTGCTGCCAAGGCGAAAGAGGATGAAATTGCAAACAACTCCCCTAACCCTAACGGCAGTAATGGCGGCGGCGAAACGCAGACGGAGGCTGAAAAAATTGCAAAAGACATCGGCAGTAGATGGTCTGATGCAAATAAAACGGCTGAATCTGTTTTAAAAGACTATATGTAAGGAGGATGAAGAAATGAAATTTAAAGAATCAAGCGTAACTACGCAAAATGAAATTCTGAAAAGAAAACTTGGCGGTGAATTGTTTGTACCCGTAAAATTGGATGATTCTGCTTTTACAGAAGGCGTTTGCAAGGCTGGGAATCCTATTTCCGCAGAAGGAAAGACGGTAAATGACAATACGGCTATCGGCATTTTGCTTTCGGATACATACGATGAAAACCCCAACGGAACTATCATCAAGGCTTTTGCTTGCGTAAATGAAAAAAATGCAAATGCAAATGCTGGCATTACGATTGCGACCGAGGCAAAAACAGCCATGCCGCTGATTGTATTTGAATAAGGAGGTGTAAAGTAATGAAAATTATAGATGTATATAGCGCAAAGGCGGTTGCTCTTGTGCAGACAGAAGTAGCAAGCAATAGAAAGCGTTACATTGGCGAAGGTCTGTTCCCTGCGAAAAAGAAAATGGGTCTTGACTTGAAATGGATTAAAACGTCAAAAGGTCTGCCTGTTTCTCTGTCTCCTTCTAACTTTGATGCAGTTTCTACACTGAGAAGTAGAGAAGGATTTAAGATGACTGAGACAGAAATGGCGTTCTTCCGTGAATCCAGAATTGTCAAGGAAACTGACGAGCAGGAAATGTTGCGTGTACAAGAGTCAACAGACCCTTATGTACAGGAGATATTAAGTAGAGTTTTTGACGATGCAAATGATTTGGTTGAAGGTGCGAGGGTTGTACCTGAAAGAATGATTATGCAGTTGCTTGCGCCGTCTGACGGTTCTCCTAAAATCTCTATACAGGCAGATGGTGTTACATACGAATACAATTACGACCCTAACAACGATTACAAAACAAACAACTTTGCAGAGTTGTCTGGGGAAACTGATAAATGGTCTGACGTTGAAAACTCCGACCCTCTTGAAGATGTTTCTAATGGGCTGGATTCTGTTGAAGCCAAAACAGGCGAAAGACCTTCTGTTATGATTGTTTCCAGACAGACCATGAACTATCTGAAAAAGAACAAGAAAATCAAATCTGCAATTCTGGCACAGAATGTAACGGCGAATATCTTTATGGATGATGCCAGAGTGAATGAACTCTTTTCTGCTGAACTGGGGGTAAATATTATCGTTTACGCTAAACAGTACAAAAACGAAGAAGGGGTCGTTGCTAAATTCTATCCAGACGGTTTCGCTACACTGATTCCTAACGGCGCACTGGGTAACACATGGTACGGCACTACACCAGAAGAACGTACGCTGATGGGAAGTAAGGAGGCGGATGTATCCATTGTCAATACAGGCGTTGCGGTTGCGGTAACGGTTTCTAATGACCCTGTGCAGACAAAGACAACCGTATCCGAAATTGTACTGCCATCTTATGAGAGAATGGACAGCACCTATGTTATTAAATGCTACTAAAAAGGAGGTCGGTTAAATGAAATTCGACCATAAAGTAAAGCATAATGGCATCTGGTATGAGCCTTTTGAGGAAGTACCAGATACTGACGGAAAGAGAACTTACACAAAAAGCGAAATCGCAAAAATGCCTGTTAATGAACTGCGGCAGCTGGCGTTGACCGTAGGTGTTGAGAGTGCAGAAGAAATGAACGGCACAGAACTGAAACAGTATCTCCTGTCCGTATTCGGACTGTAAAGGGGTGATTGCTTATGGCTGATTACAGCATTTTGGAACAAGTGAAAATCAGACTGCGGCAGTTTCACGTTGACGAGAATGATACTGTGGTATTCGACAATAAGGAAGAAAATCCGCTCTTGAACCAACTGATAGAACAGGCGAAAAAGGAGATTATCGCAAGGCGTATGTATCCAGAAACATACACCGAAAGAGATATTTTGTCTGACTTAGAGAGGTTTGAAAACAATATCGTTGATTTGGCTGTGTATGACCGTTCTCAAGCAGGAGAGGCTTACATGGAAAGCTATTCCGAAAACGGCATAAGCCGCACTTGGAAGAATAGAGAGGATTTGTTCTTTGGCGTATACCCATTTGTAAAGGTTCTGTAAAGTGGTTAAAGCAAACTGGCTTTAGTCGTTTTTAGTGCGTTGCCGTTTGGAGTTAAAATAAATTTATAGAATTTTTTGAAATTTAATCGAAAACAAATGAAATTTCATTAAAAATTCGCTTAATTTTTCTATTAAATTCGATAGATTTCATTTTTTAACGAAATGGCAGCAGGGGTGCATTGTATTATGTGGCGGTGGGCTGATGCACAATTATTAAGCAGAAAGGCGGTACAGAAATGCAAGTCGAAATAGCGTATCTAATAAGCATAGTATCTTTGGCATTTTCCGTCTTTTTCGGGTTGAAAAGCAGTAAGCATACAGACACAAAGGATATTGAGGAGCGTGTGAAGGATAACACCAGAATCAATATGAAGCTGGATGCTATCGCTGGCACAACACAGGAAATAAAATCGGAAATATCCACAATGAGAGAAGAAATCAATAAGCACAATGACAAGATTATTAAGTTGGAGCAGAGCCTTAAATCTGCGCACCATAGACTTGATACTCTTGAGGAACGAATGAATCATGAGTAGGTGGTTTTCAAATGCTCGATATTAACAGACAAAAGATGTTCTATTCAAAACAAATCGGTCAAGTCCCTGTCTATGATACGGACGAGGATGGGAATTTGAAATACATCACTGTGGACGGAAACCAAGTGCCGATAGAGACAGGAGAATACACAACAGGATATGATGTTCCTGTACCCTTCCGTTCTTCCATAAGCAATAAATTGAGCGAATCACTTATTAAAGAATTTGGTGTTGATAATTCAACAAATTTTGTTCAGATAGTCGATGACAAGGGGAAACTTCCTTTGTCTGTCGGGGATTTGGTGTGGAAGAAATCTGCGGTTCAGTATAAGGCGGCAATGGTCGATAAGACAAGCTGCGACTACATCGTCAAAGGCGTTGCAGATGAAGGGCTGACGGTTGATTTGTTTTTGCTACAAAAGAATATAAAGTAGGTGCAACATGGAAAATAAAACTGTAAATGTTCTTGGAGAGAATTATTCAATTATGTTTGTGGACGAATATCCAGAACTATTTTCTGATTTTGAGGAAACGTCAGATGCCTTGTGCAATTTCTATGACAAAGTGATTTATGTATTAAATCCAAAAGAAAAAGACCTAACGGAAAATGGGAAAATGAACTTAAACAAAAAGAAACTTAGGCATGAGATAGTCCATGCCTTTCTTTTTGAAAGTGGTTTATCTTCCAATACGCATGGGATTTATGGTGCATGGGCTGAGAATGAAGAAATGGTTGACTGGATTGCAATACAGTCTCCAAAAATATTTAAAGTGTTCCAAGAACTTGAAATTTTGTAGGTGGTTCTATGTCGAAGAAAATATCAATCAATATCATGTCCAATAAGTCCATCCAGAACGCCGTAAAAGAGGTTGAGAGCTACGCTTACGAATTGACTGATAAATGTAACGAACTGGCGAAAAAACTCGCTCAAATCGGCGTACAGACCGCCAAAATGAAGGTTGCTCAATACGATGCTGTTTATACAGGAGAACTTCTTAGCAGTATCAATTATGAGCAAGGGGCGGTCATTAAAAAAGGTGCAACGTGGATTGTGTACACTGGCTGTCCTTGGGCCAAATTTGTTGAGTTTGGTACAGGTATTGTCGGAAAGATGAAGCCACACAAAAATAAAGGTATTGTCGGTTGGGAATATGATGTGAACGAACATGGAGAATCTGGATGGTGGTATTACAGGGACGGAAAACGACACTGGACAAAAGGTATGCCCTCTCGCCCATTCATGTATGAAACGTCCATAGAATTAGCAGAAAAGATTGCGGAGGTTGCAAAGGAGGTGTTTGGTTGAGTGATAATTCATGGGCTTATGACATCGGAACGGTTGTATTCTCAATCGTAAAAACGAAAGCTAAGCCAAAATTGGAATCGAAATATCCGACCATATACTTCACAAGCAACGGAAAGAAATTAAGTGATGCTATCTTCCCTACCGTCTATATTCATCGTATGGCGGCGGCGGAGCGTGGAGCAGACCTTGAGGGACTTTCCATAAACGCAACCTTGGAAACCTTTCAGGTGGATGTATTCACAAACACAAACCAATCGGATGTAGGCAGAATAATGTCTGTTGTCGCAGATGTATTCAAGGAAATGCGGTTCAAGGTTATTGCCCTTCCAGAATTTAATGAGGGGGATACATACAGAAGTACCGCAAGATTCCAAAGAGTAATAGGAGCAAATGACAGTTTAACGTGATAAAGCCTAAACGGGCTTTATTTTTTTATGCAAAAAGGAGGAATGAATATGGCAACAGGTTTGAAATCCAGAATTATTTATAGAGAAAAAACATCAAGTCCAACAGAAGGTTCTTATTGGGCAGGAACTTATAAACTTCTGTTGAGGGCGAAAGCCATTCCAAGCCCATTTGGTTCTCAGAACATGGTGGATACATCCACGCTGGAAGACCTTGTAGAAACACAGGAAATGGGAAGACGTGCGGCTGGCTCAATGGAGATTTCTGGCGCATTTGAAAAGAAATACAAAGATGACATGGTTTCAAACGAGGGAAAGGAACTGGATTTTTGTATCTTATATGGGACAGATGGCAAGGGTTCAGAAGGAATCTGCGCTTTTATCGGTCAGGAATCTTTCGCTCCTGATGAAGCAACAGATGACCATTTGACAGGAACTGCAACCGTAGCTGTGAAAACAGTTCCTAAGTGGATTGAGAATGATTATGATGTTGCGGTAACGGAAGACGAGAATGGCTATCCGACTACAATCACACTGTCAAAAAAAGGTTAAGTCAGCCCTTGAATATAGAATCGGCTAATATGGCTGACTATGATAAATCCATAGCCGAAATACAGTAAATTAAGTAGAAAAAAGGAGTTATGCAAATGAAAAACTTTACCATTAACAAAAAAGTGTATAAGGCAAAAGAATTTGATTTTAACCTTGTTTGTGACTTGGAGGACGAGGGTGTTTCTCTTGAGGTCATGCAGGATAAACCCATGTCTATGATGAGAGCGTATTTCGGCATCTGTGCCGGCATTGGAAGAAATGCAGCTGGGGAAGAAATGCAGAAACACATTGTTTCCGGAGGAAGTTTTGAAGAAATGGCAGAAGCCATGTCTAACGCTATGGAACAGTCTGATTTTTTTCGGGCTGCCAACAAGACAGCGGAAGCGGAAACTGCGGAAAATCAGAGAGAAGCGGAATAAGAAAAAAATACAAGTCGTTTCGTGAATTTTTGACTGCTGAATGGTTTCCACAGGCATACGCTATCGGGGTTTCGTGGGATGAATTTTGGAGAATGAATCCAAGGATATTGTTTGCGATTGCAGAGGGATACAACCAACGTGTCAGAAATGCAGATTACATGAATTGGATAAACGGTCAGTATATGCTTTCTGCTGTAATTGTCGGTGTAGAGAAAAATTTGGCAGGAAATAAGGCAAAAAATGAGTATATCAAAGAACCCATCCTTTCTGTTAGCGAAGAAAAACGGAATACTGAATCAAATGAAGAGATTGCGGTTTTTGAAATGAAAAAAAGGATACTGGCACTTCGTGAATCTGGTTTGCCAGAAAGTCCGAAATAGTATTTAGGTGGTAATGGCTAAGTCTATTACCACCTATTTAACGCTATGGGAAGGTGGTGGAAACGAAGAATGAGTGAAATAGATAAACTTGAGATAAAGATTGTTGCAGATGCCGCAGAAGCGGAAAAGTCTGTAAAAAAGTTGAGCAAAACTATTGATGGTATCGGGAAAACAGGAGATTCCACAAAACAGATTCGTGAAATTAAATCTGTTTTGGAGAGCATTAAAACACCAGAAATAGAGATTAAAGGCATAAAAGAATTTGCGAAACAAGCAAGAATCATAGCACACAACTTTTCAAAAGCCGCAAGAAGTGCAAAGGAAATCGGCGCTTCGTTAAAAGGCGTGAATCTCGGACAACTCACAAAAAAGACGAAAAAAGAATCTGCATCTGTTGAAGATTATAGCCATTTGAAGGACATCCCTATTTTTGACATGGGCAAGCAGATTAACGGTGAGCCGATACAGGATGCCGCAAAATCCATGTCTGATTTAACGAGCGAAACGAAAAATGCAGAATCAGCGGCAGAAAAGCTATCATCCGCTATAAAAAATGTTTCTCGCTCAAATGCACCCATGATAGACCAGAATAAAAGATTGGCTGAATCTGTTATGGAACTCCAAAAGTCATTTGGCAGAGAAGGAATATTGACTGGCGTAGAAGGCATTGATAGCGGAGATTTTGAAAAAAATTTCCAAAACGCAAGAAAGAATTACTTTGATTTCAAAAAAGATTTAGAGAAATCTGGATTAAGCATGGAGTTTCCAGAAATCGAAAAACAAATGAAATCTTTAGAAAAATACTTTGACAGGGCAGACACGCTATCCGCAAAACGTCATTCATTAAGCAAGGCAGGAAAACTTACGGATATAAAAGCAGCCCCTATCATTTCTGAACTTACGCAGATAGATAGGAAAGTGGAAGATACCGCAAGAAATATGAATAAGAATATTTCTTCTGCCGGAGATAAAATTCGGAGCACATTGGAAAATCTCGATATTACAGGCATAGAAGGAATTGATAACGGAGCGTATAAGAAAGATTTGAGCGAAGCAACAAGTCTGTTGGAGGGAATGAAGTCTACCATTCAAGAAACTGGTGTTGCCGCTAATAAATTGAATTTTTCTAAAATGGAACGCTTGCTTGGTGTCATAAGAAAGGACAATAACGAGATTGACAATCTTCTTGCGAAATGGAAAGCGTTGAAAATAGAGGGGAAGGATACACCTCTAAGAACTCTGCCTATTATCGAAAAGATAAAACAACTGCAAAATGAAGTGCGTACAGCAATAAAAGACCTTAAAGAAATGAACAATGTTGCCAGAGCGAAAATTCCTGATATGCAGAGAAGTATGCAAGAGAAAGAGGCACAGAAAAGGCAAGCAAGCCAAAGGAAACAGTCAAATAACAAAGGTTTTGGCGTTTCAATTCCTAAAATGGTTGGTATGTCTGTACTGTACTCCACTGTATTTCAGCTGATTGCTACCATAAAATCTGCATTTGTAGAGGGTATGCAGAGTTTGGCACAGTACAGCCAAGCAGTAAACGCCAATATTTCCTCTATGATGTCCGCTTTAATGCAGTTGAAAAACGCATTTGCGGCGGCGTTTGAGCCTATCCTATCGGTTGTTGCGCCCTACCTTGCTACTTTCATTAGTTGGGTTGCAAGTGCAATCAATGTGTTGGGGCAATTCATTGCGGCACTTACAGGCAAAGGATATGCGGTGCAGGCTAAAAAAGTGCAGATGGACTACGCTAAAAGCCTGCAAAAAACGGCAGGCGGCGCAGGAAAAGCGGCTAAGGCGTTAAAGGAAATGCAGGACTATACGCTTGGATTTGACGAATTGCACATCATAGATACCAAGCAGAACGATAGCGGCGGTGCTGGTGGAGGCGGCGGCGGTGCTGGAGAACTTCTCCCTACTGATATGTTTGAAACGGTTGAGATTGATTCCAAGATACAGGATTTGGCAAAACGATTCAAAGAACTACTACCTTTGATTACCTCTATTGCGGCAGGGTTGGCGGCTTGGAAAATATCAATGGGATTGTTCAAACAGCTTGCAGAACTAAAAAAGAAATTAAAGGAATTGGAAGTGTTGAGCAAATTAAATGTCAAGATGAATGGGCTTAAAACTGTCTTAGCGAATATCGGACCTATATTATCTGAGTTAATGAAGGTTGCTCCTACAATCCTTGGATGGTCTATTGTTATCGGCATTATCGTTGGACGATTTGTGTACCTGTACCAAACGTCAGAAACATTCAGAAAAGGACTTGAAAGAACGAAGGAAATATTTAAGGGGATTTTGAACGTTGTCGGCGATGTATTCAAGGCGGTTGGAAAGGTTCTTTATGATATTGGTTCTGGAATATGGAATCATTTGCTCAAACCGTTCCTTGAATTTATCGGCATTGATACATCCAGAATCGAAGAAGAATTTGCAAATTTTTTCAAAATGATAAAGGATTGGCTCGGAAAACTTAATATTGATTTCGGAGACTTAGGAATCACTATTGCAGGGCTTGCCCTTCTGTTCATTCCCGGCGGTCAGTTATTCGGCGGTGCATTATTGGCTTTTGAGGGAATATCCGTTGCCTTGCGTGCGTTGGGCGGCGTAAGTGATGAAACATGGGCATCCATCAAAGAAAAAGCTGTCGGGGCATGGAACGCTATCAAAGACTTTTTCAAAACAACATGGGATGAAATTGTAAGCTACTATCCAGAGAAATGGTCGGAGGTAAAAACCTCAACCGCTGAATTGTGGGAATCTGTCAAAACAACTATTTCTGAAAAATGGAAAGCTATCAAGGATTTCTTCACAAAAACAATACCACAGATTGTAAGTGATATTGTCAAATGGTTCTCTGAAATGCCGAGCAAGGTCGGTACTGCTATCTCGGTATTCTTTACAGAGACAATACCGAATTGGGCTACAAGTGTATACAACACATTCAGCGAGAAGGTAAACAATATCGTTACCAGTGTTGCCACTTGGTTCGCTCAACTTCCACAGAAGATTTACGAAAAAATAATTTTGTTCCTTGAGAAAATCACTCTTTGGAAAGATAAGTCAATCGAAAAGGTAAACACAGAAGTGCCGAAAATCTTGGATAAGGTTGCTGAATGGTTCGGTAAACTTCCGCAGAAAATCATGGAAGAATTGAGAAAAACCATAGAAAACATTAAGAGTATTGGTGGCTTTATACTGGATGGCATTTTGGAGGGTGCAAGTAATTTCGGAAATAAGGTTGGCGGATTTGTAAAAAAACTACTTGAAAAAGTAAACAAAGAAGCTGAAATCCACTCTCCTTCCAGACTGTTTAAGCGCGAAACAGGCGTTTGGGTTGGCGCAGGCATCATAGAAGGTATGGAAGAATCTGTCAAGGGTGCAGGCAGTGTTATTGATGAAATCGTAGACAAAGTATCTGGCGGTGGCAGTCTTGCTCCTGTTGTATCGGTTGAAGCACCAGACATTTCACAGTGGAACGAAGTGTGGGACATTGCTCGTGCAAAATTTAGCGAAACGAAAGCCGCCATCGTGTCTGAAATGCGGAACTTCTACACACAGATAAATGCACTGTCATTGACATTTGGGAACGTGTTCAAGGCAAGCATGAGCGAATACCTTAACAAGACCTATGACGGCATTTACAACACGTTTGATGCTATCAGACAGACCTTGCAGCAAGTATCTGACGAGGTCACAAGGATGCTGAACCAGATGGTTTCGGACGCAAACTCTCTGGCAGGATTGACTGGTAAGAAATACAGTTATGTCGGCGGTTATACCATGCAACAAGCGCAGCGTTTCAATATAGAAATGTTTGCGAATGGCGGTTTCCCTCGGTCTGGAGAATTGTTTGTTGCGAGAGAAGCGGGGGCAGAAATGGTCGGCAATATCGGCGGCAAAACAGCCGTTGCCAACAATGACCAGATAGAACGTGCGATTTTTAATGCCGTTTTAACAGCTATGTCACAGGCAATGGCGAACGGCAGCAGTCAGCCAATCGAACTGAATCAGAAGATTGAACTGGATGGAGATGTTATTTATAACAATCAGCAGAGAGTATCCGCAAGACGAGGGATAAACTTCGGTCTTGGTGCATTTCAAAGGTAGGTGGTTTTTGTGGCAGTAATTAAATATAACGGCACAGAAATTACCTGTCCTTCTGTGCAGGAATACGAAGGTCAACAGATGGTTGACAGCGGCAGAAATGCAAGAGGCGTTGTGGTGGCTCAAAAGATAAACCGCCGCCAAGTGAAACTGAGTTTGGAGTGGAAGGTTATTTATCCAAAGGATTTGCAGAAGATTTTGGAGTTGATTGAAACCTTCATAGGCAACGTGACCTATTATGACCCAAAGGAAGGTAAATTCATCACAAGGGAAATGTATTGGGGAGATTATTCCGTTTCTACATATTGGGTGTCCGAGAACGGCACACCAAAAATGTTTACAGGATTAAAGGCTTCTCTTATCGACACAGGGAAATAGCGGGGCGGTGGTTTTATGTATCCAGTAACAGCAAAATGGAAAGAAGAAACAGAGCAAACGCTCCGCAATCCCTCCTATGTGAGAATTGTATTTGGCGTGACAGACCCAGACGCGCCAAGGTTAAGCAGACCAACAGATAACGGACATTTGCCTTACAGTGATATTGATAGCGTGGATGTTGGGACAACTGCCCCATCCACATATCAAACCATGGAACGTAACCGCTTTGTGTTGGATGGCAAGAACCCGTTGCCGAGAGAAGTAAACCAGATTTATCAAGGGTATGTCGGTACGGAAATCAGTGACGATGCAGGGATATACGCTATACAGCCATGCGTAAAGGTTGCATTTGATGATTATGTGCAGTTTCCGGGGCTAACATTTCAGTTTGATGAAAGCATGGGAGACTATCCGAGTAGTTTTCGTATCTTGGCGAAAAAGGATGGCGTTTCTGTTTTTGACAAAACATTTTCGCCAGATACGCCATATTGGGAAATGTCCGAGCATATTCCGATTTGCAACGAAGTACAGTTCTTTTGGGCAAAATCAAGCATACCGCACCGTAGGGCAAGGTTGCTTTCTTTGATTTATGGTCTGGTAAGCAGATTGACTACCGATGATATTACGAGCTGCTCCTCTACAAAAGAGATTGACCTCTTGACCTCTAAAATTCCAAAGCAGGAATTTGAGTTTACGTTGATTGATATGCAAAGAAGATATGACCCCGAGAATCCGCAGGGCGTTTGGGAGTATTTGGAAAGCAGACAACCTGTCAATTACCAGTACGGATACGAATTGTCGGACGGCTCTGTTGAGTGGATACCTTGGGGACTGTCCTATTCCTCTGGTGACTTTGAAGTATCCAAGCAAGGTATTGTTGCAGAGGTCAGCATAAAGTGCGTAGGTTTGGCAGACCATTTGACAATGACCTATGATGAGGGCGTTTATTCCCCTTCTGGTCGCAGTTTGTTTGACCTTGCAACCGATGTTATGAGGTTTGCGGGATTTGAAAATACAATTCAGCTTGATAACGCATTGAAGAATATTTATACGCATAATCCCCTGCCCTCCTCCAAAGTGAATGAGTGCTTGCAGCTGATAGCAAATGCAGGGCGTTGCATTATGAGCCACAGTAGAGGCGGCTATATTCAAATCCTTAGAGAAAACGCGGAAACAACTGGGTTTGAAATGAACTTCGACAAAATGACGGATACGCCAACAACAACAAAGATACCGCCACTTCGCAACCTATCAGTCGAGTATAACTCCATCAAGGTAAATCCCGAATTGACGGCGGCGGTCAATGCTGTTGAAATATCAGCCCCTACCGCACATGAGTATACCTTTACTCACCAAGCCTTTACAAATCAGAAGGTGGAAGTAAGCGGCGGCTTGTCTATTGTCGGCACTCCGAAATACTATGCCTACAAGACCGTAGTAACGCTTAAGGGAAACGGTACGGTAACGGTCAATGGGAATAGCCTTACGGAGAATAAAATCGAGTACAGGAAGAAATACAGTGACGTTGGCGAGGATTTGAGCGGAGTTAGCAATACGCTCATTGACAACCAGACGGACGCTATCGCATACGCAAACTGGGTGGCGGCGGTCACTCTGCGTCGAAACACCTACAGTGCGCCAGACAGAGGATACCCAGAACTGGACGTTGGAGATTCTGTCAACTTCACAAGCAACTTCGCGAATGAAACGCCTGTTACTATGGTTCAGCAGAAATTGACCTATAACGGCGCGATTAAGGGCGAGTGTCAATATATCATTGGGGGTGGTAGCTAATGGCTTGGATAACACCGATTTTTAACCGAACGGTATCCGACACCGTTACGGCGAGAGCGGCTCAGGCGAACGAGGAAAACAATAAGGGCGCACTGAACTATCAGGACTTGAACCGCATTGAGGGCAACCATAAGGAACTGATGCGGTGGCTTGAAAATGAAGGATACTACATCCCCAGAACATACAGAAACTACAAGGAGAGTTTCAACGGCACAACCTACACAGATTGGCAGGAAGAAAACATACCTTGGCTGTCTGAAATCAACCGTATCCGAGCGAATTATACCGCTCTGGTGCGGTTGTTTTTGGTTGGCTTGGATTTACCTGTATTTGCGGAAAGTGATTACCTTGATTGGCAGGAAGTAAATGATTGGGAACGTGTTGCCGCGGTCGGCAAGGAAATGACAGAAAATATGAAGCAGGAATATATCTACTGCGGAACGATGAATAGCGGAGGTGAACGGTTGCTATGAAGGATTTTTTAGATAGAACCCCAACACAGGTAGGGCGGAGAAAAATCACCCATGCGGACGGAACAAGTGAATATGTGACGGTCGAAATGGCTGACAACCCGACCGTTATCGGCACACCGCTGAATCGGGCGGCGTTTATGGCGTTGCAGGGGTTTGAGGCGTTTCATGTTGCTTTTAACGATGACGGCTCTATTACCGAAACAAATGCACTGAATGAACCGCTGGACACCGTTTTCAACACAGACGGAACGATTGACGAAACTTTTACAAATAAGGACGGAATGAAAATCGGAATAAAAACAAAATTCAATCCAGATGGTTCGATTTCGGGAAACCTTATCAATTTCACAGCGTAAGGAGGGAAAATTATGAGAATTTGGGCGGCGGTAAAGTACGCATTAAATAGCACGTTGGGAACGAATGAGTTTACTCCGCTAGATGTACTCATCAAAAATGCGGTTGTAGGTGGAATTGAAGAATATATATCTTTTGGAAGTTACACATTCACTGTTCCTGCTGGAGTCACGAAGATAAAAGTAACGGCGTGCGGTGCCGGTGCTGGCGGATGTGGTGGGTATTATTATAGCAGCAAATACAATGCTCATGGAGGAAACGGCGGAGGAGGGGGTGCCGCTGCTATAAAAAGGTTTGATGTAATACCGGGAGATAAGATTAGCATAACGGTTGGAAAAGGAGGAACTGGCGCAGATGGGGGTAAAGGCCCCACTACCCAATATCCTCAACCTACGAAAGGTGGGAACACCATAATTGGGAATCTGATGACACTTGCAGGTGGGAATGCTCCGGTGCATACAAACTCAACTCTTGGTACTGTAGGTACTGCTGGTGGTACTGGTGGAGGAGACGGAGGAACGCCGTGGGGAAGCGTAGAAATACCTGCAACGGCTGGTAAAAACGGGTTGGTAGGTAAAGGAGGAACCACTGACGCGCCAACTGTTCAATCAGCTGGAGGAGGAGGCGGCGGTTCATTGGGAAACGGAGGCAATGCAGTCTATAATTCTGATGGAGGCAATGGGACTCGTGGCGGCGGCGGTGCTGGCGGCAGTGGTAATTCATCGAAGCAAACGAAAGGTGGCAATGGCGGAGATGGATATGTGAAAATTGAATGGGGGGCATGTGCACTATGAAAACTTATGCAATGATTTTACAAAACAGAGTGATTGACGTTCTGAAAAACCAAGAAACAGAACCGCATTGGCCGCCTGACCCATCGGGCAATCCTGTGACTGCCATTCCTTGTGACGATACAGTTACGCTTGGCATGATTTATGACCCAGAAACAGGTACGTTTTCGGAATACACACCACCCGAACCAGAACCCATGCCAGAACCACAACCAACCCAGCTTGACCGCATTGAGGAGCAGTTAAACGCCCTTACTGCGGACAGCGTGACAATAGAGAAATTAAATGCGGCAATCAGTGAAGGGGTGAATGAGGTATGATGGAAACGATTAAGCACATGGCGAAGCTGGCGGCGCAGGCGGTGCAGGAGAAAGCGGACACTATGACAGGAACGGAATTAAACGCTGAGGACAGGTTTATTCCTGATTTTCAGACAGCGAAAGAAAAAGAAAATATGCTCAATCGCCCTGTCGGGTTTATCTGTAAGAGTACCGCAGAGCGCGTGGTAAAGCTGTTACAGGTCTATGACAGCAGTATTTATACCGCTGAGCCAGAGGAACTGCCTGCACAGTGGGGGTTCGTATGGAGTGACAACCCCGAAAAGGCGAAGCCGTTTATCGCGCTCGCAACGTCCCCTTACATGAAGGGAAATTGCTGCACGGAGGATGGCGCGGTGTATCGTTCTCTTATCGATAATAATACATGGAGCCCGACAGAATACCCTAGCGGATGGGAAAAGGTAGAAGCATAAAGGAGGCTTGATGAAATGAGACAGATTACATTCTTAATGGAAAACTGGTACTTAGTGGTGGCACTTCTGGCGGTTGCCTGCGTGATTGGTATGTGTATCGGCAGATTTCTGAATATGCCCACCGAAACACAGCGCGTCAAAGTGAAACAATGGCTGTTATGGGCGGTTATGCAGGCGGAAAAGGAATTGGGCGGCGGCACTGGAAAATTGAAACTGCGCCGCGCCTATGATTTATTCGTGCAGAGATTCCCTGCTATTGCTATAGCGGTATCATTCGATACCTTCTCTGCGTGGGTGGATGAAGCACTGGAAGAAATGCGAAAAATGCTGAAAGAAAACAAGGCGGTCAAGGAAATTGTAAAGGGATGATTACATGGCGAAAAAAATGAACGCCGAAAAATGGGAAAGATTAAAAGAAGAAGGTCTTTCCTCGTATTATGTTAGTAATTTTGGAAGGATATATAACGAAAAGAAAAACAAACCTGTCCCTATTCAGAAGAATAGGAGAACGGGTTATTTTTTTGTCTCTCTATGGAATTATGATAAAAAGAAGGGAGAAAAAAGATATGTTCACAGATTGGTTGCAACATATTTTATATCAAATCCAGATAATAAAAAATATGTAGACCACATTGATACCGATAAATCTAACAATGTCTGTCAGAATCTGAGGTGGGTTACGGCAAAGGAAAATGTTAATAATGTTTTGACGATAAAGCACATGAAAGAAAACCATGCGAATGTTTTCGGGAAAAAAAATTCATTCTATGGCAAAAAGCATACAGAAAAATCCAAAAAAGAAATGAGCGAAAAAAAGAAAGGGGAGATGAATCCCTGCTATGGGAGAAGCGGTTCTAAACATCCTATGTTTGGAAAGGAATCCCCGACAAAAGGAAAGAAAAGATATTTCAATGAAGAAACAATGCGATACTATTACGCTTAACGGAGGTGATGGCAAATGGCAAAAATGACTGGAAAAGAACTGGTAAAGTTTTGTAGAAGCAAGGTCGGCACTGCCTATGTCTGAGTTTACGGTATGAAAGGCTCTGTAATGACAGAAGCAAACTACAACTATCTGAAAAACAAATATGGCAATATGGTATGGAACAGTGACCGAAAGAAAATCGGCAAGGTTTGTGTAGACTGCTCTGGTCTGATTTCGTGGGCGTGCGGTGTGAAACTCGGCAGTACCCAATGGAAAGAACGGGCAAAAAGCGTAAACCCTATTTCTACCATAGAAAAAGCACCCATCGGGGCGTTGGTCTGGATGAAGGGGCATATCGGTGTTTACACTGGTATGAAGAACGGCTACCCTTACTACATAGCAGCTGACGGTTCGGCTTACGGCGTGCGTGAAGTCCCCCTGCGGTGCAACAAATTCACGCATTGGTTGCTTGTAAATGATATTTTCGACTACGAAACGGAGGATGAAGAAGTGGTAGAGAAGTGCAAGGTTATTATTGACGGCAAAGAACACATGGCAGAACGGATTTTGAAGGACGGGACAAACTACATCAAAATTCGTGACGTAGCGGATGCTATCGGGTACAATATCACAAGCAAGGGGAGTATTGCGGTGCTGACGAAAAAGTAACCATTGCGTTGACCTCAACAAAATGGTATAATAACAGTACACCCTTTCGTAGATGTTCCAATCCTAAGCTACACAAAAATTGGGAGTATATCAATTTCGGTATACTCCCTTTTTTTATGCCGTTTTCCGAATTTCCCCGACCATCATATCTACCATATCGAACACTTCATCCCCATAAGTAGCCACAAAGTCACATAAAAACTCCTCCTGTTCTAATGGGATGTGTATGTCATAGGACATACAGACTGCATGGCATAATTCGTGTATAAGTACCTTCCTCTTAAAGCTGCCTACAAGCCGATTTGAAAGGCAAATACAGTGAGTGGTGTTATCGGTCACACCAACAGTAAAACTCCCGTCAGAGCGGCGCAGACAGTCAGAGGATGGCATAACGGAAACAACGCTCCACTTTACGCCGTTTATCTCAAACACCATTTCGTTAGCACCCCCAATTTAAAAAAAGATAGGGGTGTTTTCCCCCTATCCGTTTTATATCAGCCGATTTTCTGCAACAGCGTTGTCATTTTAGCTTTCAAAAGAGTACGTTCTTCTGGTGTCATATCCGAAAGAATCTCTGTCACGTCACCAGAAAGCTCCTTCATGTATGCTTCAAGGTCGCGCATCTTTTGCTCTTTGTCGGACTGTGAATTTGACCTGTGCGTTTCCTTGCTTTCTGTGTAGTGGCGTTTTGCTCTTTCGTATCCGCTCATCATGGGTTCGGTATAGTACATTCTACCTCCCATACGGTCTAAATCTCTGCCACGCTCCGCATCACTCTTGCTATCCCATTCGTGATACATATCGGGTGTCTGGAAGTAATAAGGCGGTTCTGTATAGCCTCTTCGTGTTCCTCTGCCCTTTGGTGCGAATCTACCGTCAGCGTATCTGTAATGGTCGTAGAAACGCCTGTCTCCGTCCTCGTAGTATTCGGATTTCAATCTTCTAAGGATTTCCTTATCTTCTTCTTCGTCCTCTTTCTCTGCTTTCTGCATAGCTTTTGTAATGACCGCTTTGTATTCGGCATCGTTTAAGTCTTTAATCATATCGACAACCTGACCCATTTCGGCGGTATCAACACATTCCAGACCGTTTTCCATTTTAAACCATGCCTTTTCGCAAAGACACTCAATCATTTTGTGCATTCTCTCAATGTGCATAAATTATTCACCTCCGTCCGTTGTTGCGGGGGCACCTTCTCCGTTGATAGCAGATAATCTGTTATCTGGCGTACAGCAGGGTTCCCCTATCATTCTGAACAATCCAGAATTGTTCGTTGTCTCAACTACGGTTTTGTATCTGGTTCTTGTTCTCAAGCCAGATGCTATAACCTGTCTGCAATTACGCTTCATAAGCGGATACTGCACAGTACCGCCACCAATCGTAATAAAAACAGGAGCATTGATTGTAGTGGTATCGGGGATTTTTTGAGCCACCACAATACAAACTTTTCGGCAGTCTGCATAACTGCCAGCGGGTAAATCTATAATCAGATTTCCGCCTGTAAAATTCACTGACTGCGACATAATGAAATTATCGCAAAGTCGGCACACGTTTTTGCAAGCCATAAAATAACACCTCCTAAAAAATAAGGGTAGACTTCTGCCTACCCTCTTTGTATCAACCACTGTGGGCGAAGTCTGATTTAATATCAGATAGTATTTTTAGTATTTCCTTCTGGTCTTTCATTATCTTATCCAGATAATACCCATCCTGCCTATGCAATTCTTTCAGTAGTGTATCGTTCGATACTTGCTGACACGTTACAAACTGTAAAAACACAGACAGGACGGTAAGCATGTCCAAGTAAGATAACCCTTTATTTTGGTTGTCTGTCATTAGCAACCACAACCGCAACCGTTACCGTATCCGGAATAAGGATAAGGCGCAGGGACGCTATACGCAGGGACAGGCATAGGATTGATTCTTCTAATCAATTCCGCTGTCTGTGCCTCCTGATTTGCCGTAATGTATGCGTTCTGTGCAGACTGGGATGCAGCAAGCTCCAGTTTCTGAACCTTGTCTCTCAAATCCGCATTTTCCTTAGCACACAGGTAGTCAAGGATTGCTCTTGTTCCTGCGTTCTGACTGTCGATAATGTCTCTGGTGTTTGTGTTCATTGTGTTATTCAATGCACAAGTGTCCTTCGCCATATCGTATCTTACCTGAGCGATTGCTTCTCTGTTCTGACAACAACAATCCGCAAGCTGTGCCTGCAATGCGTTCTGACCCTGCATCAGAGCCACATTAGTTGTATTAAACCCCTGCTGTGTCTGGTATCCAAGATTGCAGATAGCGTTATCAACACTATGGAAACCATTCATCAGGGTTGTGTTCTGTGCATAGAAACCATCACACATACCGTTGGAGATACCATCCAGTTTGCCAATGATAGACTGTGTATCAAAGCCTCTCTGGATATCTGCCTGTGTAGCTGCTGTTGCTACATAGCCGCCGCCATTACCGCCGAAACCGCCGAAACCGTTATTGCCCCATCCAAAAAGCAAAGCAAAAACTACGATTATCCACAGCCAGCCGCCATCGTTGAACGCACCGTCATTGCCATAACCGCCAGTTGCCGGCATTACAGGCATAGTAAAAGGTGTATTGTTTGTAGAGTTGAACATATTAGATTCCTCCTTTTGATTGATTATTTTTATTCATAAAGAGGCACCAAGGTTTTTGCGCGCAACCTCTAATATGTCTTACATTCCAAACTTATCTTTCATTTGTTGCATTATTTCGTCAGGGTTTACCCCTTTCTCTTTGCAGAGGTTTCTTGCCATCTGCTCTACGCCTTTGACATCCCCATTCTGCATCATGTCAATGGCATTTTTCGCCATAGGGTTTCCCATCACTTGACTATTGTTCATCATGCTTTGTAAAAACTGTTGCGGATTCTTTATGCCGCTAAATAATTGAAACAAGTTTTTCATTCTGCATCAGCCTTTCTCTTTGTCGATTGTGCGCTTGATTTTGGCGCAGTTTTATTTATGGAAACTTCCAACTGCTCTAATCTTTCCGACAGTTCATCAAATCTATCCATGAAAGCTGAAACTGTACCGTCCGACAAATCAATTTTCAAATTCTCTTTGTTGTGGATTTCATTTTGAGGAACAGTCTCATTTATCGGCTTGAAGATTACAGTTTTAATTGTGCCGTCGGCGTTCCATGACTTAGCCAATATTGCACTCATATCCTGCATTGGAAAGAACGCCGCCGAACCATCCATAGGTACGTCATTTGCTGTTATCATTTCCACAGACTGTACCACTCGACCATTTATGCCGCTCTGTAACTGCTGCTGAAACTGGTTTGTGGTCTGCAATGGCTCTATCTGTGGTTGCTGCATCCTCGGTTGTTGGAAGTACGGATTGTACCCATACTGCTGATATGCTGGTTGGATATTATAGTTCATGCTCTGATAAGGATTTGGTTGCATAGTCAATTCCCTCCTTTTCCAATACCTCTTGCACCGCCCGAACCATAACAGACTGGTACGTCAGAGGTATCTTCATTACATCTTCCCTACTGAAAATTTTTTCTAATACTTCATCTGAAAACATTTCCATCATCCTCTCTATAAATATATTTTCGCATAAAAAAAGAGCCAAAAGTGTCATCTTTCGCTCAACTTTCTGTCATATATTTTTTGTTTTGTATGGGGCTTTTCTACACCAATTCTACACCACTACACCAATTCTACACCATTTTTCTGAAAGTTATTCATTGGTTTTGAAAAGTTATTCAATATTTACCATTTTAGTATGAATTGCTCAAAACCATTGAAAATAAAGTTATTGACGATGTTTTTAAAGTTATAACAAATTATTTCGTTTGAATAAAAATTTCAATATCATTTAATCCCATAAAATACAAGACTTTTCCAAGCTGTATGGCAATGAAAATCGCAAGCAAAAAGAAAGCCTTGAAAGAAGGTTCTCCCAAGGCTCTGTATTCATTCTGTTTTTGTTTTATTTTCCGCATTTTTCCTTGAGGATTGCAGGCAAATCCGCCAGAGCAACCTCACTCTTTTCGCTGTTTGCCATATCCTTCAGTTCTGCCCTGCCGCTTTCCAGTTCGGAATCGCCCAGAATAACGGAATATTTCGCACCAATCTTATTGGCATATTTCATCTGTGCCTTCACGCTGCGCTCTACCGTATCACAGTCCGCCTGAATCCCCGCTTTTCTCAGCCCATAAGTCAAAGCCTGCGCCTTCAGCAAGCCCTTTTCCCCCATAGAGCCGATATAAACATCTCTCTCAGGTGTTTCGGTAATGGCACCATGCTGCTTTTCCAGAATCATAATCAGTCTTTCAATCCCCAGACCGAAGCCAACCGCACCTGTGGGCTTGCCGCCGATTTCCTCCACCAGATTATCATATCTGCCGCCGCCGCATACGGTCAGCCCGTCGGATACAAATTCAAAAACCGTTCTGGTGTAATAATCCAGACCGCGCACAATCTTAGGGTCAATGGTAAAGGCAATGCCATTTGCCGTCAGAATATCCTGCACCTTCTGAAAATGTGCCGTACATTCCTCATCCAGACAATCCAGCACAGAGGGCGCATTTGCCACAATTTTCTGGCAACTTTCCACCTTGCAATCCAGCACGCGCAGTGGGTTCTTCTCGAAACGCTCCCTGCAGGTCGGGCAAAGCTTGTCCAGGTTCTGCCCGATAAATTCCTTCAGTGTTTTGTTGTATCTTGCACGACATTCGGGGCAGCCAAGGCTGTTCATGCGCAGCTCTACGCCCTCCACGCCCATTTCCTCCAGCAAAGCAGTTGCAACGGAGATAACCTCTGCATCCTGCGCCGCACTGTAGGAGCCAAGCATTTCAATGCCAAACTGGTGGAACTGTCTCTGTCTGCCTGCCTGTGTATTTTCACAACGGAAGGTCGGGGAAATATAATACAGCTTTGTGGGCTGTGCGTGGTTGTGCATCCCATGCTCCACATACGCACGCACCGCACCTGACGTACCCTCGGGACGCAGTGTCAGACTTCTGTCCCCATCATCCGTAAAGGTATACATTTCCTTCTGCACAATATCTGTGGTTTCGCCAACCCCTCTGGCAAACAGCTCTGTAAATTCAAACGCGGGCGTACGGATTTCACCGATGCCGAAGGTTTCGCAAATGCGTCTCATTTTGCCTTCGATTTCCTGCCAAGCCTTCACCTCTGCGCCGTAAATATCCTTTGTCCCTTTCACTAACTGGATCATATATTACCTCCTTGGGGCAAGCCCGTTCTCTTTCTTTCTATCATTTCCTCTATGCGACCGATATAATCCTCAATGCTTTTTACGTTGAACACCCGTTCAATGCGGTCTGTTTCGGGGTCAACCGTCTTTGTGCTCGCGCCTGCGCCCGCCGCAAGGATAGTCTGCTTTTCCTCCATAATCTGTACATTATAGATGCCTTCCTTGCCGGGATGGCAATAGCCGACATTTTCAAAATTGCCGACCATATTTTTCTGGCGATACATATAATACGGCTCCATGCCCATCCGCTCGGCGTATTCCGCGGAAATATCAAGCATTTCCTCCAAGGCTTCCGCCGTTGTCATGTCATGCTGTGCCAGCTCCTCTCTGAGTCGGGAGGCACGCTTGACCGCAAGCGTATGCACCGTTACGTTATCAGGTGCCAGCTTCATGATTTCTTCCATGGTATTGCGGACATCTGCGGCATCCTCTCCGGGCAGACCCAAAATCAAATCCATATTGATATTCTGATGTCCTTCCTCTCTTGCCTCGCGGAACACCCGACGGATATCCTCCACCGTATGCTTTCTGCCAACCGCACGCAAGGTCTTATCGTTCATCGTCTGCGGATTGATGGAAATGCGGTTCACGCCGTACTCCTTTAAAAGCCGCAGCTTTTCTCTTGTAATCGTATCGGGGCGACCGGCCTCAACGGTATATTCCATGCTTTCATCGGGATGGAACAGCTCCTCTACCTTTTGCAGCAGACGTTCCAGCTGTGCCTCATTCAAGGAGGTCGGTGTGCCGCCGCCGATATAAATATTCTTCATCACAAAGCCCTTGCTGTATGCCGCAAGCCAATCCAATTCCTTGCACATGGCATCCAGATATTCATCCACCCGATTTTTATATTGGTGCAAGGGATATGCCGTAAAGGAGCAATATAAGCATCTAGTCGGGCAGAAGGGAATCCCGATATACAGGCTGATTTCTTCAGGGCGGTTGTTCTGCAAAATCTTCTGCTCTGCCTTTGCCACCTTGAGCGCCAGTGCCGCCTTATGCGGCATCACAAGGTATTCCTCCATCAAGAAGGAAAGACATTCCTTGTCCGTTTTGCCCTCCTCCAGCAGGCTGCTGATGAGCTTCGCAGGGCGCACGCCTGTCAGCAGTCCCCATTGGGGGCAAATTCCCGTTTCCGCCTTCAGTAGCTCATAAATCGTCCGCTTGATGATGCGCTTCTGTTCCTTTTCCGTCAGCATTTTTTCGTCATATTCCATCGACCATGCGGAAGCCTTCTCCCCGCAGCGATAAAGCATTGCCGAAGCAATGCCCTCTTTCATCTCGCTTTTTACGGTAATCTCCGCATCCGTCACTGTGTCCGTGCGGATATAATGGCGGTTTGCCAAAAACACCTGTATCATTGTCTGCACATCATTTTGCAGCTCATGTCCCTCCAGAACATAGCTGATGGTTTCCGTATCCATACGCATCAGAACAGCTTTTCACTGTCAAGCAGCAGTGTCACAGGGCCATCATTGACAAGGGCAACCTTCATATCTGTCTGGAAAATGCCATGCTGCACCTTCTTGATGCCCAGTGCTTCTGCCTTTTTGCACAGTCTGTCAAACAGCTCGCTTGCCACCTCAGGTGCCGCACCGCCGCTGTATCCGGGACGTCTGCCCTTTCTTGCATCCCCATATAATGTGAAATTGGGTACAATCAAAAGCTCCCCTTCAATATCCAACAGGGAAAGGTTCATCTTGCCGTTTTCATCCTCAAAAATACGCAGATTGATGACCTTATCCAGCATATAATCAATGGTCTTATCCGTATCTGTCCCCAGCATACCAAACAGCACCATAATTCCCTTGCCGATTTCTCCAACCTTCTGTCCGTCAATGGTGACACTTGCCTCTGTCACTCTCTGTAATACTGCTCTCATTTCTTCCTCCTAAGCCCTATATCAGCCCAAGCCGGAAACACGCTCTACCTCTGTCACATCCCGCAGATTTTTCAGCCGTGTCACCACACGCTCAAGCTGTTCCTTCGTTTTAATTTCAATCGTAACATTCAAAATTGCCTGCATATCCTTTGTGGTTCTCACATTAAAGCCCTTCACGGAAATATCATCATCCGCTAACTGACGGCTGATTTCCACAATCAAGCCAACCCTGTCATTCGCTACAACCTTCAGCTCTGCCAAATAAGAGGTATTGCTTTCTCCCTTGGCAAACTGCGTATCCCATTCGGCATTGATCAAACGCCCACGCTCCTCGTTGCTCAGATTGATGACGTTGATGCAGTCGGTACGGTGAATCGTTACCCCTCTGCCGCGCGTCACGAAGCCGATGATCTCATCCCCGGGCACCGGACTGCAGCATTTGGAAAAACGCACCGCCACGTCGTCGATGCCCCGCACCACGATGCCGCTCTTAGATTTGACAATGTGAAGCTTCTCTTTGTCCTTGTTGGCCTCCCCTGCCGCCTCCAGCACCTTGGCGTCGGTGATCTTCTTCTTGTGATCCCGCTGGTATTCATCCAGCATCCGGTTCA
>ERZ773138.322-NODE-322-length-59635-cov-7.798775_pt1 | contig 59635 bp, 76 predicted proteins | sample MGYA00511114_ERZ773138 | MGnify/ENA primary metagenome ERZ773138 (study PRJEB29015, sample SAMEA2737805) | human gut metagenome | biome: human gut; feature: human-associated habitat; material: faeces | place: China | collected 2012 ...
CATTTTATTTACTGCCCAAGCTGCTTAGGCTTGGCTGATTTTAACGAACTATTGATACAGTATAAATAAGATGAAAGAAGAATGGTTTCCATTAGTAAATGAAGCAGGGGAAACAATTGGCAAAGCCACCCGTAAAGAGTGCCACAGCGGAAGCAAACTGTTGCATCCTGTCGTACACTTGCATATATTTAACGACAAGGGGGATTTGTATCTGCAAAAACGCTCAATGCGGAAAGACATACAACCGGGGAAATGGGACACGGCTGTCGGCGGGCACGTCGATTACGGCGAACAGACCGGGGATGCGCTGCGGCGGGAAGTGCGGGAAGAGTTGGGAGTTACCAATTTCACTCCTACTTTCATCATGCGATATGTATTTGAATCGGCTATCGAAAAGGAGTTGGTCAACACTTTCAAGACCATTTACAACGGTCCGTTCTCCCCCGACCCGGAAGAATTGGACGAAGGGAAATTTTGGAGCTTGGAGGAAATAGAATCCAACTTAGGGAAAGGCATCTTTACCCCTAATTTTGAAAGCGAATACAAAAGACTAAAAAAAGAATGTTTATAAAATACTTTCGGATATGATTATCAATTCTATCTTAGATACAGACTTATATAAATTCACGACTTCGTATGCGTATCTGAAGCTATTCCCTTACGCTTCCGGTACTTTTGTATTTAAAGACCGGGACGAGACTGTCTATACGAACGATTTCCTTGATGCTTTGCAAAAGGAAATAAACAACATGGCTAATATCAGGCTGACAGAAGAGGAGTTGGAATACATGAACCATCATTGCCGTTTCCTTCCTTTGGTCTATTGGGAATGGCTCTCCTCTTTCCGGTTCGACCCCAAAAAGATCCATTTATCTTTGGATGAGCAGCATCATCTGCATATCGAGGTCACTGATTATCTTTATAAAGTCACCTTATATGAAGTACCGCTATTGGCCATCGTGACCGAATTGAGGAATCAGCTTAAACACCGTATCGCCGACAAAGACCAAGTATTGGCCCGCCTGTTTGAAAAGGTGGAACTGTCCAATGCCCACCAGCTCTCGTTCTCCGAGTTCGGAACACGCCGCCGTTTCTCTTTCGAGGTGCAAGATGCGGTCATCAACTACTTGAATGAATATGCATATTACTGCACCGGCACATCCAATTGTTTCTTCGCAAAGAAATATAACATGAAAATGATGGGCACGCATCCGCACGAATGGTTCATGTTCCATGGGGCGCAGTTCGGATATAAACACGCCAATTACATGGCTTTGGAAAATTGGGTGAATGTGTATGACGGAGATTTAGGCACAGCCCTTGCCGACACATACACCTCTGAATCTTTCTTGTCCAACTTTAGCCGTAAACAGGCAAAGCTGTTCGACGGTGTCCGTTGTGATTCCGGCAATGAATTTGAATTCATCGACCAGTTGGTGGAACGCTACCGGGACTTAGGTATCGATTCAACCACAAAGACCATCATCTTCAGCAATGCCCTTGACTTTGAAAAGTCCTTAAAGATAGCCGACTATTGCAAAGGGAAAATCCGCTGCGCCTTCGGTATCGGAACCAACCTGACGAACGACACAGGGTACAAGCCCTCCAATATCGTCATGAAACTGTTGTATTGCAGGATGAACGACCACCAGCAATGGAGGGAGTGCATCAAACTGTCCGACGATGAAGGGAAACACATGGGAAGTGACAAAGAGGTAGAAGCGTGCCGATATGAACTGGGATTAGTTTGAAACTTACAGATAAAAGAACTAACTTTGCATTTTCAAAACATTACGACATGATAACTAAAATCATCGAAGAAGAAAAGATTCAAAAAGCAAGCAAGTACATAGAGAAAGGAAAAACCTTTGTCATCATTACCCACGTCAGTCCGGATGGTGATGCATTAGGGTCATCTTTAGCACTTTACCACTTCTTGAAAGTATGCGGGAAAGGGAAAGTTACCATCATAGTGCCTAACAGTTTCCCCTCCTTCTTCAAATGGATGCCTGGAGCGGATGCCATCCTCAACTATGAAAGACATAAGATAACAGCCATAAGGAAATTACTAAAAGCAGATGTCATCTTCTGTTTGGATTTCAACGAAGCCAAACGTGTCAACAACTTATGCAAACCTTTATTGAAAGCCCCAGGAAGGAAAGTGATGATTGACCACCACCTGTTTCCTGGTGACTTTTGCAGGGTGACCATTTCCCATCCGGAGATTTCATCGACAAGCGAACTCATCTTCCGCTTTATCTGCCAAATGGGAATGTTTGACATGTTGTCCAAAGAGATGGCGGACTGCATCTACACCGGAATGATGACAGACACCGGAGCGTTCTCCTATAATTCAAACAATCCGGAAATATATAGCATCATCAGCGAATTGCTAAAGAAAGGTATTGATAAAGATGAAATATACCGTGAAGTGTATCAAGTCTACTCTGAAGACCGCTTGAACCTGCAAGGATACGTATTATATAAAAAGATGAAAGTATACAAAGAGGAACAAACGGCACTGATTTCTTTAAGCAAAGAGGAGTTGGATAGTTTCAATTACCATTCCGGTGACTCCGAAGGGTTTGTCAATATGCCATTAAGCATCAAAGGCGTAGCCTTTAGCGCATTCATCAGAGAAGATAAAAGTTTAAATCTTATCAAAATATCATTACGCTCGGTGGGAGACTTCCCCTGCAATGAGTTTGCAACCAAATACTTCCAAGGGGGAGGCCACAAAAATGCTTCCGGAGGTGAATTCACCGGCACATTGGAGGAAGCCATCGCCCGATTTGAAGAAGGGTTGAAAGCTTTTAATCCTGAAATCTGGAAAGAAAAAGGAGAATAATCGCTCCGGTTTGATAGAGAATGTATATATTTGCCTTTGTAATTAATTAATATAGAAGAATGAAAAAGATAATTGGACTTGTGATGATGCTCTGTTGGGTATCTTTTATTACCTCATGTAATAAAACGACCTCCTATACAGATATGTTGAAAGCTGAAAAAAAGGCTATTGAAAGGCTGATGGATTCAAATGGGTTTGTTGTTTTATCTGATTATCCAAAGGATGGAGTGTTTAAAGAGAATGAATTTTACAAACTGAGCAATGGTGTCTATTTAAATGTGATTGATTCCGGAAACGGGAACCATGCAGTATCCGGAAGCACACAAGTAGTCTGCCGCTTCAAAGCTCGCCTTTTCTTGTCAGACACAACAGTGATAGACGGATTTTCCAGCTCCCAGTTCCCGGTCACATTCAAATATGGAAACAACCAGCCTATCCAGGATGAAAGTTCCTTCTCCAACCTGAACGACTTTGTAAGCGAAGGATTGGCTTCCGGTTTACAATACGCAGGAGACAGTTCACTCGTAAAACTTATCGTCCCCTTCAAAGTTTCGTCCTCGACTTTCATGAAGACTGGCGATCCTATTTTCTTTGAAAAGGTAAGATATATATTTGAGAAATAAAGACTTAGTTTAATGCAATATATATGACACTAATTAAATCTATTTCAGGTATCCGCGGCACTATTGGCGGGACACCGGAAGATGGCTTAAATCCATTGGCCATCGTGAAATTTGTAGCCGCATACGCTACATTCATTCGTAAAAACACAAAGGTAGCATCTAACAAGATTGTAGTAGGCAGAGATGCCCGTATCTCCGGTCCGATGGTCAAACATGTTGTTTTAGGCACATTGACAGGAATGGGATTCGATGTGGTAGACATTGACTTATCAACTACACCAACCACAGAATTGGCAGTAACAAAAGAAGGGGCTTGCGGTGGTATTATTTTAACAGCCAGCCATAATCCTAAGCAGTGGAATGCTTTGAAACTGTTGAATGAAAAAGGTGAATTCTTAAACGCAGCCGAAGGTGCTGAAGTTTTGGAATTGGCTGCCAAGGAGAATTTTGTATTTGCAGATGTAGACCACTTAGGGAAAGTGATTACAGACACAACATACATACAAAAACATATAGATGACGTTTTAGCTTTGGACTTGGTAGATGTAGAAGCCATCAAAGAAGCTAATTTCAAAGTTGCCATTGATTGTGTAAATTCCGTTGGAGGTATTGCTATTCCTGCTTTATTGAGGGCATTGGGCGTTCAGCAGATCTTGGAATTGAACTGCGACCCTACCGGACATTTCGCACACAATCCGGAACCTCTGCCAGAACATTTGACAGACATTTCCAACTTAATCCGTACAGAAAAGGCAGATGTCGGATTCGTCGTTGACCCGGACGTAGACCGTTTGGCTATCGTATGCGAAAATGGAGAAATGTTCGTTGAAGAATACACTTTGGTCGCTGTCGCTGATTACGTATTGAGCCACACTCCAGGAAATACGGTAAGCAATTTAAGCTCAAGCCGTGCTTTACGAGATGTTACCCGTAGATATGCAGGATGTGAATATAACGCAGCCGCAGTAGGTGAAGTCAACGTTGTAACCAAGATGAAAGCGACAAACGCAGTCATCGGAGGTGAAGGCAATGGCGGTGTCATCTATCCAGCCAGCCATTATGGACGTGATGCCTTGGTGGGTATTGCACTCTTCTTGACTCATTTGGCAAAAAAGAAGATGACAGTAAGCCAGCTCCGCGCTACATATCCGGAATATTTCATCTCTAAACAGAAGGTTCAATTGACTCCGGAAATCAATGTAGACGCTACTCTTGCCAAAATGAAGGAGAAATTCGCACAATATGACATTACAGACATAGACGGCGTAAAGATTGACTTCCCAGATAAGTGGGTACATCTCCGCAAAAGTAACACAGAGCCTATCATCCGTATCTATTCTGAAGCTCACTCCATGGATGAGGCAAAAGAATTGGGCGATGAAATGATTAAGATTATTCAAGACTTGTGCAAATAATCAGGCTTTCTTAAAAACAGCCGTAAGCACACAACAATAAGGCGTGTGGTAGCTGGTTCGAATCCAGTCATCCTGACAAAACGCTAAACGCTGATAATCAACTAGTTATTTAATATATATATTTCGTTGATTATTTTTTTAGGACGATTTTGCCCGGTTTTCCCCGGTTTTTTGGGGTTTTTGGACGTGATTTTGTTGCAAATTTATTGCAAATAATTTTTATCGCTATGGCATACGAAAAACTTATACTTGACAAACGCAGGGCAAATAAGGAGGGCAAGTACCCTGTTAAGATTTACATCAGGCACAAAGGGGCCATTTTGCTCTCCACATCCATTTATGCCCCCGAGGAAAATTTTAAAGGCGGGCTGCTGTCCAAGCGTGAGCCTGATTACAAACCCAAAAACATCATGCTCGCAAACCTGCTGACTACTGCGATGACGGAGGTCGCACTTTTGGACTCGTCCGGACGGTTGCGCATGATGACGGACAAGCAACTCAAGGATCATCTGACAGGTATCCTGTTTGGGTCAAAAGATTGCGATAAAAGCAAAATAATTGGTGTATTTGACGATTTTGTTGCATCCAAAATCAATAAAAAGACGCAAGAAATTTACATATCAACACGCAACAGGCTGCGCAGGTATGACGAGGGCTGCACGTTTGACGCTGTCGATAAAAGGTGGCTTGAGCTATTTGACAAGTCGATGGCGGAGGACGGGCTTAAAATTAATGCAAGGGGGGTGCACATGAGGAACTTGAGGGCTGTCTTTAACTATGCGATAGACAACGACATAACAAACAACTATCCTTTTAGACGGTTTAGGATAAAAAAGGAGGAGACTATAAAAAGGTCGTTGACGGTAAGCCAGCTCCGGGAGCTGATGAGCATGGAGGTGGAGGACTATCAAGAGCAATACAGGGATTTGTTTTTACTTGTCTTTTACCTCATAGGCATAAATATCGGCAACATGCTGACACTTAAAAAAACGGACATAAGGAATGGGCGGATTGATTATTACCGCAACAAAACAAACAAGCTTATATCTGTCAAGATACAGCCGGAAGCGGCGGAGATAATCGAAAGGTATGCCGGAAGCGGAGACTACTTGCTCAACGTGATGGACCGCTACAGCGATTATCGTAACTTTGTGAGACGAATGAACATGGTATTGGGTAAAATAGGGATATGCGAGATAGGGAAGCAGGGGAAGAAAACCATAAAGCCGGCATTTGACGGGCTCACGACCTACTGGGCAAGGCACACATGGGCGACCATTGCTGCAAGCCTCGACATACCTAAAGAGACCATTGCCCATGCCCTGTCGCACTCGTTTAACACGGTGACGGACGTCTATATCAAGTTTGACGAGAGGAAGGTTGATGAAGCAAACAGGCGGGTAATCGACTATGTTTTGCACAATAAATAAGTAAAGCCCGGATTAACCCGGGCTTTTACTTATGCGTTACGGATGCACTCATTTATGTATTCCGTCTTGTTCCTAACCTCCTCAAGCTTGCGCAGGACATCCACGTCAGCCCGGAAGGCTACCATCTTCCTTTCGGATCTCGGGCGGCCTGCGCCCTCTCTCTTTCCGCCTCTGTTGCTCTTTTTTTTATCTTCCATTTTTTAATCTCCAATGATATCAGTCAATTTGTTTACAAGTACGCCACAAGCTACAAACAAGCTGTTAGCAGCCTGACGCAGGCTCATCATCTCTGCTACAACGTCAGCGTCTTGCTCTCCATCGTGCTCTGGATAAGCCAAATCCATCATGTCGAGGCTATGATGGCTTATAAGGTCGTTGATTAACTCGTAAGCCCTTTCGGCTTCGGTTTTTACGTCTGTCAAGTTTTTTGTTGTCATAATTGTTGACTTAACCGTGATGTCGAGGGCTTAATAGTTATGATTTAAATTTTATTTATATGAGTTAATGTATCCTTACCCTGGATTGCGCTTAAAAAACCTTTAATGTCGCCTCTGTTAGCCCATCTAACCAATGTGTTAACATTTGCTACTTGGTCATATACGCTATTTTTAGCGCATTCGTTTATATAGGCGTTTAAAATAGCCATTATTCTGCCCTCGTTTTTTTGGGCATTCATTTTTACGATGACCTCTTTCATTGCGTCAATTAATTTTTTATTTGCATCTGTTGTCATGATTGTATTTGTTTTTTATTATTACACTGCAAATATAATATTAATATTTGATATACGTATAGCAATAATCAAATAAATTCATGCTTTTAAGTTTTATTAAATTATTCGGGGCAAATGCTGAAATAGTATTAAATATTATGGTAAACAAGTACAATGTATAATATATGTTGTTATATTTGTGTCGTCAGAAATGGCATGTCAGCCACACGGCTTCAACCACTTCTTTGTAAAATCTTCGCACTTCCTTCATTTTTTTAACACTCTCTTGTGAACAAAAAGGGCTGCGCCCCTGTTTTTAAGGTAAAAGCCCCTGAAACAGATTGCGCAGCCCATATCCTCGCAAAAGAATGTCGCCTTGTGGATTTGCGGACGGGGCATCTTTTTGTCGCCCCTCTCCATATATTTCCCTCCTGTTATTTCATGATTTTGTATCTCCTTAACCCGTAATAGATGGCAACGGACACGGCCACGGCAAGCAGCCCGATAGCCTTGCCCCCGTAGTTTATTTTAACCTGCTGCCATTTGGTAAGCTGTTTTTCTACCGGGACAGGGACTTCAACATCTCTATCGACATATATTTCCCTTGACGGGAGATATAAGGTGTCTTTCTTTATCCTCATGTCAGCAATCACATGCCCCAAGCTGTCGAGTTTAAATTGCAAATCCACATTCCGGCTGTTCGCCATGTCAAGCCACCGCAATACGACTTTGCCCCTCTCATCGCATTCCACCAACGCCCTTATTGTCGCACTGTCGGCAGGTACAGGATATGGAACAAGACGGTCTATGTAGACTGAATCGCGTCTGCTCTCCACGGGCACGTATTGCACCCTCGAACATCCTACCAGCAGCGGCAACATGGATAAAAAAAAGCATAACCTTGTCATGACGGGCACTCGTTTACCAGGATCCAACCGTCAACCACCTCGTGCATGTCCGCCTCGACACCGTTTTCCACGTAAGACATGGCCGCCACCATCCTTATCAAGTCCTCCTTGTCCACCGTCCTCAGCTCCTTGTCCGGGTCGATGGCAGCACGCTGTGCGACCGTGTTGACGTATGCCTCCGTATGGTTTTCCGTGGCGGGGGCGAATCTGGCGATCATGCCCCTCACGGTGTTGACGTGGTAGCGTGTGATATAGGTCAGCAGCACACGGAATGCGGCACGGTAGCCGTATGCGTTGCGTTCAAACTCCTTGAAAGCCTTGTCCGAGGAGGGTTGCACCTCCCCGAGGAACTTGTCCGTGCTGATACGGATGTTGCAGGGGTTGCACAACCGCAGCCCCCTTGGTAATTTCTTATTTGGTCTCATTGTTGTTTTTATTTAAAAAGTCCGCCAATTTCTCCACTATCTCGTCCGGGTTCGTCCGGTGCTTGGCTATCTCGGCCGCAAGCATGGTGACCTGCCGCAACTCCCGCTTCTCCTTGTCCTCCGCCTTCTCGTAGATACTTTTGACCTCTATAGCAGCCACGCCCATCGCCCCCAACAGGGTGACGACAGGGAAAACCGGTATGCCCCAGCCGTAGAACTCCTGCAAATACCAGATGCTCGCCATCTGCATTGCGTCCACCACCACCAACGCCAGCAGCGCATTGTAGTAGCGGGCTATCTTCCGGACGGTCCTTTGCCAACCGTCCGACACTATCCGCTCGCCCCTCTGCTTGGCTTTCCTCGTCCCCGCCCAAAAGTCGAAAGCGATGAAAAACAGGGGGGTTATCAGGATAAAAAACAGTATGGATGTCACCACGAAAAACTTTCCCGTGAATTGTATGTCTTCCATCTCCGCCCTCCTTTTTTATTTAATCTCCTTGAACTCAAACACCAATTTCCCGTCCTCCGTCCGCATCGTCAACAGGCGTGTCCCACTCCTGGATATGGCAGTTGGGCAGGTCGTTGTAATGAAACGTGGACGCACCCTCCGGCGCTTCGATTTCGCAGACGGGCTTGTACCCGGCGGCAAGCAGTTCACGTTCCGAGCGTTGCCCGTACACTTCCCTTCCTTTCTCCACTTCCGTTATTTCCAGCTCCCCGTCCTCTCTTCTTTTCCCTAACTTCATAGCTCAAATGTTTAAATGGTTTAACAAATGTGTTTATCGAGTATAAAGATACGTAATCTTCCTTATATTTGCGCTTCAACCTGCATGTTAATTTGCCGTTTTTACCCACAAAGAACAACCATGTGCCGAATTTGTCCAAAACCATGCCCGATATGCGCATCATGATGTTGTAAGCGGCACATTTGCGCATCATGCCGAAATAGCTGTTGACGCTCGCCATCAACCTTTTTGCGGACTCCAGCGAGGGCGATTCCGATTCGGTTAGCACTTTGCGGTAAAGCGCACCCGCCACCCGGTTGGTGATATACATCCTGTCCTCGTGTATTACTTTCCCGCAAAATTTCAAGCCGTGCCGTGATGGTTGGATATAGTACTTGTTTGGGTGGAGGGGCAATCCCAGCGTTCCAAGGGTTTTGCATACAAGCACCCTTGCCCTTCTGATTTCCTCCACGCTGCCGGCCACAAACCCCATGTCGTCCACAAACCTCGTGTAGCCTATCCTTGCGCACATGGTGGTTATAACGTGGTCGAGTATGGCGAGCAGGAGGTTGGCTATCAATTGCGAGTAAAAATTTCCGATTGGCATCCCAATCCAAGGAGGGTTGTTAAACATGCTCTTGTTGGATGCAACGTGCTCCCAGAGCCTTATGTCGCAAGTCCTTATGCAGTTGTCGGTGGGGTCGTAGCTTAGCAATATGTAAAGCAACGCCATCTTTTGACGCTTGTGTATGCCCGTATAATGGATGTCGGCATACATGGAGAACACGCTGAACGCCTTGCGCCTGTCTATCGACATGAAGAACCCTTTGACATCCATGCTTGCGACATAGCATGGTCTTCTGCCTCCTCCGGATATGCGCCTGATATTGTCTTGTATCTGCAGGCATGCCGTCTCCGCCGAATGCCCTTCACGGTTTCCGTGGCTGACGTTGCCGTTTGCTTTGTGCACTTTCTCCGCAACCTCTATCAGCATCGGTGCGACATAGTGGTGCACGATACGGTCAAGGTAGTTGGCTGCAAACACCTCACGGAACACGGGGTAGGACAGGACGAAGCAGTAGCTTGCCCCGGGGTAGTATTCATTGGCAATCACATTGTTGACAAAATAATACAGCTCGGCAAGGTGGTAATGGATGCGGTTGGGTTCTGCCTTCTGCTTCTTGTTCCGCCAGCAGTTCCGCTCTGCACCGAACCACCCATCAATGTCTTCGGCTAATTCGGAGGCGAGCGCAACGTAATTCCTGTTCCACGTGTTGTTCGTGTTCACGTTACCATTGTCCATGTTCACGTTCCACGCATTCAACGAGTTATTACGCACAACCGACCCCTCTTCTCCGCTTGTAGATGTAACTTGCGGGTCCACGCAAGTAGGGAGACCTTTAATCAAAGACTGCTCTCCTGTCATAATTCAAGATTTTACAGTTCCGGCAGCGTCCATCTTGGACAATTGGCTTATTATGTCGTCGCAAATCACGTCTATGACGGCCGCCTGCCGCTCCAAGCAGCCGCCCAATGCCGTGATTAGATAAATGCCGCTTTGTATCTCCATCGCCAACTCCGTTGCACGCTTCTTGTAGTCAAGCCCCCTCAGTTGCCGGAGGGCGTAGTAAAAGAGCGTGTTCCCTCTCTTCAACTCATCGTCTATGTAGTTGTAGGATATCGCACGGTAGGCTTTTGAACGGATAAGCAACAAATACTTGTTCAGTTCGACAACCTTGTTGATGATGGGTGCGTTCAGCCTGCTGCGATGGGTTCTGTTCACCTTCTTGCCTCCCTGTATTATGTTTGTCAATCAATTAATTCTCTCTTTTTTTGTTTTGGTTTCCTGCCCGTGCATCCGCACGGACGGAGGACGGCTTTGCCGTCATAAAGCGGAGGCGAGCGCAACGTAACTCCTGCTCCACGTGCTGCCCGTGCCCACGCTACCACTGACCACCTTCACGTTCCACGCATTCAACGAGACAGCACGCACAACCGACCAAATCCAACTGGTTCGTATTGTCGGTATGTCACTCCTTCCCTCTTTACTGCGAAGGTACGAAATTAATCCGGATATTATGCTCCTGTTCGTCCAATATGGATATAAAATCTTCTCGTTCGGTATAAAAACAACGGCATTGTTCCTTTTCCCGTCCTCCCCGTTGGCATAATAGGCGATAGGGGAGTCGATAATGTTTTTTTCTTGCGTGTTCTTCCCCGGATTGCTTATGTAAGGGGTGATGATATACCAAAATCCGCCTACGGCAACGGCTTCCGCACCTTTCGCCCCTGGCACGAGCAAGGGCTTGCTTCCCGAATTGACACCCGTGCCGTTCATGTCCACCCCGTTCTTCTTCTGCTCCTCGTATATCCAATCACGGATAGCCTCCGTAAGGTATGCGGTAGTGCCTTTGTGTTTGTTGTTGATATTGTACTTAGCCAGCAGCCCTGTCTTTGAGCCTCCTACGTAAAAATACATGTCCTCCCCGGCAGCGGCTTGGCTTCCTGCCGCATTGAGGATGGTCACGGGTGCGTACGTGCCGTCTGCCGAATCTGTCGCTATGCCCGAGCATACTGCAAACCTGTGCCGCATCCACTCGTTTTGCACGTACAGGGCATGTGTCCTCTCCTTGCTGTTGTCAGCAACCATCGCATTGGTATTGCCGCATCCTTTCGCCATCGTCCACTGCTGCCCGGTGTTGCCGCATTTGAGTATAAGGTTCTCACCATTATCCTCCACGCTCCATGCCCGGCTGTGGTAAGAGCCGATAGACCCGTCATTTGCGGCTTCGCCCGTGTCGTTGCCGCTTGCGGCTGCGGTGACTTGGTCGTACTCATAGATGGAGTGCCGCATTTGTTCGGACGGTCCTGCGACCGTGCCCGTCACATCGTATGTCTGTCCGGTGTAAGGCCAGTAGAGCACCGCCTTTTGCCCGTTGCACTCGATGCTGAACCCGACAGGCTTCGGCATCTTTGCCTTGTCGAATTGTGCCGCAACGGCCATGGCATTCCACTCCGCTATCGTGTAGCACTTCAGGGCATCGTCCACGATGCGTATGTGGCGGTTGGACGGCACTGCGTCGGTAGAGCCGTCCTGGTTGGTCACGGTGGTGGTCTGCACCTCCAAAAACAGCGATGCGGACTCCAAGTCGTTCTCTTGGATTTTGCCCTCCAATGACGCAAGGGCGGACTTGACCTCCCCGAGCGTCACGGCTTGCGCGTCCATGCCCCCCTTCACGTCCTCCACCTTCCCGGCTATCTCGTCCGCCTTTTGCCCGTTGCTGTCGAGCTTCCCGGTGTGCGATGCCAGCACGGTGTCCTGCCGCCCGATTGCGCTTGAGATGCCGTCAATCTTTTCCCCCTGCTGCGTGATTAACGCTTTCAGGGCTTCCATGTCCTCCCCTCCGCCGCCTCCGGAAGGACCGTCAAGCACATATATTTTTGCCGGCACGGCTTTGGTGTTGAAGTCAATGTAAAAGTTCTGGGCGGGGACGACCCCCAAGATGGTCTTCTCCACCACCTTCACATCGTCCGCATAGCCCAGCAACGCTGCGGACGGCACGAATTTCCCCGTGTCGATTGACTTCATGAGCGTGCAGCTGCCCGCCTTTTCAAACTCCACCCTTACCGCCATGCTCGTCCCAGTTGCCGCAAAAGTGTCCGAAACGTACCTGCCTTCCGACAGGCTGAATTTGATTTCCCTCATAGTTTTCTCCTCCCTTTTTTACGTTATAAAATTAGTCATTTCACTCATACATCACAAGGTAATGCGATTCCGCCTTGAGCGCATTGTTGATATACAGTTCCAACTTGCCGTTTGCCGGCAGGTTTTCGTTTGCGTGCTCCTTGTCAAATGTCCACTGCTGGTAGCCCCCGATTGAGCCGGGCGTGTCGAACCTGTCGATATAATAGACCCTTTCGCCCTGCGTGTCCGTCACGTGGGCGACGCACTGGTTTATAATTTCGCTGCTCCCGGTCGTGTTTTTTATGATGACCGTGTAGGTCAGCACGCCGTTTGCGTACACGCCACGGATGGACGCCTCGATGGTGGATGCCTTGATGGTCACCTCGTGCACCGTCGCCATCGGTATCGCACAAAACTTGGACGGTCCCTCGGATGATACGTAAAATCCGGGTCTTTTGCATTGCGATATAAACGCCACCATCTGAGCCGTACCCGTTGTAAATATCGTGTCGCTGTTGGCATTGACGGGCACGGTCACGCTCATGCTTCCGGGCTCGCTGTTGGTCATCCAATAGACCTTTGTGCCCCTTTTGATTGCCAAGCCGAAATACCATTTAGTATCGAGCTGGTTATAGATGTCCTCCGGGGGTATCTCGTAGTCCGTGTAATTGCCGTTTTTGTACATTGCCGTCACTGACAGGCTCGTGGCGGACTGGTACAATATCCCCGCCATGGGCACGTCACGCAGCACTGGCATGACGGTCGGGTTGTACCCTGCGAAGTCGCCAAGCCTGTAATTGTTCTCCGGCTTATTGTGCGAGTATTGCCGCTCCCCGTTGGCAATCGACTCAATCAACGCCTCCGCCGTCGCATGCTGCTTGATTTCGATGCCGCAGTCCAAGTTGCTCCCCTTCCACCAGTCGGTAGGTCGGTCTGTAAAATGATGGATGACGGGCTTGTATTTGCTCCAAATGTTTATCCTGTCGGAGGTGCACAGCTTGGACAACCGTGTCTCCAGCTTGCCGTTGACCACTTCCCCGATTGTGCAAGCCACATGATATAATTGTCGTATATTCGTCTTAGGTATGTTCATACCGCACCTCCTTTCAGCCTCTCTACCTCCTGCATCAGCAAGGCGAGTTTTGATTGCAAATCGTCAATAGTTTGTTGTTGCTCTTTAATCAACATATATAACTCCTTGCAGCCCTGGAAGGCGATTGCACCCATGCCACCGTAGTTCATCGTGTAATAATCACCCATCATCCCTACGTTTGCAGCCCAATAAGGCAATACCTCTTGTGCTATATATCCGATTTGATGCGATTGTTCAGGGTCTTCGTTCATGTAAAACTCAACCACTCTTACATTTTGCATCCCCTCTAAGACATTCTCAATTGTATTAGTTAGCGTTTTAATCCTTATGTCCGAATTTTGGGAGAGACTGCCTTTTATTGTTAATGCTCCAGTGTTTGATAATACCATCTGTTTCCCACTCTCGGAAGTACCAAATTGTAATACGTCGCCAGGGAATGGGTTAATATACCATTGAGATGGTTGTCCGTTCTTTATTCTAAATCCATTATATCCAGCACCGTTTACGCTGATGGGTCCTTTTACTGTTACCCAGCTTTTGATAGTTCCTCCCGTTAATCCGTCCACGCTCGTTACCGAGCCGCTACCTGCTGGTCCTTGGTCGCCTTTGGGTCCTTGAGGTCCTTGAGGCCCGGTATCTCCTTTGGGTCCTTGTGGCCCTTGCAACCCTCGTGGTCCAGTTGCCCCGGTCGCCCCCGGGTCGCCTTTAGGTCCTTTGATATTGACGGACGCAGGGGTTGATTCGCTCTCGCTGAGCGTCCATGACAGCACACCGCTTGTATTGACGGACGGTCTCCAATACTTGACGACTCCGCTGCTTCCGCCCCCTTGCACGGTGCAATAGAGCTGCCCGCTGCTGTTTTTTTTGATTGTCGAGTTGTCGTACTTGACAAGACCGTAAGTCGTATTGTCCGCAACGGGCACGACACCTGTAAATGCTGTCGTAGTACTATTCGCCACGACATCGCCCGGGGCTGTAAAGTTTTTGCCTGCAAACTTAAAATCGTTCGATGCTGTGTTGCTCGTGCGGATTAGATAATCATCACTGCAAATAATAGTAGTAGAGCCGTAATCAGTCCATTTCGATGTATTACTGTTCCCTTGGTTTACATGTAGTTTAGCATACGTATTGCCAAAGATGCTGATATAAGGGTTCATTTCCCCGTTGATATTAGCCCCGATATTGATTTTATAAGTATCAGTGCTAAAAGGTCTTTTCAGGGTCATCAACAGGGGACCGCTCATATCATCTCCTGTCTTTTTGACATAATTGCTTAAAGCAGCAACTGTTGCAAAATTTGGAAGCGTCTTTTCCGTACTGCCATCATATTCACCGCCGCTCCACGACAATTTATAGGGGTTTTTGCGGTCATTAGACAAACGGTAATCGTTGCCTTGGCAAGCCGTGCCGGCTATCGTGCCGTACTTGACGCTAAGCTCATTGCTGGCAGACATTTGCAGTCCTTCGCCAACCGTAAAGTTGACTCCACCCCCAGCAAAATCGGGGTTGACGTACCACCCTTTAGTGTTTGTATCATAAAGCAATCCGCCGCCCTGCTTAGCCCGGAACAACCCTGTAGTCGTGTAGTCTGCTGCGACAGGCAAGCTCTCCTCCGGCACGTCCCCGGTGGAATTGGCGATAACATCCCGTTTTGCAAATAATGTATAATCGGTGTCAACCGTCCATCTGTCAGGATCATCCGGGTAGCCATGTTTGTTCAATGTAAACAAACCTTTGTATTTTGACAGCGACTCCATAATCAACCTCTGTACACGCCCATATCCATCCTGTATGGACTTGTTAAGGTCTGCCAATGCCTTCACCTCGTCTATGCTTTGGTTTGCATTGATGACCTCCTCCTTTATTTCTGTCGTGTTCCCCTTTATTTTCTCCTCGCCTATTGTTATCGTTTGTTCGGTAGGATAGTCGAGTTGTTTTTCTACTTTGAGCACACGTGTGGAAAGCGTTTTACTCCCGCATTTGTACAATACAGACCTCCCAACTTCTATGTCGATGTTGCCGGACTTGAAAGCCACAGGATTAGATTGGAACGTGTAAGAATCCCTGTCCTGCTGCCGTTTTCCAATCTCTTTCAATAGTTCTTGAGCGAGTTCGGCTTGTGCCGAGGATACATATTCATGTGGCATTTTTATATTATACAGCACCACCATGTCTCCGTCCGATGGAATGATGGATGTTGTTCCCGGTACAATTATGCCGTTCTCCTCTACAAAGTTAATCTCATATTCTTGCGTATCTTCATGATACGTCAGCTTGAAGTCACGCCCATTGAGCTGCCCCGATTCAAAGGATGCAGACAATTCGAGTCCGGGAAGAAGCATTCCATCCGGGTTGTCAACCTTGTCGTAAGTGGTATTGTTTAAAGTAAAGCCGGGTATCTTGAATTTCCAAATAGCATATTGCTTATATATCGGGTTGCCTCCGCTATCAACACCGACCTGAATTTTATCTCCTTCAGAATCCCTTAAGTCATTCAACTGTGCGCTTACGCTTGATATCGCAAGCTTGGAAGATGGATATATGTCATCGAAGATCAAAGTTTTGACAAATACCTCTTCCTTATTCAAGTTGTCACGTATATCTATATATCCCCCCGGGTATACATCCGGATTGAGTGTAAGCCTCTTGTTGACGAGCCCGTTTGTGAAACCACTGTCGTTGTAGTCTTGAGTGATGTTACGTGTTGACCCGAACGCATAGAACCTCGTGTAATATCCTGATTTGTTCTTCGTGATGAAAGGCGAGCCTATGTTTCTGCCCACTTCTAATGTTATTTCACTTCCATATTGGCATTTGGATAGGTGTATGGTCGTCCCATCCACCCACCATTCCGTGTCAAATGCGTCCGCTATCATTCCCAGAGCATCGAATATGGATACGTTTTGGAACGACAGATATTCCATTTTTTCATCAGCGATAGAAGAGTCAACAGAGAAAGTATAGGATGAACCGGTGTATTTCTTCAATGCCGCAATCACCCTTTCCATAAACTGTCCGGGGTAAGCAGTAAGTCCCCAGTCGGTCTCTTCCGTATTATCAGAGACGAAGAAGAACGGCTTTTTTGACCACTCCGCAACTTCATCATAGAACAGAGGAGAGTACTTGCATTCAACTTCATCCGACATATCGGGTTGATAAGGTTCGAGCAACTTGAATTTCTTTCCCCCGACCGTTATGAAAGCCCCTGCCTCCAACTCATCGTGCTTGTTGCTGTTCCATGACAACTGTATATAACTCTTGGACATGAGCTCTGAATACATTCTGCACTCTTGCGTAATAGGGACGCTTAATAGCGTCTTTCCGGATATGTCTTTTATATCTATCATAACTATGGTCAATTATATGTTACCCTCTGTCCGTCGGGTCGGGTTCATTGAATTTGGCTGACATTTTCCCGAACATCCTATTCTTGCATTGCCCGTATGTGACATTCTTCCCAGTATATGTCAATTTGTACACGTCGCTGCTATTATCGGGGACGCTAATGGAGACAGCCCCTTTGTAAAGCTCTGACAGGAAAGCTTTTTTCTTGGATTGATAGTCGGCCTTGGAGCGTCCTTGTATCGTGAAAGGTAATGTCAAGTCCCTTTCATCTACTTTTACCTCATCTATTATTACCCGCTTCCCATGCTCCAGCCTTGATTTGTTTTCTATCAATGGCTTTGTAGGAACAGGGCATCCCAGTGCGTCCAAGAAACCTGCTCCCATTCTCACTCCCCACTCGGATAACGCATCCTTCCCGTTTATTAGTAAATCAGCCATAATATCATAAATTAGATGTGTTCTTTTTTACTTCTGCAATATCTTTTTGCATCTGCTGTATCGGTTTCACAATTGCACCCGTATTCTCCGTTATTTGCACGAGTTCAAGGTATGAATTTGCAATAAGCGTCCTTGATTCGTCCGCTATACCCCTTATCTCAATATTGGATGAAATGAGAGTGTCGGCTTTCAGGCTTAGTATGTCGAGCGTCTCTGCCTGTGATGAGTTCAAGGTCTTTATTTCCTCTCCCGACATTTGCAATGCCGTGAATCTCCCATCAAGCCTTCCTGCGCTTTCTTGCGACATGGTTTCAAACCCTCCTCCCGTAGCTGTTTGTTTGTACGCCTCATCATATCCGGTCACTTTGTTTATCGCCTCTACCTCGTTACGAGCGGATGATGCGTATTCTTCATATTCCCTTCGCAACTTGTCTATGTTTTCTTCCAATACTCCTTTCTTGGCGAAATCGGCCGCCTTTTTGTACAAGTCCTGAAGCTGCTTCTTATATTCAGTTGCGATGTTGTCTTTTATCAATGCGTCACGAACATACTTGGTGAAGTTTTTTGCCAAATCCTCGCCTTGCTTGTCCATGTCGCTTATCATTGAGACAAAATCTTCATAAAAATCATCCCATGATACCGACAGCAACGCTTCTCCAAGACCAAGCTCGTCATCCTTTACGGCTTGTATCTTGTCAGCATAGCTCCTTATTGCCTCTCCGAGAGTATCACCCAGCAGCGAAAGAGCTTTTGTGTCTTCTGACAATCTCACAAGGTCTTCATCAGACAGCTTCCAAATGAAGTCCATGCGTCCGAAGTCTTCGATGCTCTTAGCGACCACCCCAGTTGCCTTATTGTAATAATCCCTTAGCGAATCGTATCCTTCCTGATAGAACTTCCTCACTTCCGCATTTCCGGAATTTAAATCATCCTTCATCTTTTTGCGTATCTTAACTCCTTCCGATGCGGAAGAGCCTATCCCCAACAAGCCTTTTGCCGCACCGCTGTTGAGCCATGTTTGGCTTTGCGATTTGATTGCAGTAGCCGATTCCTTCTCCAGCTTGACCAATTGCTCGTAGTATGATATCGTCTCCCTCATGGAGTTCTTGGCATCTCGCATGGAACTGTTCAAGTCGCTAATACTACCATCAAGCAGTTTTATGTAATTGTCAAGAGTATTGACATAATCCGTCAGCGTCGTGTCTGCAGAACCTCCGAACATCGTTGTGATGAGTTGCACTGCCTTCAAGGCCGCTTCTATTATGGCAAGGACAGCAACTGACTTCTCCATGTTGCTTAGAGATGTTTTGAACATGTCAACACCCCTTGCCATTGACACGCCGGCCAACACGGCATTACCAGCCAATCCGAGCATCTCTCCCGACACTCCTCCTATGATGTCCCCTGCTTCCTTCAACGCCTTGGAGTAGTCTTCCACGGTCTCCATGAGCTTGTTGAATGACTTCTTTTGCTTGTTGCCAGCCTCTGTCATCTTTTGAGCCGATTTAATCATGCCACCGGACGAGGACTCCATCCCTTTTGTGTCGTTTTTCCCCTTCGCCTCGTCATAGGTTTTTTTGTATTTATCGAACTCTTTCCTTGCCCTTGCGTACTCAATCCTTGCGGTTCTCATAGATTCTATTGGCTTTGACAAGTCCATGGAATCTTGCAGCTTCATTATGGCGTCCGCCACGGTTTTTATTTGGTCAGGTGACAAATCTTTGGATGTGTCGATGAACATTTGCAGTTGCTCCTTGGCCGCCCTTAACGCCTCCGGTGCGGTATTTCCCAAATCCCCGAAGATGTATTCCCAGTTTATGTTCTTCTTTAGTTCATCGAAATCCAGTCCGTCAAGAGCTTCCTTCAATCCTGATTTCACGAATTTTATTTGATATTCCCTGTCGATATCAGTGATATCCTTGTTTTTGTTTATTGCGCTTATTTTATCCTCAGCCTCTTGAACCAGAGCTATGCGCTTCTCCTCGTAACTGCCGTAATCCTTCAAAAAAGCCTGTATGGTCTTTCGCTCATCCTCTTTTCTCTTTTCGTTAAACTCTTTCACGTTCCTTGCATACGATTCTTCTTGCGCCTTGATGAGTGCATCGAATTGAGCCATTTCTTCCTTTGACAGAGTGACGGTAGATGGGTCGAACGGTTTGCCGTTGCTGTTAGGATTCCTTTCTGCTTCAAACCGTGCAGCATCCTTCTTCTTCTGCAGATAGTCTTCCTTCTGCCTGTTTATAGTCTCCATTTCCTTCTTGTGCTCCAATGACATTAATGCCATGGTCTTGTAGTATCCTTCTTCTTTTGCCTTTATGGTCGCCTCTGCGACTTGGTGCTCCATGTCCTGCGCTGCCCTTTTTCTTTCCAGCGTCAGCTTCCCAATCCCTTTCAGATACTCTTCATGCTCTTTTTTGTCCTTTTCTATAGCCTTCCCCGTTTTACCTCCTAGGTTTTTAAAAGCCTCTTCTGCCGCCTCGGCTTCTTTGACGGCTTTGAGGTAATCTTCCTTGTTTTTGCCCTTTGCGTCTTCCACCGCTTTCTTTTTTGCCTTCCATTCGGATTCTGCTTTTTTGTAAGCTTCCCTGTATGTCTCCTTAGGCTTGGATTCGGCATCTTCTTTTGCTTTCAACCTGGCTCTATCGTATTTGTCCAATTCTTCTTGGGTTTTGTCGTATTTAGCTCTCTCGGTCTTGAGCTGCCTGATAAGGACAAGGCTCGCCAAGCCTGACGCTTGCGGGTTTTGGGATGCGAAGTCAATGCTTTCCCTCAATCTTTTCATTCTCTCTGCCGATTCGTTCTTTTGCCTTATGAGTCCATCCCGATAACCTTTGTCTCGCTCCTCGTTAAGTTTCTTGTATGCCTCTGTCGTTCCCATTACTGCTATCTGCTCCATCGTGTAGCCTTTCACTATGTTCGGGAAAGCATCTTGGAGGGCTTGGTATGCCTGGACCTTGGCCAAGTCGGTTTCAGCTTCGTCTTGTATGGCTCGTATGAGGCTCTCAGCACGTGCCCGTCTTTCATCCAACGACTCATTCAGCCTGTCCAATGCCTCTTTGTGCCGCCTTGCCCCGGCTTCCGCAGCCGATGTTGAAGATGTAAGCTTCCACATGGCCGTTCCTATGCCTATTATGGCTGTAGCCACAAGAGCGTAGGGATTTGCCCTCATGACGCTATTAAGGGCTGCTTGTGCTGCCGCATAAGCCTTTGTTGCTTTTATATTGGCGAGAAGGGTCTTGTTTCTCACCTGCTCAATTACAATCGTCGCCATCACTGCCGCCTTGTACGTTCCATATATGGCTGCAAGTCCTGTTACTACCTTTCCTATAGTTTCATAATTCTCCACGAGCGTTGTGGCAAGTTTTATGCTACCCATGATAGCCCCCTCCGATTGTTTGCCAATCTTGTTGAAAGCAGAATCCACAGCATCAGAAAGCATGGACAGTTGCCCATTTATTGTCTCCGACGCGTTCATGGACATGTTGTAGAACTTACCTCCAGCCGATGTTGCGTCTATGAACGCCTGCTGTACCATACTTGTGGAAATAGCCCCCTTGGACATATTTTCCTTCAATAAGGATATGGACTCTCCTGTTTTATCAGCAATTGCCTGTAGGGGATTAAAACCGGCATTTATCATTTGGTTCAAGTCTTGCCCCATCAATTTGCCCGTTGATGACATTTGCGAGAAGGCAAGCGTCAAGGATTTGAACTTCTGATTGTTTCCCATGGAAATGTCTCCTATCGCACGTATATACGAAGGCACTTTCTCGGCTTCTATGTTGAATCCAAGCATCATTTGTGTAGCTTCGGTGACATCAGAAAATTCCAAAGGCGAAATTTTGGCGTATTCCCTTACTTCTTCCATCAATGCATCAGCCTTCTCTTTTGACCCAAGCAATGTTTGTATGGCGGTGTCCGCCTCTTGGAACTCGCCTCTGACCTTTATCATGTCGGAAATCAAATCCTTAACCGCAAGTACCCCTATCAGCTTCTTTCCCAACCCCAACATGGACTTCGCCATCTTGTCCGTGGCTTCCGTGTTGTCTTTGCTGTCTTGCCTATACAATGCGTATTCATCCCTGAGCCTTTTCAATCCCAGCCTTGCCTCCGCTTGCTGTTGGGAGAGATTGAACAATGCTGCCTTTTCTTCCTCAAGTGACTTCTTAGCCGCCGTGTATTCTCCGAGCCAGTGCGAAGCGGCACCTGGATTTCCCTTCTTTAATGCCTTTTGGTAAGACTCTCCGAGCTTCCTTACATCATGTTCCACATCCTTGATGACCCCCTTCTGCGCTATCATCTTCTCTGTCATATCATTGATGGCAGATGATGCGTCATAAACCTTCCTTCTGTACCCTTCGCCTATTTCTACGGCGGATTTTGCAGCTTCAGCTGTCAGTTTGGAGAACTCCTTGCTTGCTACCTCAAGCCTCTTCTCAGTAGCCTCCACCTCCTTTCCGGGCATGGAACTCCCGAACTTCTTGAGTTGCTGTTCAAGCCTAACAACCTCTTCCCTTAACTTTTCCACCTTCTCCCAGTCGGCCCTAACTTTGAAATACAATTCAGCCATATATCAGTCGAATTTAATATCCATGTCTTTTTCAGTCACTTCATTCATTTTTTCCCCGTAACAAACACGGAGCTTGTCCTTTTGCATGATTATCAAGTTGCGATAAGGTATAACCTCCACCACTTCGCTATAACTGAGGTTTAGGTTGTCCATGAACGACGCAATCTGACCGAGCATGCAGTCGTTGCCTATGGTCTCTGTTTCGCTATCAGGTTTGCTACGTTCCTCGCTAAATCCGATAGCTTCAAAAAATCCTTTGTACCTATCAACGAATAAGCTTCGCACAACGCGTCCACGACCTCTTCATGCGTACCTTGGGATATTTCAGTACTTAGCAGGTCGTCTCCTTGGATGAAATAGGAAAGAGCCCTGGAAGCTGCCTCCATGTCAGCCGACATGACGATATCCTTGATAGTCTTTCCGTTTATGTTGGAAAGACACAATCCAGCACCCGCTATCTTCTTGATCGTAGGTGGCATTATCACATACACCTTGCTGTTTATCACCACAGCCTTGCAGTCCAGTCCTAAGATTGCGCTGCTTACTATCTTTGCCGCATTGCCCATATCTTATCAATCAAATGAAGGCGGGTATCTCCCGCCTTCCGTATCCGTTAAAACTGTTGTCAGATAGGAGATCAAAGACGATTCATGACAAAGTTATTTGAGTTCCATCAAACCAGTACTCATCCTTCACTCCCTCATTTTGGCTCTCCATCGCCACGGCAGTCAACCCAAGCCCAAGGTTCTTCTCTGCCGTGGTGGTTTTCCCTATGATTCCGGCGTTGGTGAACACAACGAAGTTTCCAGTTTTTGTCTGTGCCGCTATCGCCTTGTATACCAATTCTGCACTGTCCGGTGCAGACCACCCTATTTCCGTTTCATTTTCCTTCTCGACAGTGCCGCCTTGCAAGTCCGCCTTGGTTTGGAAATCATACTCTCCGATTGTGAATGCAATGGTCTTGGCACCATTGTCGGTCTTGTCGCGATAATACGTACGGCCTGTAAGCTCGTTGATGTAATCCGTAACGCTTGGGTCGTCCTGTGTGTATTGGAACGTATCCTTGTGCGAGTTCTTAATCTCTTTGGCTGACTTTATCCATGCCGCCAAAGATGTCTTTGTGACGGCTGCCGTTATGGGCTCACCGTACCATAATCTTTTTACACCTATGAATGGTTTCATAACTATCAAACATTTAAAACTTTAAACAATATTCTTACATTGACATAGTGGCATCCGGATACTTCGTCATAATCCATTCCTATGGAGAAAACCCCGTAGTCGTAGCTGCTCCCGTTATACTCCCCCGTGGACTCGAAGACATACTTTGCCTTTTTTGCAAATTCCCCAAGCCTGATTGTGTCAGCCTCCCCTTCTTCCTTGTCTGGGACGAAGATGTTCACTTCTACGAAGGAATCTTCCCATATCTTGCCCTTCTGTTGTTTTTTTGAATGGATAGTAACGCATTCTGATGTTACCCTTCCTCTCAATTTTCTACCGTCCGGAAAGACCGTGATTCCCAATGGGCGGCAGTCATTGTAGATAATGTTGGCCGCATCCGCATACGTTATCATTCCAATTCCTCCTTTAATTTGTTACAAACGAACAGAGCCGCCCCGCTCAGCACTTCATATCCCTTGGATTCTACATCGGACGCATAACTATATCCCTTCTCTGATTTTGCATCGTTGGTAAGGACCAATCCTGTCTCGTCAACATCGTAACCATTGGAAGTCCTCAGTTTAAGTGTATGGTCTTGGTAATTGCCGTTTTCCTCTGCATACTTGACACCATCCTCTCCTGCATCTATCATTTTTTTCTCGACCTCCCAAGTGCCTTCGCTGAAAAAACCTTCGGTGTCGGAGAAATCGAATTCAAATCCAAAATTCACCATAACCGAAATAATTGCAGTTTCTTGGTTTCTTTGCCACGACCCCTTCGCCTCTTACCCTTTCACCTTCCATACACCGCACCTCCTCGCCGCCCTTGAAGGCAATATTCCTCTCGCAAACCACATGGTATTTGGAATCATAGGTGATTCCGTTCTCTGACACGAGTTTGGTGGTCGTGTCATCATCACACCTGCATTTGCATACGGCTTCCCATGTTTCTTCCTTCGCTGCGACTGGTCTTCCGTATTCATCCCTTGTGTACCCTGAGGTTTTCTTCAGATATAGAGTGTGGGGAGCGTAATTCATAAAAATGTAATTTTGGGATCGTTGCTTAATTCGTCTACCACACCGAGCCTTTTGCACTCAAGCCTGTAGAACTTTATCATACCGTTGGTGTCCCACGACATAGAAAACCCACTCTCGCTTATGGACGAGGCACGGCCCAGGATGGATGGTATGTATTTTACAATACCATACCTTATCCTGTTTATGTTGCCTTCACCCACTTCCGAATTAAGGGCTACGCCAGCTTTGAGACTGATATCCAAGAGACCGGCTTCCGACATGTTAAAGCCGAAATCCCCAAAGGTCTGCCGTATATAGTCCTCCGCCGTCATGTTCATGAGTTCATTGTCGTAAGGTCGATATTCACAATCTTGTTAGGGGCGATAAACTCCGGAATCCATTCTGCTGAGTACTCCATGTACCGTCCTTCTTCATCACGATAGTTGCATATCGCCATCGATCCTTCGCTTATCGAGTAATTGCGTCCCGGCACTGGGTCGGTAACCACGTAAGGTCTGTGGTAACGCATACGCAACACCTCATCCTGAGGTAGCAAAGTTATCTTGTCGTTTGCATATATTTGGACGTTGTTGCCTGACTGGTCTTCCACGTAGTCCTCCTTGATTTCAATAGGAGGAAGACCGATTCCTGTGAACACCTCCGATGCCATGCCAGATGTTATCAATCCTCCTCCCACGTAAAGCTGGCTGCTTCCAAGAATCATCTTGAACGTGTCCCCGAAGTCTTTGCATCCAACAATGTTCTTGTTGAATGTCGAACGTGACATGATCATCTTCGAGAACATTCCGTAGGACGAACTGAGCTCTTCAATCTTGGTTTTCAGGTAAGACACGAATTGGAGCTTGTCCGACTGCTCAGGTGTCAGTTTGGCTAATGGCAAACTGATGTCAAGCAATTCAATGTTCTCTTTGTTGTCGGCGAGATGCACGACAGACTTGCCCGTCATTAACAATTCACCTACCACAATGTCCATGCGTTTGTGAGGCGCAAGGAGAACTTGGCGGTAGTCGTCATAGATAAAATCGATGATTTCGGAAAGGATTGCTCTTTGATCTCCTGTGTTGGAGGCATTGAACTTGTCGAGGATGTCCTGTAGTTCCGTCAGACGGTCCACGTCCATCTGATATCGGTCTCCCAAATATGCTATTTCGGTGTATCCCGAACCAAGCGAACGTCTTTCCCTAATCGGCTTTTGGTCGTTCTTCCCTATGATAGAGCCCGCCACAACTCCGGTGACAGTGCCAAGGTAAGTCTTGAACACTCTTGTTTCCGTCTTCCGGAACGACCCGTACTGCCGCCAATAGATTTTGTCCTTGCGTGTCTGTAGAACACGGTCGATAACAGCATCTACGATAAGCGGGTCGGAAAACAGAGTCTGTATTGTTAGATTCATTCCACTCTCTTTTTAAAATTAATAATCAAACTGGAATCTGCATGTCAGCCCAACCTTGTCTTCTGCATGGATAGGTATGGCAAGCTTGGATTCCTTAACCTCATACGCCTGCATCAACAACGTCCCCATTACCGGGCCATCGTTTTCTACTTTAATTTCCCCGTAAAGGACAAAGTTGGCAACGTTCTTCTTTTTTGTACCTCCTGCTGCTGTAGCCTCAAAAAGGATACTTCCCTTTTCAACATCCTCTCCTAATGCGGCTTTGATAGTGATTTCGTCAAAGTCGGGGCTTGAGTGGTCTATTCCGGAAACCTCAGCCCCCTTGCTGCCGCTGCCTATGAACATTCCTGCATACAACAACGGATTTTTCTTTACTTTGATTTTGAGGCTGGAAGCCCCATTTACGTACTTCTCGTACACCTCCATGTTCCTCACTGGAACAAATGTCCGCTTTCTTAAGTCTGCCTGCACTGGCATGAATACAGGAAGGGTAGAGCCAGCCACAAGGTTAGTGGTGTCAAGACGCCATGGACCGCTTTTTCTTACCCCTGACTCTACACGGTAAAACTCCTCGGCCTTGTGTTGCGGCTTCAAATTCCATTTAGTACCTGCTGTCATTTGGTCATTTTTTAGATTCGACAATTTTTTTCGTGCCATCGGCAATCATGCTTGAAATCTCCTTATTTTCTTCTTTCAGTCTTTGCTCTGCCGTTTCAGGAGGGGTAACCCCTTTAAACCCGTCGTTTGCAAAGTCCTGTTTCAACTCCTTGAAGTAAGCGTCCAAGTCATCATCATCCTTGATGGCACATCTTTTCGCATAATTCTCCGGTATGCCGTATTCCTTGGCCTTTGACAGTATTTGGCTTTCCCTCAAGCTTTTCGCCTTATCCGCTTCATACTTATTAAGCTTTTCAGACAGCGGTGTTATCGCTGCATTTACGGCTTCTGCTATGATTTTTGCCATGTTCTTGTCGTCCGGTTCTCCTTTATCAGCATCACCGTCCCCGATTGGCAATCCGTTTTTAAGGTTATGCTTCTTCTCATAATTGGCAATAGCCGTGATACGAGCATCCCCGGCACGGAAATCTCCGTACGAGTTTAACACGTCCGCAAACCCGATGCCCTCTACGATTGAGTTCACCGCTTTCTCGTCCGTTACGCCTTCTGCTTTTTTGGTCGCTATCCGGCTTAGGATCGCAGTATCCACCCCAGCAAATTTCTGTTGCAGCCCTGCCATAATCAATTCAATGATAGTCATATCGATACTTTTTAGTTGTTTGTAAATATAACAACTATTTGTTATCAAGGATGGGAGGCACGTGCTTGGATGCTTCACCTGTCTAAGATTGTGACGAATAAGGAATAACATGACTTTTCATAGAGGATTCTTTCAAGCGGGCTTTAAGCCCGCTTGCTTACTGTATTAGAGCTTCTCTTCTTGACATGAAGTAAGACTTTTCTTCTTGTGTCAAAAATGGGATTTCTTCTATGGCATCGCACCTGTCTATGTTTTTATCAAAAGAATAGACTATCAGCTTTCTTAAGAAATTTATCCAGTTTAGGATTTTATTGTAATCTGTTGTCCCGCTGTGCTGTCTGAACTCGATAGTTTTATGACTCATGTAAGCATGTGCATTGACTTTTCTGTAGCGCGAAATGTTTATCCTTGCCACGTCATCTTTTGTACAACACCCGCTGTAGTCAAGATTAGCAAGAGTTTGGCAATATTTATTAGCTCTTCCCCTTCTTGAGGAAGGCATAAAACTGTCAATTGTTGCCTCTAACGCTTGATAGTTTTTAAATATGTTTACAAAATGTTCGTCACTCATCTTTTCTGCACCGAAATGAACGTGAAGGCCAGTTGACCGGTTAACCTTTGCGCCCACAGAATTAAGCGACTCGCACACTTTTTTAAGGCTGCTTTCACCTTTCTTGCCCTTTAAGATAGGGCTAACGACCTCTTGCCCATATTCACCACTTATAGAACCGTCACTGACAATCTTGTAATATTCTTTATTGTCCCGATGGTTGTAATTCTGCGAATATATGGCAATATTCCTTCTTGCAGCTTCTTGCAGCAAGTCGTTTCTTTGCACATTGTAGCATTCGATTTCGACACCGAACGTAAGCGTGTTGACATTGAAGCCCTTTGCAGTACTGACGCTGCCAAGCATCAACCGTATTTCGTATGGTGTGATGCCAAGTTTGACAAGGCTTATAGCCTTTGTCTGCTTGCTGTCTTTGCCGCTCATTATTTCTGTCACTTGTTCTTTCAGGGTTTTCATATTGCTGATTTTGTTGATATAATGTTTTTATTTGTTGATCAATATAAGATTGCACTTTTTGAAGCTTCTGTATTCGCCTTTTTCTGTATCAAAATACACCTGCAAATTGTCATTAGGCCTTCTACCCGTCCCTTTTGTTTCACCAACCAGCCCCTCTTTCAAAGTGCCGAATGCCTGTCTTAAGCTGCCATCTACTTTCTTATAGTAAAATTCTGCCACACCCCTTTTCAGCAGGCTTTTTAGCTTTGCGTTAAGCCAAGCTGTCTTCAAAGCCTCTGACAAGCTGTAACCATTTCTTCTTACAAACTGCCATGCAAGGTTCATTATCTCTCTCAGGCTATTTCTTTTGTCTGTGCTCATATGTATACCGTTTTTAGTTATACCTTAATTTTTTATACTGCAAATTTAGATATATCTTAATACGAAACAAAATTTAAACTTGTAATTAATGTTAATAATTTAGATTTGTCTAAATTTTATATCGGCTATGTTGTAGGTGTATCTAAATCTATCTATATTTGCAACATAATTTTAATATTCAGACACATGTTAAGAGTTAAAGAAATATGCAGGCAGAGAGGAATCAGCCAAGCGGAGCTCGCGAAAGAAATGGGGGTTTCTGCTTCTGCTTTGAACCAAAGCATAGTAGGTAATCCAAGTTTGGACAAACTGAAGGAAATTGCAAAAGCCCTCGAGGTTTCCATTTCAGAACTTGTGGGGGATGATATATCAAATAATATCATAACATGCCCCAATTGCGGGGCAAGACTTATAATGAAGAAGGAAGATGATTGTTTGCTGAAAGCTAAATAGAAGGTATGATAGGCTTGTTAGACGGGTAAAGTATAATACTTGTTTCATTTCCCATAGCATGAGGCGCATCCATGCGCTCGGTGCGCCTCATTGTCCTATTTATTATATTTTTATGAGATTGTTTTGTCTTGGCTCGGTAATTTAAAAGACAGATATGTTCTATTCTTTATTTTTACCTGATTCCTTAATTGGGTCATTCCCGATTTCGTCGAGCTCTTCTTCCACCCTGTCAGCATTGCCGGCAAAAATCACGCCCTTCCTTCTCGACCATATCCCGCCGTTTACGGCCTTGTCTGCAATATTTACCTTGTCCTCTATGTTGTCAAGCCTGTAAGGAACTATATCGGTCTCTATATCTATCGTAAGCGAAGCCTTGTCAAGCTCTGTCGGGTTTATGGATGCGCAAGCGGATACAAGGAAATTGATCCTTCGTTGGAAAAACTCCCCAAGCTCCTCTGCGTGGTTGGAAACCTCCATGTGTGTTGACATGAAAACATAATCGAAAGCGACCCCCGACAATGCATTGCCAGTCCCTTGCAACTTGTCGAAGCTTATTTGCGGGGTGTTGGTCATGGAATATGCTTTGTCGAAGAGGGTGTTCAACTCGAACTCAACTGTGGTTGGTACTTGATTCCACGTAAGGTATTGCGCATCCGCCCCCTCGCCGGTCAGCTTGACTATCTTGTCCTTTACTTTCCCCATGAACCCATCCACATCCCCTATCAGCTTCAACAATGGGAAAAAATGGTAGTCTATGCAATCTGCATAGTTTGACAACAGTTTCTCGATACGGACACGGAACGTTTTGATTTTTGCACAAAACGGCTCGCTCCTATACGCATACAATACGGGTATTTTCTTGAATCCGTGCGAGAACGGCTGTTTTTCCACATACCCTTCGCTCGCCGTTTCCCACCTGTACACCATGCTGTCTGTTATCGTCATGAACGAAGTTATTTCCGTCCCGTCGAGCAACGTCTTCTTGTATTCCCTCGAGAATGCCACCATATCTCCCTCATCATTGAAAAAAGGATATAAGATGTCTCCACGGAAAGGTGACCAAATGACGCTTTTGAGCCTTTGTGACGGCTTGGTCCTGCCTCCGAATGCCTCCTTTGCCTTGCTCCACAGTTTTGCCCAGAAAGATTCGTCTTGGACGGCATACCAGTATTCTGCCACTTCTTGCTCCGCCAGCCACGACCGTACAATCTTCTTGTTGCGGTATTTTGTCTTATTTGCCTTCAGCGTCATCTTTACCGCCTCGAACAGCTTGGATTCCCCGTTGTCCGACGGCACGCACTCCAGCGATGGTTCTATCCCGACCGTGAAAGCCGTTTGGGTGTTTATAATATCCTGCTCAAGGGGGACTACTATGCGGTTCACTTCCTCCGTGTCATACTTGGCCTCTTCGGTAACCGACTTGCCAGACTTCTCGTCATATACCGTTTTGGCCTCCTCTTTTAATATCTTCCGGTCTGGATATTTTTCCTTGTCCGTCATGATTTCATGAAGTTTTGGATTCCAGTCCTTCCACAAGGCCATCCTGTCCGGATTTTCTGTCTTCCTCCCCTTCTTCAAAAGGCGAATTTTTTCAGGTATGTCATCCAATGCGAGTATTTCATTTATCGTGTATTTCATATGACTATGTTTTAATGTGTGAATATTCCAGTTATATCCTTCGGCTTGAGAATGCGACCAAGAATATGGCCCAATATGTAATATCGAATTGGGTCGATGCAGTGATTCCATGCGTCGATAGGCTCGTTTATTAGATTCCCGTCTTTATCTTTGTCCCATACATAGTTGCGCAATTCTTTTTGGATATGGTAAGAGCGTTTCGTTACGAACAGCTCCATCTCTTGTATCTTGTCAATCCCGGCTTTGATAGAGCCGGGAAATTTGTCTACAGGGTAAATATTGACACCTCTATTTTTTATTTCTTGAATCAAGCGAGGGTCTGCGCTGTCCCCGTAAACCTTCAATCCCCAAGGCCTCAATCTCTTGGCTATGTCGTTTGTCAGCATTCCTGTTTCATAGAACAGCTCGTCCACATAAAGGCGGTTGTCAACTATCCCGCACCTGACACCAGTGGAAGGGTCGTTGGTGAAACCCCAGTCTGACGCAAGGGCGACCTTCTTACACTCGATAGGGAACTCTTCAACAATTCCCCATTTCTTGAACACGGCACCCTCCGCAACATCTGCCCAGCGTCCTATGACGACATGGGCGTATTTCTCCGGGTCGTTCACTTTCATGTATTCAACTTCCTTGAGGAACTCGTCAGACAGGTTGTCCAAGTTGTCCAAATAAGTGGTATGGATATGAAGCACATTCGGGTGTGTGGAAATCTGCACTTGTACGCCGTCTATCTCTACAACCTTATGTGAGCCCTCTATGAACCGTTTATAAACCCAGTGGTTGGAATCGCATGGGTTCATAATGACTATGATTCTGTTTTGTATGCCTTTCTTGCGGATTGAAAGCATGATTTTTTCAAACTCCATTTCACTTGTCCATTCTTCCCCTTCGTCGCACACGAACGTGGTAATTCCTTGGATTGACTTCAGCTTTGCGGTTTGATTACCGGAAGACGTTTTTATGCCACGGAACATGATCCTGCTTTTGGTCATCTTGTTAACGATATCCGTCTTTGTAGATTTGAAATATTTCCCAGTTCCATCCATCTCGACTTTCTCAAGCATCTCAGGTATGATGGACATATTGGCGGAAACCATCGTGTACCTGGTGTATAGGATTTGGTGTACTATTTTACTTATTGGGGTCATTTCAAAAGTCAAACGTTCTATGAAGGTGGAAGCATTGAATGACTTCCCAGAACCACGGCCGCCTGTAATGAGGATAATAAACTTCTCTTTGTCGGTATACAACGGATGATATATCGCCTGGGGAACTATCATTTCAACTTATCTTTAATCCATGAATCAATAGGAACGCCATGATCGATATCTTGAGGTATGTCAACATCTTCATCCTGCTTGCGTTCAACCTTTCTCCAGTCTTCATCGTAATGGTATAACCAAACAGACTGAGCCTGTAAACTGGGGGCCAACTCTCCTTCTACGACTTGAACCTCCTCTTCCCCTGTTAGATTCCCGTCCTTGTCCCTTATCTTTCTAACAGTGGTATTCTTTGTTTTAATACCACCAAGAGCCATAGCAAGAAACTTGGCACGGACAAGAGCGTTTATAGCGCAACGCGCGCGCGATAATACTTCTTTTAATTCTATATACTCTCCTTTCTTCTTGCAAAAATTTTGAGTACTTAATCCAATGGCATGGGCGATTTCCTTATCCGTGAATCCCTTTTTGGCATACGACTCCACGAGAGAAAGGAAGTCCTCGCTTGTGTAGTCAAACTTGGGCTTTCTTCCTCCTTTGCTTTTTTCATTTTGAGATTCACTATTATTCATAAACTTATCCGTTACTTAAAGCAAATTTCCCCGTTCCAATCCTTTTATTTCGATTAGAGAAAAACCACAGACCTCTTTGCTTCATAGATGATTCAAACGCTTTTATAACACGTGCAGCCCTTGGATTATTTCCATAACCCTTATGAGTTGCACGAGCCTGCGCCTCTAATCTCCGAAATTGTGCACTTAATTCATTCAAACTTTTCCTTCTGACTCAATTCAACCTCCTTAATTTTGATTTAACAAATTCTTTCCACTTGTTCATCAAACACCTCGCCTTTTATGAATTTCATATCCGGTCCATACCCGAATCGTTCACAAAATGCAGCCTTGGCTTCGTAGGTGTCAAAGGACAGCATCACATAAGCGCCCATGTTCTCTGCCTGCTTCTGTGCGTTTTCCTTCACCTGCTGCTTGACCTCTTTCATGTGTGCAACCTTTTCGGCTCGTTCCAGCTGCTTGGCAGCCTTCTCCGCTTCCTTCTGCTCCGTGACTGGTGACATCATGTCGGACAATGCATCGGCGATGGAGTTCTCTTCTTCAGTCTGCAAGAGATAATCAACACCAATCATGTTTAAGTCCGCATCAGTCAACCCTGCATCTTTCCAGTCAATATCTGGTATGATTCGCGCCAAAGCGTCAAAGTCCCAATTTCCGCCAACATTCGGGTTATTGAGGGTGATGTTTAGCTGCTTCTCTGTTTTCTCATCAACATTGATAAGTTCCACACGAAGAGTATAATCGTTTTCTTGCGTGGATTTATCGTATTTGTTCAGTTCATCGAGTACAGCAACTTTTTGATGACCTCCGACAATGGTATAACCAGTAGCTTGGTTTACGACAATGCCACCAACTACACCATACAATTTGATGGAACGCTTCAATGCCTTCTTACCTTCATCCGAAATGGTTCTTGGATTATAGGAAGCAGGCTTTATTTGTGAGCGTTTCAACTCAACGGATTTGCTGTTAAAGTATTTACTTTCTACACTATTCCTTTCCATGCCATCATCCATTGCTCAATCCTGCCGCACGTGATGCCATTATACGATTGGTGTATCCTCTTGTGGCACGTGCGTACAATTTCGCTATTCTACCATTCTCCCCCCCCATATTTGAGAGGCTGCCCAATCCTATGGATGGATTAGGTGTCCTCTGCGCAAGCAACGTCCTTACCCTCGCATACTGCGCTTCTGTTTGCCCCCTTGTTCTTGATCTTCTTCTAACTCGGCTTTCCTCCCATTAACTTAATTTGTTATTAATCTCCATCGATTCACTCTTAATATATTTTCTTATTTATATATTAACCATTGCTTAAACTAAGTCCTCTACTTGCCGCTCTGTGCATATTTTGTGCCGCTCTTCCGATTCTTCTAAATTGAGACTCTGTTGTTGCTCTACTTCTTAATGCCTGAGAACGGTTAAGAATAGCAACTTGCGCTTGGTTGTATCCCAAACCAGACATTATATTTTGAGCCGTATAGGGGTTTCCTAAATAACTCATAGTTCTATTTGATATTCTTCTCCTGACTATGCATTCCTCCTATTAATTTTGTTATACATCCTTGAAACAATACCCTCTTACAACGTTGTTAACGGTATGAAGACTTGTTCCAATACTTTTTGCAATTTCTTTTTGTTTAATGCCATCTTTAGCCATTTGCTTAATTTTAACGACATCATCATAACTTAGTTTAGACCTAAACTTGCGAAATACTGGAATACTCATATCTTTGTTGTCACTTTCGAGTTTCCATCTAAAACCACCACTGCTTTGGAGTTTTCCACGACAGCAATCTCTTATACAAGCCCTACATATCCCTGTCTTTTTTTCTGCTTCTACAGCTCCGTAATACCTTGCTACAAATTTACCATTCATCGTATATTGTAAAACAGGTTTTGATAAAGACTTTGATGATAGTTCGTTATGGTCTGCATACGTATTGTTATATTGATAATCACACCACTCCAAATTGCTTACATTGTTGTTTGAAGTGTTTTTATCCTTGTGGTTTATCAAGTCAAAGTTTTTAGGATTCGAAATAAAAGCCTTTGCTACCAATCTGTGTACACGCATGGTTTTCCTTTTTCCACCTTTTGAAAGACCTACGACCATATACCCAAGTCCCTTGTCTGCTGCACTCAATATCCTTTCCTGAACAGTAGTAGTTCCAAGTCTTTTATGCTCAATTATACGATTAATTGATTTCACTCTACCAAGATTTGAAACCTTGTAAAGTCCCTCATACCCTTCAATATCTTTCCAAATTTCTTCCATCATCCATTGTTTTTATAACGAAATTCTTCAAGCACACGTATTGCCATCGGGAACACCTTGTAAATTCTCTGTAAATCCTGTGGGTAATTCTTCTCCAGCCAAAGCATGCATTCGAGGTTGAAGCCGACACCAGAGCTTGCCTTCAATGAATACCTGACAGGTTCTGGAAGATTATGCTGTTTCATGTACGAGAGGATGTCCCTCTGGTTCCAATCAGCCAAGGGATAACACAATCCGTTGTTTTCATAGCCGTTGCCTTCATAGCCGTTCAACATTAAACGCCTGTTCATGCCATCGGCTTTCTTCATGCCTAAAAATGTGTAATAAACACCATGCCTCAATTGCATGGCTTTCACCACGTCGGAAAGCTTTAACAGCTTAACTTTGGGATTGGGCACGCAATACAATCCGCCTCGAAGGATATAAGTCAGATTCCAATGGGGTATTTGCTCAAACTTTATCTTCGGGTATTTGGATTTAGTCCAGTTTATCCAACGGTTGATGTGCTCCAAATCTTTCACGAAGTACATGAATGCACAGATAATCCTGTCAAACTTCGGATAGAGCAAATCAAGAAGGACAAGCGAATCCTTGCCAAGTGACAAAAACAGCAAAGCCTCATTCGATTTTGCCCGAATGAGGTCTATATGCCGGTTCGCTTGTTCCACTTTGTTCATGGTTTAACCTCCTGACAATCCGTTTGCTATACGAATGTCCGAATAACGCTGCCTGCGTGAACCCAACTGCGATGTGCCGGGTGTACCGCCACGTCTTGCAACCAATCTACCGCCAACACCTGCACCGTTCATGTTTCTGCGTTGCCCGGCTACTCTGTTAATTCTTCTTTCGACTCAACAAATCAAATTTTAAATTAAACAATCTATATGCTTCTCTAATATCTTGCCCAAAGTATAATCCATTTGGGCTGCGAGATATTCTTCACCTTGATACTCATAGACAATATCCTCGCCGTTTTCATCTGTAAGGATAACCGCTTCTGCATTTTTCACCTCAACGATGATATAAGGACGTTTACCACTATACGCGCCTGTAAGAAGTTTGATTGCATCATACTTGATTGGCTTTAACTCTATTTCGCCATCTTCGGGCAGTTCTGCATCTACTGGATATTCTTTACCATTGCAGAGGTAAGTTATATACTTCTTTGCGTTGGTCGGTCTGATTTCACGGTATTCGTGAGTCTTCTTACCTGACAAGATTTCATCGAAATATTTCTGTTTAATGCTTAATGTAAGAATGTTCATAATCGTGCTAATTCTAAAATGTTATTGTTTAGTTGCGGGTAACGGATTCGAACCGCTGACCTTCACCAAGTCAAAGTGACGAGCCGACCACTGCTCCAACCCGCGGTGATAATCCAAAGATACGAAGAAAACCATAACGTTTGACCTCGTGCACACTTTGTTTTCTTCACTTTTAGGCAAAATGTGACAAGTCCACGCCTTTATATGCAACATTGCGCCATTCTGCCGCCCTGCCCTATTCTCTATAAACCGCATCTTTCATGCCTTTAGTTTTTTAAAGTTGATAACCTGTTTTAACATGCTGCAAACATAATGATATTATTTGATATTTGTATATACAAGCAGCAATAATCTTATTGTGTTTAATATTATTTATAATTTGATTATTGTATATACAAAAATAATATAAAAACTCGTTCTATCCTTGTTTTATTTGATTTTTGTATATACATTTGCAGTGTAATAATAAAACAAGTACAAACAATTAAAACAAAAAAAGATATGAAAGAGGCAACTTACAAAGAAATGAAGAAATACCAAGTGTATTACAATAACAACGTTGAGATTAGCTGGGTTGCAGAATTCGACACGCTGGAAGAAGCCAAGAACTATTGCACCGAAAATACCAAAGGGTATGATGAAATCGGTGACAATGATAATTGCTGGGAAGGTCGCAGCAATAACTTCCGCTATGAGGTTTATGACGGAGTTAAAGAAATTCTTGATGAAGATGGTGACGTTGTAGATTTAAAAGATCCAGTTTACGAAACGGATCAGTTTTACTGCGAATAATAGATATTTGTATAACTATTAAGCCCTCGACAACACGGTTAAGTCAACAATCATGACAGCAAATAAAAAGAGTTGCGTTATGCAACTTACTGATAGACAATTGGGCGACCTTATTAAAGGATACGTGGATTTTGACAGCATAGTTCATTCCTCCCCTAATATTTTGCGAGACCCTATCGATATAAGGCACGATGTGGTCTGTACGCTCGAGGGTATAGGTCTTTCAGCCAAAGAAGGGGTCGCAGATGTTTCTTGCAGAAGCGTCAGGCTTGAATGCTCTGACGTAAGCGGGGTGTATTACGTGTTATGCTATATAATCAGCAAGTCAGAAGGTTTTGTGATATTAGTGGGGCATCTACATAAGGCCGTAGAAAATATAGACCCTTTTAGTGCAGAGTCTGACATAGAGCTCACGTCCGAACAGGTTGAAAATATGAATAAGAAATATATAAATAAAATAATGAACAAATAACACATGACAGACAAGATCAACTGGGGCGGAAGGAGGGAGGGGGCTGGAAGGCCTGCCGGATGGACAAAAACGGCTATATCGTTGCGGATAGACAACGACCTTCTTGAATTTGTCAAAACAAAACCAAACAGAAGCAAGTTCATCAACTCCTGCATCAGGAAGGAGAAAGACAAGGACAAGGGATGACCTCTTGCCCTGTATATTTCATATTCCCCTCTCAGCCATTATCCATGGTATCGTGAGGGGAATATATATCAATGATTTCTTTCTTCCTCTTGATCACTCTGCCTTTGTGATTCACTTACCAATCTGGGGGCAAGGCGTTCCATTATGTACCCATACATATTGTCAACATCATCTTGGAATGATGCATACAAGGAATAATGGAACAGCAAATCGTCGATATTGTGCGATATTGCCGTGCCTACAAGCCCGGTTACCTTTGAAATCCTGTCACGCAACCCTATCCTTATCTTGTATCCTGCAAGTGTTGAAGGAGAATATAAAGCCAGGATTATGAATATGAATTTCTTCCTGTGCACCGGGTTGGATATACGCTTGGGCACTTCGCTTTTTTCGAGGTATTCCTTGGCCCATGCGTATATGTCGGCTATATATGAAAAGTCGTCAATTGCGGGTTTTGACAACATCTTGAACCTTTCCTTCAAGTTTTCCATGACCAAGCTGTCATCCTTCAAATCGAATATCCTCTCAAATTCTTCCCTCATAATTTTCTCCCCCTTATTTAGTTTAAAATGGAAGATCGTCTTTGTTTTGACCTTTTTTATACAATTGGTCGGGCTGCTGAGCCTCGCTGTCCTTCTTGGATGAAAGCATCTGCATCCTGTCCGCATGTATTTCGGTCGCATAACACGTCCTGTCCCCGGACTCGTACTTCCGGTAGTGCAGGCTTCCGGAAATCCCGACAAGCATCCCTTTCTTCACAAAATCACGGGCTACCTCCGCCGTCTTGTTCCTCACCACGACCGTGTGCCAGTCCGTCCTTTCTGGCACTTCCGTGCCGTTTTGCAGCTTGTAGCCCCTTTCGGTAGTAGCCACTGAGAATTGCGCCACCGCCCCTCCGTTGTCGAATGCGTGGAAATCAGGGTCTTTCCCTACCCTTCCCACTATAACCACTTCGTTTATCATAACTCATGTATTTTAATTTGTTTGTATTCTTTTGCTAAAAAGCGATATTGTAGTCCTTCCCTTTCAGGGACGGGTGCTTGTCCTCGATGAACTTCTTCAATTCGTCAATTTCAAGCGGGAACAACGGGCAATACCTGTATTTCATAGTGCATACAAAGCGGCCACGCAGCATAACATCAAAAGCCAATACCTTCATTGTCCCCTTGTTTTGTGATTGTGAATACTTCATTGTAAAGGGGTGCGAACATCTTACCGAACTCCTTCGCCCTCGATTCCGTCTTGAAGCAAAGGCGAGAGCCGAAAGGCATATACGAAATCACATCTTCCGTAGCCACATAGACGAAGCCCGCAGTTTCATCGTCATATCCGAACCACGGGAAATATTTCCGTTGTTTTCTATCGGTGAAATCCGGAACGAATCCATCTGCCTTGTTCCATGCTTCGGCTAATGTGAATAACTTGTTCAAGGCTACAAGAGCCTTAAAATGATGCGGATTGATGTCTTGGACGAATGCGTCAATATCCCTTAACTCCAATAGGGTTTTCGACTTTTTCCACTTTACAATGAAGAAGCCGTTTTTATATGGCAAGCCCAAATACTCTTGTGCGTCATGAAATGTCGTGATTCTTCTTGCTTCATCGACTCCCACGGTTTCAAGTTTGAAATCAAACGGTGTCAAGCCTTCCTCTTCGGTTTCGCCGTTCTCCCCGTTTGTTTTTTCAATCTCCTCGTTCATCGCCTCGATTGCCTCGAGCTTTGTGGGGTATGTCCCTATGGTCGCACCGTCAGTTACGTTTGTAAGCCTGTATTCCTTCATATTTGCGATTGTTAAAATATTATTATACTTGCTCGGGGGAATTTGTAGTCCCCAATAAATGCTCATTGCCTTCGTAAGGGATACAATAATTGTGATAAGTATCAACACATAAAAAGGGGGAAATACAGTCGCCATTATAAAAGGAAAACAAACTGCAATTCCATTTCATGTTTTCATTATCCCTTACAAGCACCTTGTCGAATGGCTTGAATTGGTGTATCTTTTCCAAGCATAGCTTGTCCGGATTCCACTTATATCCTTTTTGGGACAGCCTGTTGAACAGGTCTTCCTTCGCCTCGTCTGACGCAGGAATATAAGGTCTTGCAGTCCAGTCAAGCAATCTATCAGAAATCCGTAAGCAATCAGCGGTGTCAATCCCGCAATAAACCGAAATTGCACCACCCTTTTCACCCTTAACTATAAATGCCCTCTTGCCTCCCCTTGTCATCATTATATCCCCATTCTTTACAGGCAATCTAAATGAAGTCCAATCCCTCTGAGATTTGGACGGGAACAATAGGCATTCCGCACCACGTACAGGGAAATAAAAACCTTCGATACTAAACGTGTATGAATATTTTTCTCCATTTTCGTCAGTCCTTTCTACAATGATTCCTCCATGTGGTGCTGCTTCTGCCAGCTTCACTTCGCCAAATAATGGTGAATATAATGCCATCCCTTTCGGGCAATGTTGTAAAATCTCCGCTATGTTCATAACTCTAATATTGATTAATTAATAAATTATTCTTATTTGCCCCCGTTGCCGACATACCACTCGTAGACGTACAAAAATTGCACGGGACTGTTTATCCTGCCCGTCTCCTTGTACTCGTAATTGTCGAGCCACTCTCGCACCTTGTCGAGCGGGTACTTGGAGGTGTCACCGTACAAAAAGGCGACTTCCGGCTCAAAGAGGTTGCCTTTGTTTATCTCCTTGACAAACCTCTCCGTCAGCCTCTTTTTGTAATTGCCAGCCCAGACCTCGGGGGCGACAGCACCGTAGCAGTAGATGGCGTGCCGCTTGAAATTCCGCCCGAACAGCTTGTAAACAGGTTCTAAAATTCGGTCGATTACAAAGGTTTCCAGCTTAAAAACAGCCTTTCGCCAATGCCACGTCCTGTCGCCGTTGAACCTGTCCAATGCCGCCAAAGTGCCGCCGCTGTAATACCAGTTGTCCGCACCCCGTTTCACCTTGAAATTCTCCTTGTAAGCCTTCTCCCTGTCCGCCTTGCGTTTATCGTACGGCATCTTGAGCGGAGGGCAATACTTGTGGAAATGGACAATCCTGCCCATCCAAGGGTTGTAGATGACATACTTGTTGTCCACGATCCATTGCAGCACGTTCGCTATCCACCCCTTCGCCTCGTACCCGTGCGTGTATGCGTGGTAGAGGGTGGGCAGCAAGTTCCAGACTTGGTCTTGGCTCACAAACGGGCTGTGGCATGGGTCCTCGCCGTCCTCTTGGTTAAGCATCATGTAGTTGCTTACCATTTTATCCAGCCCCAGCTGCTCCCTTGTGTCGTGGTTTATGTCGTCACGCACAAAAAACGGATTGCCCTCAAATCCAAGACGGGACAAGATGCCGGGGAACTTGTCGGCGTAATAAGCCCAAGCGGTGTCGGACAGCCTGCCCAACGAAATCAGCACGTCCAGCACTTCCACCGGGCTTTTGCGCCCGTTCTTCCTCCGCAGTTGCAGCAGCGTCAGCAGCTCCGCCATGTTGATAGTGCCGTCCCCTGCATACCCCTTGTTGTCGCTGATATACTCCAACGGCACGCAATAGCCGCTGACCACCGGGTTCGTATTGACAAATTTCGTCCAATACAAATCCCATAATTTTGCATGTTTCTCCTTTAAATCCATATTGATAAAATTTAAATCAATCCCATATAAGAATCAATTCATGATAAGTTTCTTTGTTTTTGTAATGTGTATCTAAAGACACACAAAAGCCTTTTTTCTTGAAAAAATAGGAGATTTTTTTCGCAGTCGTATATTCCTCATCTTCAAATATACGACAACAGATATGCTCCCCTAATTTCGCTTTTTCTGACATATGATTAAGTATTTCCCAAATCAGTCCTTCGTGGGTTTCCTCAATTGTTTTCAATGTCATCTTTATCAATTGCCCTTTTATGTCTTCACCTATCTTCATCATAAGTTATTATATCTAATCCACTGGGCTTTGCCCCGTTCTTTCTCCGCAGTCATAATTCCAAAACGATAACTTTCCCTTCACCCCTGTAATCGGTTCGGGGAACATGACCGGGTTAGCCAGCACCCAGTTCCAAGCACCTTTTTCTGCCCAAATTGACGGGTGGTTTTGGACACAGTCAACTATCTCAACACTGCCGATGATTGCGCCAAAATGATAATTGCTCCAATCAGTGCCGCCTTTTGAAATCTCTCTGAGATATTTATCTACTTTTTCGCACACCGGGCTATCCCAATGATTATCCGCTTTCTTTCCGGCATGGATAAGGACACGCCCCCGGAAGTTCGTTTTCCAAGACCTGTTTTCTATGTCTTTCAGCCCGGAGACAATAAGGCTTGCCCAAGGCTGTTTAATCGTTATTGCTTTCATAAACTCAATCCCTCCGTATTCGGTAACAATTTTATCTCAATCCGTTGTTGTTTCCACAAACACGCCGTCCTTCAGTTCATACCATGTGTCCTCCTTGATTTTAACCCCGTCCACCTGTTCGGTCTTGACGCAAACAGGTACATATCTTCCGCCGTCGATCCTCCATTCGCACAATGTTATCCACGATCCCTTCTTGGCTTTAACTTTGCTTTTATTGCCAGCACACATAATCACGGCGCAATCCCCCGAAGAACCGATTTGGGCGCAATCCCCCGAAGAACCGATTTGGGCATAATTGCCCGAAGAACCGATTTGGGCAGAATTGTCTCCAATCTTTGTAAGGTTATTCATCCATGCAACGCAGAGACCAATGTAATCAGATAGCGTCAGCTCCTTCTTTATCTTGATTTCTGACGAGCATATTTTAGAGTCACCGCCTTCCTTGTCAATCACCCCGCCCAGTTCGACTTCCGCAAACCGTGAGTTGTAGACAGGATAGTAATCCCATACTTCAAAAGGGTTCGTGCAGGCGTGGAATCCAGACCTGCATACCTTGACCGTCTTTCCCGATTTGTATTCCTTCCCTGCTTCGTATTGAAATTCCCTGCATCGGAAATTCATATCTAAGCCCTTATAGGCTGTAATCTTCTGTCCTGCTTCTTTCTGTTCCATATCCGCATTCCTTTAATTCGTTTTCCAACTGCGCCAATTCCCGTTTCAGCCTTGCGCCCACGAAATGGCATTTAATTCTCTCGTTGCGCTCAATCCTAAGCTTGAGCATCCTTATTTCCGCTTCCATTTCTTCCATGTCCATGTTATTCCTGATAAGCTATTTTTTCAACTTCTTCTATTTCCTTTTCCGCTTTTTCAATCGCACTGCCGAACACCCCGCCTGCGAAAAGGGCGTTGGTGAAGCAGGAGAAAGCGTCCACTACCCGCTTCGACTTGTTCAGGTTCACGGCCTCACGGTTGTCCGCCATGCGCTTGTCAATCTCGTTGCAGCCTACGACGTCAAACCCCGCCAGCTTGTACCCCATCGAACTACCCCCCCCCACAGGCGAAGCAGCTGAAAACCGTCCCTTTGTCCTTCGTGAAGGCTGCGTCCTTCAGATTCCATTTGTAGTTGTACATGCTGATATCCTGAATTAAAACAAATCTTCATATCTTGCACAATGGCTTTCATGGCAAGCATTTCTATACTTTTCAAGCACATCGTCCACATTCTGCCCTTCCTTGACGAATATCAATGTACGTTTGTCAAGCCGAACCCATCTCCCTCCCCTCTTCGGTTCGGGCTTTGGCTTCACCTTCACGGGCTTGCTCAAGTCCTCCTTGGGTTTCCCCACGGTCTGTTTCCTTACTTTCTTCTTTGCGTCCCTCATATCGGTATGAATATCTTTTCGGTTGTCACCTTGTTCCTGTTTGTGTGATAGCGGCTATCCGATATTCCGTACAGCCTTATCCTCTTTTTTTTTGGTTTAGTCGTCATACTGGTTAAGATGTTTAATAACCTCCTTTTCGGCACTGCTTAAGTCAAATACTATTGCCGCTTTGAGCTTCTCGGCTTTGAGCTTCTCGGCTTTGAGCTTCTCGGCTTCCCCGTCCGAAACGATATACCCGCTCCCGAATATCGTTTTGTTATATTTTTTTTGACTGTCTAACATCTTTACCTTCAAGGATGTTTTTTTCCGTATGGCAAGGTCAATCCCTGCGTTTATGATATTAGCAATCGAGCTAACCGTAACTAAATTGTCTGGATATTTGTAGACGGGTAATGGTTTTTTATCTTTTTCTTTCGCTGTTTTTTGAGCCTCCCCAATCGCCCGCTTCAAGGTATATGACCCAATAATCCGGTATTCGGAAAATTCCGGCAGGTTTGTGATAAACCCGGTGTTGACCAGAGCCCCGTTATCGTACCGGATTGGGTAGTCTACAACGATGTGGGTACGGATATTTTTCGGGTCCGTGGAAAACAGGGTTAAATGGGGGGCGAAAAGAAAATAACGCACTCCCCAATTATCAAAAGTCTTCAATATCTCCGCCAGGATCGAGAACGGTGGATTATCGACCACGACACACCCGTCAGGATAGTCGAATGTCTTGTAGTCCATGCCCGGATAAAAACAGCGTACAATCTCCTTGCCGGTCAAATCGGCACGGGCGGCCAGCCATCCCAATATGGCATCATATACTTCGGGTGGCGTGTAGCAATCATCCGTTGTTTTTTTGGGCTTGAATTTTTCCACAAACCCGTCGTAATCGTTGAATAAAGAATAATTATGTTTCATATCCTGTTTCTTTAAAATGGCACACCGTAGTTCATACGACCTCCTCCAGCTCGAACTCCACCCTCGGGTTCGCCTTGTCGATGAACTTCTCCGCCGTTATCCTCACGCAGTTCCGGTCGTTCTTGACAGCCTTGCAGCTTTGCAGGCAGTCCAGTATTATCTTGAAGCAGTTGTCCAAGTCCGGACGCTGGCTGTCGTAATAGACCTTCATCCTGATTGCGAACAGCCCCGTTATGAACCTGCCCCTGTATTTGTCGCATTGCAGGTAAAAGGACTTCTCGTAGTCCTTCAGCCCCTTCTGCTTCGCCAATGACGCATGGCCGTTGACGACCACTATCTTGTAGCAATTGCTCTTGCTCGGCACTTTGCCGATAATTGTCTGTTTATCGCTCATAAGTCTGTTTTCTTAACCCTGTACATAACCCCGTCTATTTCCCTACGTACGAACACTTTGTCCAATGCCACAGAATTGGTTGTCGCATAGATTGTCGCTTCCTCGTATGTGTAAAGCCTTACTTTCTTGTCGAACCTTATCAGGTCTGACACAAGGATGTTCTTGTAGCCGAAGTTGTCAATGAGGTGGTTTACAGCATCCGCAAGCCTCTTTGACGTGAACCTGTTGGCTGCGACACGTTCAGCCAAAATGTTGAAGAACCCGTTCTCCATGTTTGGGAATGCGGTTCTGAGCCTGTACATCGAAACGGCTATGTCGGAAGGTGATGCTTCTTCATCCGTGTACAGGCTTATCGAACGTTCACCCTCCCTGTTCGTTGAAATTAGCCCTTGCGATTCCTTCTGCGACACCTCGCATGAAGTCTTGCCTATCGCATTTGGTATCAATTCGTTTATTCGTGTAGTCATAATTGCCTGATATAACTTTTTCAAAATTGTTCGGTTTGATCAACCAGTCGAAGGTGGCCTTCCAGCCTTTGCTGTTCTGCCCGCACAGGAAAGGGCTACTCCTGGCCTTGCGCACCATTTCCATAAAACATTCCTTCCCGTGGGCTTTCACCCTTGCGTTAACCATCCCTTTGCGTTTGTCGGATAATGGGTTCTTTATTGTCCCGAACACGCCTTGCGTCTCCGAATTGAAGAAATCAACAAGAGCGTGGTAGTCGATATTGGATGCGTGAGACGGCCCAGTCTCACATACAATAGGTTCGTTAGAACCTGTTGTAATATTATATTCCTTATCCTCTCCTATTATAGGCACTGATTGTTCAGTGATTGTTCCGTGATTAATCACTGATTGTTCAGTGATTGTTCCGTTATCATTGATTATCAGACCCTTAGGTATATTCAAATCATCAGTGTTAGGTCGGTTTATGATTTGGTCTTGCCCGAATGTGGGCGTGTAGATGAACTCTTCGCCGTTGAACTCGATGATTTTTACAACCCCGTTGGCAACGAGTTCGCCAATCCATTTGCCGACCTGCTGCGCCTGAATCTGGTCATAGGGGAAGACCTTGGATTTTAGCCATGTCGCATCCGCTATGCATACGCCCATGTCATCCGAAAACGTCCATATCCCCATATACAATAGGCGTGCGTCCCTGCTCAGCTTGCCTATTTTCCTGTCGTCCCAAAACTTGGGCTTTATTGTCCTTATCCGTGCCATTCCCTCTGCTTTTTTAACCTTGATTACTTGGGATGGGAGACGGTTGGCAGACATATGAATCAGTGCGGTGGACCATAGACGATATGAATCAGTGCGGTGAACCATAGATGCATGAATCAGTGCGGTGGACCATAGACGATATGAATATGGAAGACATATGAATTTGTCCGGTGCAAAGAAGACATGCAAATTTTTTCGGTGCAAAGAAGACATATGAATTTGTCCGGTGCAAAGAAGACATATGAATCCGGTTGTCTCGAACCTGCTAATCTCTTAGATCTCCATTTGCGTCAGAACGCTTCCGCATAGTTGCAGACCCTTGCGCTTGCTGCCACGAACTTCTTGTTGTGTATCCTGCAAAACACCAGCCCGGGGTCTCCGGGAACTGTAACCACGGGAGTGCCATGGCGGCATCCTGAACAGTAATTAAGCTTTACTTTTTTCTTTTCCATCTCGCAATTAATTTGATTGTGGCCGGCGCCGGAATCGAACCGACGCTTGACACCTGTCCGGCCTTTGCTCCGGCTATCCTCACGGACTGCCGGGCTTATTAGCTAAACTATATACTATGGAAAAACTTTATATGTATTCCTTGTTACGTTCCAGTTCCTTTTGTATGGACAGAAGGAACTCTCGTTCGTTGGGTGCGGGAAGGTAGATTCCGGCCTCTGCGGCGCTGTAATCCCTGAACCTTTCTATCGCCAATGTCATTTCTGCCGTGGACAGGCTTGCGGAACTCTTTACGGTCTTTACGATATCCCCCCTCCTGTTCTTGGCTTCAACTACGAACAAGTCCTTGTTGACGAGTTTCTTGAAAATGTCAAGCTTAACCTCGTCAACGCTGTAGCCCGTCTCTGCCGCAAACCATCCGAGCAGCAGGTAGAAGTACCTGTTCTGCGGAAGGGACCTATGGGGCATCTTCTTCCTTACTTCCACCACCGCCTTCTCATTGTATAGCTTGTTCACGTATTCCTTGTATTTTGGAATTTCGTACTGGTTGTTTAAATCGAATATCATAATGAGTCACTTTATGTAAAAATCCCTTATCTGTTGGAAAATCATCCCCCTTTCTTTTATGAGCGATATCGCATCCTCGTCCCTGCTTATCCTCACTTTGCAGTATTCCTCATCCCTTATGTCCCTTCCCCAATTCTCCTCATCGTCGTATGAAGTGACGGAGAGGAACACAAGGTTGCAACTGCCAAGCCCGGTGCAAAAAAGCTGCTCCTGCACTTGGAAGTAGTACGCCTTGTGCTTTTTCATGGCAAATTCAACAAGTGCCCCATTGTCGTCCTTGATGGGTTCGACCATGGAAAGGTAATCCAGCAGCGACATCGTTTTAAGCTCGTCGAAGTCGGTTATCTTCCCGTCATCGATGCGGGCGAAGTCAAGGCTGCACTTGAACACGTCCATTTCCTCTGACACCACCTTGCATTGTGAAAGGTAGTTGTCCGGCAACGTGAGCATGTAACGCTCCTCGAGTATGGCGCCCGTCCTCAACGCGTCTATCGGGCTTGCGAAAGCGTTGTGGCAAGGGACCACTCCCGACACGAAGCGTTGCATCAATGCGGCATGGGATTTCGTGCCCTTGCCGCTCATCAACGCAGCCACGTCCCCGCTTCCTATATACATCGTTTCCGTCATGTTCATATGAGCTTCTTCTTCTGCAGGTTCTTGTATACCGTATCCACCTGTTTTTCCGTCAAGTCTTGGATGGAGCCAATGTTGAAGTAGGAGAGTATGTTCTGGGTGAACTGGACATCGCCCATCATGTAGTTGACGACCTTGTCCCTCTTTTCGTCCTGCGGCATCGCCACCGTCTCTTTCGACTTCTCGGCATCCGGATCCTCGCCCGTGGCAATCTTGTAAGCGTTAAGTATGGCGTACTTCCTTGCGTAGGTGGACGCTTTCCCGAACCCCTTGTCCCCGGGGTCGAGCCCACGCCCGAAACTCTCCACTTCAACGAACTCCGTGGGATCTTCCAGGTTGACTATCCTGAGCGTCATCTTGACGATATCCACGTACTGCACCCCCTCCGAACCGTTGTCCTTCATTGTTTTCACGATGTCCGACCTCACGAGCTCCTGCCTGACGGGTATGCTGACCAGCCCGTATTTCGTTTCCGCCCTTTTTGCTTCGAGCGTCACGTCTATGTCCTGTACGGCCTTGTAGGCGTAAGCGCCTTTGCCTACAGTCATGTTTTTTTCAATGTTCTTGATATCATTGGACACTGCCTGTATCTTCTGATATATGTTCATTTTTTTTTGTCCTTCCATAGCCACGTGTTTTATGATATGCTTGCCAGCCTGCTGGCCTCTTTGATAAGAGTCAGCAGGGATTCAAGTTTCCCCTTGTATTCTATTGCGGACTCCATATTTATCTCGGAGAGCCTCCTCGCAGTCTTGATTTCCTCGATCAATTCCTCACGTGTCATCTGTTCCAAATCTTTCATGACCATAAAATTTAAATGTTAGTAAATAATTTGGCGGGGCAAGGGGAAATCGAACCCCTGTCACGCACCTGCTGCCCCATGTGCGCCATCAGCCCTCACGGGTTAGGTGGCGCAAAAAAATCAACAAAACCTTATATACCTGAAAACACTTTGTGAGCCGTGCCGGGTCTCGCCCCCGGTTGCCAGCCTCTAAGCTGCCACACGACCTCGATTAATAAAGCACAACAACTAAACGAAAAAATGGAGGGGATGCCGGACTCGAACCGGACTGCTTCCCTGCCATCCCCTGAAGCAGCCATACCTTCACAGGCGTGGCTGGGAATAAATTATGAATAAAAACTAGTATTTAAATCATCAAGTAATAGTCAAGTATGTACTGCCTCGCCTCTTCCTTGCTGTCCGCATTGTATAATGCGCACGCCTCATCCTCGCCCATCTTGTCGAGCGAGGCAAGCTCCTCTTCCTTTTCGGCTTCCTTTTTCTCCTCTTCGGCAAGCCTTAGTTCTTCTTCCTCATCCGCATATCGCTCGTTGAGGAGGACGTATTGTTTAAGAATGCTGCTTATCATTTTTGAAAAGTTTTAAGTTGTCGGCTGCGAAATACACCATCGCCAAGCCGACGAAGTTGAACACGAAGTAATCCAAATCCTCTGGGTCGTTGAACACCAGCAGGAAGCCAACGACCATCATTGTTATGTTTAACGCCTTTTTCATGACTTTGTTTTTTAACGGTTTACCCTTATGACTATGTGCCTTGCGAGATACCTGTCAAGGCTTTTCAACTCGTACCAAATCATGTTTTTATGCCTTGCAAACGTCAGCTCTGCGTTTTCCCTCAGGGTGCGCAGGTAATCCTCGCTGCACCCTAAATAACCCATAGCCTCGTCTTTGCTGAGCCACGTCTTTTTGACAGGCTCTACTTTACCTACAATACGCGTTGCCATATCGTCCTCCTTTTGTTTGATGTTAATTGCGGATGCCGGGGAATCGAACCCCGCTCGTTTTGTCCCTGCTACCATTACAGGCTTAGGCATCCGTTTTTGTGCCGCCTATCCTCACGGACGGGAGGCACTGAAAGATGTGAATACAAAAACCACTATATTTATGAAAAAAACATTATACTGCACCCGGTATCGAACCGGGATCCCGCTCGCTTGCGGTGCTCTGACCTATTGAGCTATGCAGCCGGCTCGCCTGTCCTCCCGGACGTGCTTGCCGATAGCTGTTGCTTTGATACACACAAAAAAAGCACCTTACAAAAAACTAAACTTGATTGAGCGCCCGCCAGCCAATCCGATCGGCTGCATCACGCAGCGGGGCAGAATCCTGCACCCCATGGCGGGCTGTTTATCATTGTGGCAGCCGCTTGCGTTACCAAGCTGTCGCCGCAGCCATACTGCACTGCCTTGTCCGGCACCAAGGGCACGTCACCGCATTTCTGCTATGTGCCCGCCTGCCGGAAGACGTTTTCTTGCTATCAACACGTCAAAGACCTCTTGCCGCTTGCGGCTCAGCCACTTATATGGCATCCATGCAAACCAGCATGCCGTGGTATTTGTCCACTGCGGCTTGCCTTATGCCGATGGCGACCTCAGAATACGTGTAGAATCTGAGTGCCCTCTTGATTGTCTCAAGAGAATAACCCATGTCCTTGGACATCTTGGTTACCGCCCCATAGGGCACAATGATTTGAGATTTCTTTGCCATATCTGTTTTTTTTATTTTATTTGTAGTTTAAATTGAAACGTGCTTGAAACCCGTTTCATTTTAATCACACTGCAAATATAGAGCACTTTTCTGTAAAATGCAAATATTTTACAGAAAATTTTACAGAAAATTTTGCTGCAACAACTAAAAACCATATAATATGGCTGAATATCAAAAAATAAAAGAAAGGCTTATTGCTTTTATCGCCTATCTGGGGATAGGACAAGGGAAATTCGAAAAGGAATGCGGAGTCTCAAATGGGTATGTGAATAATATTCGCAAATCTATAACTCCCGAAAAATTACAGCAAATAGCTCTGCGTTATCCTGAGCTTAATACTGGATGGTTAATGACGGGAGAAGGCGAAATGATCAAAAACAATCTTGTACAAACGAAGCATGGTAATTACTCTCCGGAACGCCCCTATGACGAGGTGTTCTCGCCCCAAAGGGAGAACGTGGTGCAGGGGAACAACAACGGGGACATAAGACAGAGCGTGGAAGACCGGGGGAAGGACAAGGAAATAGAGATGCTGAAAGGAATCATAAAGGAGGACAAGGAGGAGATTGCGTTCCTCCGTTCGCTCCTTGCGGCAAAATTCGGCATAGAAAAGCCATGAACCTGTGAACAAAACCGGATTGCCGTTTGTTATATCCTTAAAACGTTCCGTATGCTGAAAAGATTGGGAGACAAAGGACTGAGGAAGATGCGGAGCACCGCAAGGATGCTGTTCGCTGTGACACCCGTGCTGGTGGCTGTCGTGATGGTCGTGCATTGCGTCCTGTTGATGTGCGGGATGAAGCTGCTCCTCGTGCCGTTCGCCTTCGGGCACGGGCTTTACTACTTCGCGCTCACGTTCATGCTGTCCTACTGCTACGACTACAGTGCGCTGCACCGGCTGTTCTGCATATACGACTACGCGGTGAGCGGTTGCATCTGGTGGCAGGACAAGGTGGGCTTCGGCATCATCCTCCCTGCCGTCCGTGTGTTCATAATCTCCTTGGGCGTTGCCGCACTTGTTGTGACATACCGGAGATACGGGAGGTTCATTGTGGGACTCGTGTGGTGCAAGGTTATTAAGGCTTACGAGACACTGAAACATGCGATGGAATCATCTTTTGGCATTTAGGAGAGCCGTATAATCTTTTATACACTTAATAATGGTATATATGTAATGTATAATAATAAAGAAGAATTTATAAATCCTCAATACGTCAATGATGCGTATGAGTATTTATATGATAAGGGGATAGTTAAAAGCAAGTCCGATTTAGCCTCTAAAATAGACAAAGATAGGTCTTCCGTGTCTCGTGCTTTTAAAGGGGAAGAAGGGTTTCTAAACAGAACCTTCCTCTATCGCTTTAACACCAAATTCGGCAACATCTTCAATATCGGCTACTTGCTTAATGGAGAAGGAAATCTTTTGCTCCACGACTCCGAAGGAGGAGAAGAGACGATTCCCAATCATGGATGGATGAGAAAAGAAATCAACCCCGCTTATCTAAATGAAGCATACAACTATCTACGCAGGAGAGGCGTTGTACTTACCCAAAAAGAATTAGCTGAAGCTTTAGGGAAGGGAAGAACATCTGTAAGCAAGGCTTTGAATGGGAATAAAAGCTACTTAAACGAGTCGTTTTTGAACTGGTTTAACGCCAAATTCGGCAATATTTTCGAGCCTGAATACTTGCTTAATGGGGAAGGGAATTTACTAAGATGTGAGCAGGGCAACAGTAGCAGGGCAACTCTGATTCCCGACGATATAAAACCCAATGTAAACATAACTAACGGATTGCCTATAGCTAATCAAAATGTGAAGAATCTTATTAATCAAACATTTAACGGCAATATAACCCAATTTGCAAGGCTAATAGGGGTGTCGCATCAAAGGGTAGACAGATTGTTTAAAACAGACCCGAGAAGCGGGAAATATCCATCTGTATCGGAAAAAATGAAAAACGCCATCAAGAAGACGTTTAACATAGACGATTTTTGGTTTTATAGAGAATGCGATGTATCCGGGCGTTATGGGAGCAGCGATGAAGATATATTCAAGCAGAAAGGGAATAATGACAATCATACAAAGGAAATTGAATATTTGAAGGAGGTGATAAGAATGAAGGACGAACTGATTGCAAGCAAAGACAACCAGATAAAGTTGTTGGAGATGATTGTAAATAATAAGGATTCAATAAAAAGGTAGTAAGCTTTTGGACGGAATCACCGCAAAAAACAACATAATATCGCAAAATTGTTGCAAATAAAAATAACCACCCTTGCAAAAGGCTATGAATCAGATATTTAAATGGCTCGACAATTAGCCAATAAGGCGGTGTGTCATAATTGTAAACTGCTGCGTTACTTTCGGAATTCGACCTCAGTCATTTACATCAATAAACTCCTGTCGGTCTCATCTTTAGTGCCTTGTATTTTGCTAATCCTGACGTACTCAGAAAGGGGCTGCATCAAAACAATCGTTTTGACACAGCCCCTTTCTGATTTATACTAAAGGAATGATTTATAAGTTTCTAATCCAAATGTTACGATAAGCAACAGGAACGCCATGGTCTTGCAATAACAAAGGCAAGCGTCCGTGAGGTTTATAAGTCGGGAATCCGATGTACGGAGTATTGCCCTTCAAGATGTAATTGTTCTGAACAAGGATGCCGTTCAATACGACAGTAATCATTGCCGGAGATTCCATTACACCATCAGTTCCGAATTTCGGAGCTTTCCAATAGATATCATAAACCTGCCATTTTTCAGTTCCAGTGAAAGCATTGGCCAACGGAGCGGATTGTTTGTAAATACTTCCAACCATTCCGTTTACATAAGTAGGATTGTCTTCACCGTCCAATACCTGAACTTCATAAATGCTCTGCAAGAAGATACCGCTGTTGCCTTTCATTTGCAATTTGTTGACAGAACTAGCAGGTTTAGGAGTCTTGAATTCGATGTGCAATTGGCAGTCACCAAAATATTCTTTGGTTTGGATTGTGCCCGTGCGTGGAACCACAACCATTGCCCCGTCTTTGACTTCCCATTTAGCAGGAACTTTCTTTCCATCTTCAATAGAAACCCATTGATCCAAGTTCTTTCCGTCAAATAAGATGATGGCGTCAGATGGAGGGTTGCCAGGTTTGTCTCCCGGTTGGACTTTCGGAGGCTGGGGTGAATACCATTCTGTACATTCGGGTGCGACATGCCCGCCTTCTTGTGCGCTCACTGTAGTGAATCCGCATACCAAGCAGATTAATAAAAGTACTTTTTTCATGATGTGATAAATTTTAATTAGCAATAATCTTTGATATACTTCAAAGAATGTTCTTTCTTTTGGTATTGCAAACATAGTTTATATTTAGGAAAATTACCAATTTTAAAAGTTAATTTTTTATCTCAGTCGCATATTTTGAGAGGTTAATACTGATTATTGTAGTTTTGAACCATATAAAAGTAGTCAACATGCTTATCAACCGATTTTATAGAGTTATCAACCGATTTTTGTTCATAAGTGGGTATTTTAGTGAGGAATTATGAACTATTCTTTTGGTTTTCGGGTAAAATGGATTCTTTTTCCAGATGTGAATTGTTCAAAACTGGGAATTGAACCTATTTATAAACAGAGTTATCAACAGGTTTATCAACATAAGTTATCAACAGGATGGCGTGTGTTTTTGATAATTGCTAACCTATTTCAAGAGATGTGATGTTTGCTGATTAACCGGACTGGCTAATGTTTTATTGCTTTATGCAACAAGGTAAAATAAATGGCGGTGTGTCATAACTGCAAACTGCTGCGTTACTTTCGGAATTCGACCTCAGTGCCTTGCATTTTGCTAATTCTGACACACCTTAAAGGGGCTGCATAAAAACGTTCGTTTTGACACAACCCCTTTAATGAAATAAAGTATTAATTCTTACGTCTTGATTTTGAACTCTTGGCTGGTCGGCGGTCGAATTTGGAACGTTCAAATCGTCTTTGCGCAGTTCCTTTTTTACGGCCTTTTCCTTTATCTTCCCCTTTCAGCTGTGCCGGTTCAACGGAAATCCGTCTTCCTTCTAATTCATATCCGTTCATGCTCTTTTCAACGCGGCGAGCCTCTTTCTCTTCAACTTCAAAGAAAGAGAATTTTTCCATTAAATCAATCCTGCCGATACGAACTTTACCCGGAACACATCGGTTTATCAGTTCTATCAGCTGATTGACATTCATGCGATCCGTTTTTCCGAAGTTGATGAAGAAACGAACAAAACCTTCTTCTGCTTGATGGCGCTTTCCGTTTTCTCCGCGCTCTGCACGCTCTTTCCGGGAAGACTTTTCGTCTACTGTCTCAATCTCGTCAGCATCTTTGTAGTAATCAATCATTCGATTGAATTCCAAAGAAACGATACGCTTGATAATATCCTCTTTGTCCAACCATTCCAATTTGCGGTAGATTTGTGGCATCAGTTCAGCGATTTCCTCTTCATTCACTTTGACTTTTTCGATTTGGTCTACCAAATTGAAGAGTTGCTTTGCACAAATCTCATTTCCGGTCGGCATTTCACCCTTTTCGAACTTCTTATTGATGACACGTTCTATGTTCCTAATCTTGCCTTTTTCACGGACATGGCAAATAGAAATGGAGATTCCTGTTTTTCCTGCGCGTCCAGTACGTCCTCGGCGATGCGTATATGATTCAATATCATCTGGTAAACCGTAATTGATTACATGGGTCAAATCATCCACATCCAAGCCGCGGGCAGCCACATCAGTAGCAACCAACAATTGCAGATTCTTTAAGCGGAACTTCTGCATAACATAGTCGCGTTGTGCTTGGCTTAGTTCTCCGTGCAAAGAATCAGCATTGTATCCGTCTTGGATAAGCTTATCTGCTATTTCTTGAGTCTCTTTTCTTGTCCTGCAGAAGATAATACCATAGATGTTCGGGTAAAAATCCGCAATACGTTTCAACGCCAAATACTTGTCTTGGGCACGTACCATAAAATAAATGTCACGGATATTCTTGTTCCCTTCGTTCTTTTTGCCGATAACAATCTCTTTCGGATCGTTCATGTACTTTTTAGTGATGGCAGCAATGCCTTGTGGCATTGTGGCAGAGAAGAGCAACATGTTCCTCGACGGTGGAACTTCTGCAAGGATGGCATTGATGCTATCAGAGAATCCCATATTCAACATCTCATCTGCCTCGTCCATGATAACGTTGTGTACGGCATTCAAATCTACAGTTTTTCGGTTCATCAAGTCAAGAAGTCGCCCCGGCGTTGCCACGACAACATGTACACCGCGTTTTAAACTACGGATTTGACTTTCAATGCTCGAACCTCCGTATACTGGCAATACATGCAAACGGCTGATATATTTAGAGTATTCGTTTAAATCATCTGCTATTTGTAGGCAAAGTTCACGAGTAGGACATAATACAAGTGCTTGCGGTTGAACTAAATCGACATTGATTTTTTGTAATATTGGCAAACCGTATGCTGCTGTCTTACCGGTTCCTGTCTGTGCCAATACAATAACGTCATTATCTTCACCCAATAAAAAAGGAATCACTTCCTCTTGAACAGGCATTGGGGATTCATATCCCATTTCTTGGATTGCCTTTAAAATCGGTGCGGCAACTCCTAATTCTTCAAATGTTTTCAAATTCTATATGTTAGATGTAATATATTCTATGATAATATCTCCGTTGCAAAGATAGTGATTTGTTGTCAATAATTCTCTATTCTAATAGTATATCCTTCAATTTTTCTTTATTCTTGGTCGAAAAGAGCAATCCTTCTCCCCGGAATGCTTTAAATGAGCCATATTTACGGTCTATCTCATTGTATGCTACTTCTAAGAAGGATTCATTGGTAGACAGCATGACCGTCAAGGCTTCTTGGGCATCCCAACTTAAAGATTTGACCTCGTTTGACATGAATAAAGGATTGATGTAACGGTTCGACTCCATGTAGTCTTTTACTACGGTTTCATAAGGAATATCCAACAACATCATCACTAATGATAGCAAATAACCGGCACGGTCTTTCCCCAAATCGTCTTGGACCAATATGGGATAATTGTTTTCATCTACAAACAATTGAAGGATTTGGGCGAAATCATCTGTGCTTTGTGTGACAAACTTGATATAGATGTCTTCCATAAACAAGAACCCATCACGGCTACGGACTTTATTGTCTTTGAGTCGTTGTAGGATATCTGCCCTGTTTCCTGCTTGAATAGGAATATGGACAATTCGAATGTGAGGGAAGAAGAGGGGATTTTCTATTACTTCTTCTTCTGTCCGCAGGTCGATAATTGTCTTGATGCCGGCATCACTGATGCGAATCGAGTCCCTGTCAGTATATTTCCCGATGAATCCGGAACGGTAAATTTTCCCCCATTTTATTTTTTTTCCTTTGCTGTTTTTGTATCCGCCTTCGTCTCTGAAGTTTTGTATGCTGTCCATCAAAGTGTGGCGAGCCGCAATGTCTTGTTGATGATGCCCGTTGAATGTCAGACGGAAGAATTTGCGTTTCAGATTGTCCTGTGTGATATAAGTCGTCACCTCATCTTTGATGTCAGCATAACCTGCCGGCTGGGACATGTTAAATGAGTTAGGAGTGTCTGAAACATAAAAGCGCATAGTTCCTTCCATGGGCGGATTAGTTTCCCATTTAAGAATATAGTTACCTATGTTGTCGCGTATGCAAATCGACCTGATTTCACATGTTTGTTCCGTGCAGCCGACAATGGATAGTAAACAAAACAATATGAGCTTTAAATTGTTATTCATACGGCTTATTCCATTAAAACAATCTTCTAACACAAAGATAGCAAATCTTCGCTTTTTCAGTTAGACTGTTAGTTTTATTTAGAGACTGTTTGGATTCTTTGATATGGGAGCGCTATTTGCTTATAAATGATACTGGCTTGCAAACTCTTGGGACAGGTAATTGTCATAGCTTTGGCAAACCTGCGAGGAGAAGTCCATGCCGCATTGGATGATTCTTTTCCATTGTTGTTCATCTAATGTAGGGATATCGGATTTCCGGATATCGAGTTGCAAGAGAGCAAAGATGATGCCTGCATTAAAGTTATCGCCCGCTCCAATCGTACTGACGGGCTGGATAGGATTTGGGTCACAGTGCAGGGAAATTTTCCGAGTCCGTAAGTCCACACCTTTTTCTCCTTGTGTCGCAAGAAATGTATCGCAATAGAATTGTATACGGTCTTTGTAAATTCTGTCTGAGTCCGATTCATGGAACAGGTTAGCAAAATCTTCATTGGAACCTCTCACGATGTCTGCATATTCAAAGTTTTCTAAAACGGAAGGCATTACATGGATGGCTTCATGTGCATGCGCCGTGCGGAAATTCGGGTCGTAGTATAAAATTGCTTTTCTCTCTTTGGCATATTCGATGAATTCCTTCACTGTTTTGCGGATAGCCGGGTTTAGCACATAATATGAACCAAAAATAAAGATGTCATCTTCATTTATAGGAGGGAAAGGAATTTCCAGCCTCTGCTTCGGATAATCTTTATAAAATAGGTAATTGGCATTTTGTTGCTCATCCAAGAATGCAAGTGACAACGGGCTTTTTCCATCGGGGAAACAGTCTATATATTGGGTGGAGATATGGTTGTCATGCATGAAACGTTTTATGATATTGCCTACATAGTCGTTCCCTAATTCGCTAATAAATAAAACTTCTGTGCCCAATCGCCCTAAAGAAACCAAACCATTAAATACGGAACCTCCAGGAACCGCCGCATGTGGGCGGTCGTTCCGGAAGATAATATCTAAAATAGTTTCACCAATACCTATTACTTTCCTCATGATTGTCCTTTTTAATCTTTTTTGCTTTGTTCTCTGCTTTTTGAGCCCAAATAACCTCCGTGATGGCGTTTGGCATAATCAGTATTTGTGAACTGAATTCTTTTCATGGTGCCCACGACTAAGATGTCACCTATTACAGTCATGACCGTTGTGGAAGTAGTCGGAGTCAATCCTAATGGACAAACTTCAGCAGGAGCACCTGTTGGCAGGCATATAGTTGCCTCTTTTGCCAATTCACTCTCCAAGTTGCTTGTGATTACAATGAACTTCATATTAGGCACAAGTCCTCTTGTCAAAGAGACTAATTCAACTAATTCCCTTGTTTTGCCAGAATTGGAAATCAAAAGCATGATGTCGTTCTTCTGTATAATTCCCAAGTCCCCGTGCTGCGCTTCACTTGGATGGAGGAAGAACGCCGGAGTTCCTGTCGAGCTGAATGTCGTGGCTATGTTCATTGCTATTTGTCCGGCTTTTCCCATGCCACTTGTGACAAGTTTCCCGCCCTGCTTGTGAACATGTTCAACAATCAGTTCTATTGCGGCATTATATTTGTCGGATACAGGTATGCAGCGCACGGCTTTAGCTTCCTGTTCCAAAATAGATTCTATTTCATTTACCATCATGGTTATTATTTGAATTATTGATTATACTGATTACAAAAGTACATTTTTTATCTGAACATTCATTCTTTCAAAGGGAATATCTGTGGCAAATCAAAAGCGCCCTACTTTTAGAAATCTTCCTGCCGACTGGTTTTTATATTTCTTGTTGGTTGATTTTTTCGTAAAAAGTATAAAATATGGAGAGATTTAGGGATGAAAAAAGTTTTTTGTGCGATGAATAAAAAAAATAGGAGAAAAAATAAAAAAAACAGGGGAAAAGTTTGCAGATATAAAATAAGTGCGTATATTTGCATTGTAAAAATCTTTGAGGATTGAACAAACAAGAAGATTTTTTCATAGTTAAGGTTTTGGTTTGGAAGGGCGCGTCCGTGAGGATATGCCCTTCTTTTTTTGTATAAGCCTCTCTCTTATCCTATCTTTCCTTTTCTGGATTTTAATTCCCATTTGTATAAAATAAAAATGCGCCAAAACAATGAATGTTTTGACGCATTTCTTATATGTATAGATTAAAACTATACGGGGATGAAATTACAATTTCGGACCAGCAGCAACCAAAGCCTTACCAGCTTCGTTACCTGTAAACTTAGCGAAGTTCTTGATGAAGCGACCAGCCAAGTCTTTAGCTTTTTCTTCCCACTGACAAGCACATTCGTAAGTGTCGCGTGGATCAAGGATCTTCGGATCAACGCCCGGCAATTCTGTTGGAACAACGAAATCGAAGAACGGAATAGTCTTAGTAGGAGCCTTGTCGATAGAGCCGTCCAAGATAGCATCGATAATACCACGAGTATCGCGGATAGAGATACGTTTGCCAGTACCATTCCAGCCTGTGTTAACCAAATAAGCCTTAGCACCAACTCTTTCCATCTTCTTAACCAATTCTTCTGCATATTTTGTAGGATGCAAGCTCAAGAAAGCAGCACCGAAGCAAGCAGAGAATGTAGGAGTCGGTTCAGTAATACCACGTTCTGTACCAGCCAACTTAGCGGTAAAGCCAGACAAGAAGTAATATTTAGCCTGTTCTGCGCTCAAGATAGATACTGGAGGCAATACACCGAATGCATCAGCAGACAAGAAGATTACCTGATGAGCGTGAGGACCTTTAGAAATCGGCTTAACGATGTTTTCAATATGATAGATTGGGTAAGAAACACGAGTGTTTTCAGTTACGCTCTTATCAGCGAAATCAATCTTACCGTTAGCGTCAACTGTAACGTTTTCCAACAAAGCGTCACGTTTGATAGCTGCATAAATATCTGGTTCGCTTTCTTTATCCAAGTTGATAACCTTAGCATAGCAACCGCCTTCGTAGTTGAATACACCTTCGTCATCCCATCCGTGTTCGTCATCACCGATCAGCAGACGTTTCGGGTCAGTAGACAAGGTAGTCTTACCTGTACCAGACAGACCAAAGAAGATAGCAGAGTC